>JABAHQ010002805.1_pt1 | contig 14897 bp, 14 predicted proteins | sample 7062091 | NCBI WGS metagenome assembly JABAHQ01 (sample SAMN14534359, study PRJNA622989) | marine sediment metagenome | biome: marine biome [ENVO:00000428]; feature: marine pelagic biome [ENVO:01000023]; material: deep marine sediment [ENVO:00002113] | place: India: Gulf of Kutch | collected...
CACGTACTCGAACGCGCGCTTGAGCGGCGTGCGGCGGAACTCGAGGGTGATCGGGTCGCGCGCGGCGAGCGCCAGCCCCTCGGCCTCGGCGCGCTCCTGCGCCTCGGTCATCGCCTGAAGCGCCCGCGCGGCGTCGCGGTGATCGCGGTCGGTCTCGAGCGCCTGCTCGAGCAGCCGGCGGGCGTCGGCCGCACGCCCGATCTCGCGGTTGCGCAGCGCCTCCTGGTAGAGCCGGTCGGCCTCCCGGCGGGCGAGAATCGATTTCATTGCCTGGCGCAGCTTGGCGTGATCGGGCTTGGCGACCAATCCCTGCTGGTACATGGCGATCGCCGCGTCCATGTTGCCCTGCTCCTCGAGCTCGAGGCCGCGCTGGTAGTAGTAATCGGCCGCGCGCAACTCGGTCTGCTGCAAGCGCGACTTGAGCTCGACGTCGTCGGGGTTCTCGTTGTAGGCGCGGCGGTACTCGAGCACGGCCTTGAGCCATTTATCCTGCGCGGCGTAGGACTCGGCCTCGTGCACCGGTGAGGCGGCGCAGGCCGCCAGCAGCAGCGTGACTACGGCCATGACGGCGGCTCCCAGCCTCGCACGAACCTCCCTGCGATCCCCCATTCAGTGCCCCTCGATTGTCATTTCGTTGTTGTGCTCGCGCGGCGGCCGCAGGTCGCAGGGCGGGCTGTGCCCGCCGAGGATTTCCAACGCAGGACGGGTCGAGCGCGGCGTCGGCCGCGCGGACCCCTCACCGGCCACTGGGCGTTGGGTCCGGCGCTGCGCGCCTTGACCCAACCTACCACTGGTCACTGTCATCTGAATCTCTTCAAACGTAGGCCGCCCTATGGGCCGCCGCGCGCGTCGCGGCCGTCTCGTCCCGGCGGCGACGCCAGGGTCAAAGTGTGCGTGACCGCGCTCTCGGCATCGCGCAGCACGATGCGCCTCGGGCCGACCGCGTCGACGATGACTCCGTCGTCGAGGCGCTCGCCGCGGGTGACGCAGTACACCTCTCCGTCGCGGGCGAGGAACGCCTGCCGCTCGCCGCGGCGCTCGAGGGTGCCCTCGAGGCGGTACTCGCCCAGCCGCTGCCGCGCGCGCTCGTGCGCGCGCGCCTCGGCGGTCACCCGCGGCGACTCCGGCTCGAGCGCGGGCTCGACCGGAACGAACGCGGCCGGCTCCGGCTCCCTGTCGGGCGCGAACAGATCGCGCGCCGGCGCGGCGCGCAATATCTCGTCGTCCACCAGCCCGCGCACGCGCAGCTCGTCGGGCGTGACGTGCGCCGGGCCCTCAGGCACCGCAACATCGGCCCTCCGCGCCTCGGTCGGCCACCAGCGCCACAGATTGAGCAAAGCGAGCGCCGCCGCCGCTAGCAGCATGACCGTTCGGCGCCGGCTCACGGCTGCGCCTCCGCTACGCGCTCGTCGGCGGAGCGCTCGCGATAGGTTGCGAGCGTCACCACCGCCCTCAGCCGACGCGGGGCGGCGCGCTTCCGTGAGAGCCGAACCTCGCGAATCACGGTCCAGGTAGGCAATGCGCAGGCGTCCTGCAGGAATCCGCGCACGCCGCGGTAGTCGCCGGCGAGCGCGAGCTCCTGCACCAGCGGCACGTAGCCGCCGCGGGCGCGTCCCTCCTGGTTGGACTCGCTCAGAATGGCCACGCCACGCTCGCGCGCGAGCCGGTAGAGCCGGTTGACGAGCTGGGCCTGGCCGGCGCCGGCCGCGAGCCGCTCGCGCACCCGCTCGAGGTCTTGCTGCGCGGCGGCATAGGCACGGGCCAGCTCGCGGGCGCGCAGCGTGGCCGCGACCTCGGCGCGCAGCGCATGGGCGCGCGCGGTGAGATCGGCATGACGCTGCTGCGCGGGACGCCAGTAAGACACGGCCAAGGCAGAGGTCAGGACGAGGCTCAGCGCCGCCGCCCCGAGCGCCAGCTTCACGCCGGGATGGCGGCGCGCGTAGCGAAGCTCTTCGCCCCAGGAGGTGCGCTCAATCATGACCGGCCTCGCGCAGTTGGATCTCGAAACGCACCGCCGATGCCTCCTCGGTGCGCACCCGCGCCTGCCGCACCAGCAGGGCCTCGGCGAACTCGGAGGCGCTCTCCAGCCGGTGCAGGAGCTCGGTCAGCGCCTCGTGCTCCGGAGCCTCGGCGACGAGCCGCACCTCCCCGGCGCCGTGCCGATGATGGAGGCTGGTGAGGTAGGCCTCCTCCGGCAGCAGGCGCTCGAGCGAGGCGAGGATGGCGATCGTCGGCCGGCCGCGCACGCCGGTGAGCCCGTTCACCTCGCGGACCTCGCGGCGCAACGCGGCGATGTCCTCGGCATCCGGCAGGGCGCGCCGGGCCGGCGCGAGCGTCTCGCGGCGCAGGCGCAGGTGCTCGATGCGCTCGGTGAGCGCCCCGTTCTTCGCCTCCAGGCGCGCGCGCTCGATGCTCATCCAGGCCACGCTGGCCGAGAGCGCAATCGTCACCAGGACGCCGATCGCGATCAGCCAGGGGATGGTGCCTCCGATGCGCGGCGTGAAGTTGGTCTCGAGTCGCGTCACCGGCACACCGAGGCAGCCAAGAGGGTGAGGGAATGCACGTCGCGTAGCCCGCCGTTCGCGAAGCCGTGACGGGCCGGCAGCTCGTCGAGGCCCGCGCCGAGCCGCCCGGTGAACGACGGCAGGAGCGCGTCGCGCTCGTCGGGCGGAGCGGTCAGATGGACACGCGACACGGCCCGGCCGCTCGCCGTATAAGCGCGAATCGCCCGCTCGAGCTCGCGCAGTATCGCCTCGCCTTCGCCGCCCGGATCGGCGTCGCGATCGCGCCAGGCGGATCGCAGGTAACGGGGACGCCGTTGCGCGTCCCAGAGCATCATGCTCCAGTACTCGCGCTCGATCACCAGCCAGGCCGCCTCGGGCGCGAGCGCGGCGCGAGCGTGGTTGAACCGATACGCGGCGCCCGCATCGACGACTCGTGCCTGGAGCCCGGCCTCGCGCAGCGCCGCACGCACCGCCTCGCGCAGACGACGCTCGATGCCGAGCGCGAGCAACAGATGACGCTCCCCCTCCTGCCCCAGATACTGCGCGGTGCAGACGAGCTCGTCGGGCTCGCGCTGATGGTCCCGGGCCAGGCGCCAAGCCGCCAGCGCCCGGCGCTCTCGATGCCGCGACGGCACCTCATCGAGCTCGAACACCGCGCTGCTGACGAGCGGGTCGGGGAGCGCGAGCTGGACCGGCACGAAGCGGCGACCGACGCGCTCGCGCGCCGGGACGAGCGCCTCGGCCAAGGGCTGCGTCTCACCCCGGCGCGCGCGCTCCAGCGCCGGCGTCGGGCTCACCATGTGGGACCAGCCCACCAGGTGCGCGCGCCCGTTGCGCCGGCTCTCCACCGCGCCGAGCGCGCCGCTCTCGAGCGTCAGGCCGATGCATCGCTTGCTCGCTCGCCAGTCCATCGCGCTCAGTCCACGAAGGTCACCCGGTTGATCTCGACCAACGTCGTCTCGCCGGCCAACGCCTTGGCGAGCGCCGCCTCGCGCAGGGTGCGCATGCCCTCCTCGACGGCGGCGGCCTGCAGCTGGCTCACCGGCCGGCGCTCGACGATGAGCTCCCGGATGCGCGGCGAGAGATCGAGGAACTCGGCCACGGCCGCGCGGCCGCGATAGCCGGTATCGTTGCAGTGGGCGCAGCCCACGGGCTGGTGCCAGCGCTCGCCCGCGTAGCGTGCGGGCTCGAGGCCCGAGCGCTCGAGCAGCGCGCGCTCGGCCGCGGCCGGGCGCTTGCACTCGGGGCACAACAGCCGCACCAGGCGCTGCGCCATCACGCAGTTGAGCGCCGAGACGAAGCTGTAGACGTCGACGCCCATGTGCGCGAAGCGCGACAGGACATCGAAGGCGTTGTTCGCGTGCACCGTGGTGAACACCAAGTGACCGGTCAGCGCGGACTGGACGGCGATGCGGGCGGTGTCGGGGTCGCGGATCTCGCCGACCATGATCTTGTCGGGGTCGTGGCGCAGGATCGACCGCAGGCCGCTCGCGAAGGTGAGGCTCTTCTTCTCGTTGACCGGCACCTGCACGATCCCCTCGAGCTGGTACTCCACGGGATCCTCGATGGTGATGATCTTTTCCTCGCCCGTGTTCAGCTCCGACAGCGCCGCATAGAGCGTGGTGGTCTTGCCGCTGCCGGTGGGGCCGGTGACCAGCACCATGCCATAGGGTTCGCGCACCGCGCGGCGAAAGCGCTTGAGCACGTCGTCGGGCATGCCGAGGTGATCGAGGCTCAGACCCTCAAGCCCCTCGGCCATGGCGGACTTATCGAGGATGCGGATAACGGCGTCCTCGCCAAAGATGCTCGGCATGATCGAGACGCGGAAGTCGATGTTGCGGCCGCCGATGCGCAGCTTGAACCGCCCGTCCTGCGGCACGCGCTTCTCGGCGATGTCGAGCTCGGCCATCACCTTGAGCCGCGAGACCAGCGCGCTGTGATGACGCCGGTCGAGGACCTCCGTCGCCGGATAGAGCACGCCGTCGATGCGGTACTTGACGGCGATCCCGCCCTCGAACGTCTCGATGTGCACGTCGCTCGCGCGCTTGGCGAGCGCCGCCTGAAGGATAGTGTTGACCAGCCGCACCACTGGGGCGGACTCGTCACCGGCCGCCTCCAGGCCGGTAGTCTGCTCTCCGCCCCCGCCGTCGTCGGTCACGATGACAGGCCGGAAGTCCTCGGAGACGTCGCGCAGCACCTCCGCGGTGCCCTGGCTGCGCTTGAGCGCCTGCTGGACCGCCTGCGGGGTGGAGAGCACGAGCTCGACGCGCAAGCCGGTGAGGTGCTCGAGACGATCCACGAGCCGCAGATCGTACGGGTCGGCGACCGCGACGGTGATCGAGCGCCCGTTGCGGCGGTAGGGCACCGCGCCCGTGCGGTAGGCCGACGACGCCGGCAGCACGGCGAACAGCTCGGGCGGCACCGTGTAGCCGTCGAGGTCGACGTACTCCATGCCGAACTGCTCGGCCAGCGCGTCGGCGAGCTGCTCCTCGGTGACGGCGCCCTCGCGCAGCAGCCGCTCGCCCAGCCGGCCGTCGCCGCCCTCGGCCAAGGCGTGCTCGACGCGCTCCGGCGCCACGTACGCCTTGGCGAGCAGGATCTCGCCGAGCGGCCGGTGCGTGAACGGATGGCTCACCGGATCACGCTCGCCATGTTGAATATGGGCAGATACATCACGACGATGATGCCGCCGACGAGCACGCCCATGACCAGCATCAGCGCGGGCTCGACCAGCGAGGTCACGCGGTCCAGGTGATGCGCGAGCAGCTCCTCGTAGTAGACGCCGACCTCGTCGAGCAGGTGCTCGAGGTCGCCCGAGGCCTCGCCCGCCTCGATCATCTTGGCGCCGCTGTCGGGGACGAGCCGCTCGTCCGCCAGCGCCTGCGCCAGGCCTTCGCCCTCGAGCACGCGCCCGGCGGCATGCGAGAGCCGTCGCGCCGCGTCGCGATTGGTGAGCGCCTCGGCCGTGACGCGCATCGCCTCGACGAGCGGCATGCCCGCGGTGATCAAGGCGGCGAGCGTGCGCGCGAGCTGCGTGACGGTATGCGCGCGCACGACGCCGCCGACCCAGGGCAGCCTCGCCTTGAGGCGATCCATCTGCTCGCGCCCGCGGGCCGAGCTCGTCCACGCGCGCCCCGCCCATAGGCCCAACGCCGCCGCGCCGGCCGACAGGGGCGCGACGATCTCGATGCGCTCCACCACCGCCATCAGCGCGCGTGTGGGCCACGGCANNCGAACAGCAGCGCCAGCACCACGACGAGGGTGAGCAGCAGAAAGGCGGGATAGACGAGCGCCTGGCCGAGCTTCTTGCCGAGCTCGATGCGCCGCTTGAGAAAGCGCTGGTAGCGCGTGAGCACCGGGGCCAGCTCGCCGGTGCGCTCGCCCGTGCGCAGCGCGGCGATCAGCAGCGGATCGAACACATCCGGGTGGTGCGCGCAGGCGTCGGAGAGCTGCGCGCCGTGCTGCACGCCCTCGGCCACCCGGCTCAGCGTGCGTCCCAGGACGGGTTGGCCGGGTCGTTCCGCCACATGCGCGAGCGCATCGGGAACGGTGAGCCCGGCACGCAGCAGCGCGGTGAGCTCTTGCACGCAGAGCAGCAGCGTCTCGGGACGCACGCGCCGTCGCCACCACCCGCCGCGCGCGCGGCGGCCCCGCACTGCGCGCACGAGCAGCCCCCGGGCCTCGAGATCGTGCCGCAGCGCGTCGGCGGACGCCGCGGCGGCCTCTCCCCGGACCGGGGTCCCTTGCTCGGACAGCGCGTCGTAGCTATAGAGTGGCATCCTGCATCGCTCGGGGCCGCCGGTCCGCGCGGAGGCCGCCCCGGCATCCGGTCTCGCGTTGGATTCGGCACGAGTGTCCGTGCCCCGCGACCCGGCCGGGCTCCGTCCGGCGGCCGGTATGCCGGCCGTCGCATTCAGCGGCCGGGCCGTAAGTGCGTCGGCATTTCGCGGGGATTCCTTAAGAAGAACGCGGGTAAGGTATGTCAAAGAACCAACGACAGGCGCGTCGAGTCAGCCAAGATGTGACGGGCTTCACAGTTTGAACGGGCCGGCCGGATGCCAAGCGCGGCTCGTGCGGCGGCCTGCGGCCGCCGGATCACGATGCCCCGGTACCGCCGGCGCAATCACGCCACGCGCGTTAACGGGCACAGCGCGCCCGGTCAAAGTCGTCACGCGACTCGTCATTCAACCCGGGGTGAATGCCTACTTTTGGGCTAACTAGCTGAAACAGGCGGGGAATTTTGGTGCCGGCGGAGGGAGTCGAACCCCCGACCTAACGATTACGAATCGTTTGCTCTACCAGCTGAGCTACGCCGGCGCGAGAGGTGAAGGAAAGCGAGTATAAAGAACCGCCCCGAGGGTGGCAACGCGGGGTCTGGCCGGGTCAGCCATAGGGCGGCCTGCGGCCGCCGACGTGCAGGCGCGCCCTTCCGCCATGCAACGACGGGATACGGCGGGCGCAGCCTGCCCTATGTTCAAAGATTCAGATGACAGTGATTCAGTGAGCAGCATGAGCCGGAGCGCGGCAGCGACGAGCGCGACCGGTGCCCGCCCTCTTGCTGATAACTGCCCACTGATCAGAGGAGGTTTCGGCGCGGACCCGCCGATGCGGCGGGCACACAACCCGTCCTGTCTCCGGTTTCAGGCGCGGGCGTCGTCTTCGGCGGGCATGGGACGCGCCGAGGGGGCGCGGGGGGTGGCAGCAGGGCGTGGGATCCCGCCGTCAGGAGCGCGTCCGGCCCTCGCGCACCCGCACGATCACGTCGACACCCTCGGGCACGGTCCCCGCGGGGAGCTCGGGCACCCGGTCGATGCGGACCTCCTCCGCGTCGATATCGGTGAGCGCCCCGGTGTCGACGTTATAGAAATGATGGTGCTCGCTGGTGTTCGGATCGTAGAACACGCGGCTGGGGTCGACGATCACCTGCCGGATGAGGCCCTTCGTGGCGAACAGGCCCAGCGTGTTGTACACCGTGGCCTTCGAGGCGACGTAGCGATCGCGGTTGACGAGCGCCAGCACGTCCTCGGCCGAGAGGTGCTGCGGGCGGGCGAACAGGACTTGAGCGATCTGGACCCGCTGTTGCGTGGGCAGGATGTCGTGCTCGCGCAACAGGTCGACCACCTCGGCGCTGCTCCTGGGCCAGCTTCGGGTCGTTTCCACCATGCGTGAGAAATTATACCGGCATATTTAGAATAAGTCTAGTTAGAAGAGCCCGGCTCATCCGCCTGTATAAAGGTTAAGGCTCGTGGCTTTCAACCCCCGTGGCCGCGGTGCCCGTCCGCGCGCCCACCGCGTAGGGCCCGGGGTCGGTCGCCGGGGAGCGGCCGAGCACCAGGTCCGCCAGCAGGCGGGCCGAGGCGGGCGCGGTGCACACCCCGTTGCGGTAGTGGCCGGTGACGAGGTAAAGACCCGGCGCCTCCGGGTGGGGACCGATATAAGGCACGCCGCCGGGCGCCCACGGTCGCAGCCCGGCCCAGTGCGCCTCGAGCGCCGCACGGGCGAGCGCGGGGGCGAGCTCCGCCGCCGCCGCGCGGAGCTCCTCGCGGGCCGCCGGGGTGGTCGAGCGGTCGAACCCCGCCGCCTCGATCGTGCTGCCGCACAAGATCCGCCCGTCCTGGCGGGGGATCAGATAGTGGCCGTTCGCCACGCTGATCCGCCGTAAGGTACCGGGATCGCCGCGGAGCAGCAGCATCTGCCCCCGGACGGGCCGCAGGCCGAGGCCCGCGGCGAGCGGCCCCAGCAGCTCGCCGCTCCAGGCGCCGCCGGCGACCACCACGCGCTCGGACCGCAGCACGCCGGCTCCGGTGCGCACACCCGTGACCCGCCCCTCCTCGCGGTCCAGCCCCGTGACGTCGGTGTGCTCGCGCAGCCCGACGCCGTGCGCGGCCAGGGCCTGCCGCAGGGCTTTGACCAAGCGAGGATTGCGGATCTGGGAGACCTCCGGAAACGCGAGCGCCGCCTTCCCGGGCGGCGCCAGCGCCGGCTCCCAGGCCGCAACGCCCCGCCGATCCAGCACCTCGGCCCGCGCGCCGTGCGCGTCCGCCCAGGCGAGGGCCGCCTCGCGCTCGCTGGCGTCGAGGACCAGCAGCCCGCTCGGTATCCATTCGGGATCGATGCCGGTCTCCGCTGCGAGCGTCCCGGCAAGCCGCGGATAAGCCTCCTGGCTCCAGGCCGCCAGGCGCGTGACGGCCTCGGGCTGGCGCCAGGGGTGCAGGGGCGAGAGGATGCCGCCTCCGGCCCAGGAGGCCTCACGCCCGATAGCGCCGCGCTCGACGATCTCGACCGCGAGGCCGGCGTCGGCGAGCTCGCGGGCGGTCAACAGGCCGAGCAGGCCGCCGCCGACGATGAGGCAATCCGCGCGCATAGGGCTGGCTCGATCGGGATCCTACCGGGGGAGATGCGGGCGTCGGGACCCCGAATCCAGGGGCCCGCGCATTCCAGAGCCCGCATATTGCACGAAAGCGCCCGCACGGACCAGTGACCGCGGCTTCGTCACCGTGCGCCGGAGGGCAACGCGAGCGCCGAGCCTCGAGGCACGAGCCCGCTCGCGTTCCCGCGCGAGCACCGGCGGCACGCCCTATGTTTCAAGAGACTCGGATGGCAGTGGTAGGTTGGGTCAAGGCGCGCAGCGCCGGACCCAACCCCCAATGGCCGGTCCCGCCGGCGATGGGTCCGCGCGGCTGACCCCGCGCTTGACCCATCCTACGTCTGCGGCCGCCGTCCACGCACGGCGAGGCTTGCCTCCGCGGGCGCCGCAGAATGCGGCCGGTACGGCCCGCCTACGTTTAGCGAGGGGTAGGTTGGGTCAAGGCGCGCGGCGCCGGACCCCACGCCCGGCGCCCGCCCTTTTGCTGTCAACTGCCAACTGATCACTCCGACATAAGCGGCGCGGTTTTTCCCGAGACCGCCCTGCGAGGAGAGGCGTGGTCGGGTGGAAGACCGCCGGCGGCGGCCGGGGGATCAATCCCAGGAGTTCTCGCCGGAGTCGGCCGTATCCCCGTCGTCGTTCTTGTCCCAGAACTTCTGCCCGGCGGCGTTGATCTCGAGGAGCCCGTCGCCGATCTGGGAGCCGGTGGGCGTCGCCCTGAGCGTGAACGCGGCCGCGGCGGCGGACTGAATACCCAGGTTGTAGAAGTCGGTGTCGCCGCCCAGGGAGGCCGGCGCCCCCGCGTATGTGTCGTTCTGGGTGTAGTAACGCTCCATGGCGTTGGCGAACTCCACCAGCGCCGCCTGCGCCTCGGCGCGGCGCGTCTTGCGCACGTGACTCTGGTACGCCGGGTAGGCGATGCTGACCAGGATCGCCGCGACCACCAGGGTGATCATCAGCTCGATCAGCGTGAACCCCGCACTGCGGCGTCTAATCATCATTTGGCCCCCGTCACCGTCATTCGTCGATGAGCTCGATCCACGAGAACCGGCCGGTGCGCAGGTCGAGCTCCACGTCGACCTCGCGCTCGTGCACGCCGCCGCCGGTGCCCGGGGTGTACTGGTGCTTGCTGAGGAAGCGCGACTGGCCGGGCATGCCGTCGCCCTCGAATTTCTCGCCGCCGGCGACGTAATCGACGCCCGACTGCGTGAGGTAGTCGGCGTTGTTGATCACGCCGTCATTGTTGACGTCGAAGGCCGGCTCGTCGAGCTCGCCGCCGTTCTCGAGGTCCACGCCCATCAGCCAGCCCGAGCCGCCGAAGCCGCAGATTTGGCTGTCGGGCACGACGGTGTTGAAGAACACCGCCTCGCCCAGGATCACGGCGGGCGAGATCACGCGCTCGCCCGAGTCGGGCAGATCCATGTACCAGCCGTACTGGGTGGTCCAGTCGACGCTGTTGTCGGTGGGCACGCGTACGTCGGCACCCGTCCAATTCTGATCGGCCTGCTGCTGCTGCAGTTCCGTACGAGTGAGCTCGCCGGTGCCGTTGTCCCAGACCCCGTAGAAGCTCTGGGTCTGCCCGTCGGTCTTATCGGCGCCGGTCAGGTACTGGCCGGTGCCGAAGGTCACCATGATGTTCGGGTTGCCGCTCTGGGTCGGGTGGTCGGCCAGCGTGGGCTGCGACGTGATCGGCTGGGGGGTGGTGCCGTCGGTCGCCGTGAACAGCGGCCTGGGGGTGTTGCCCTGGCTATAGGCCGAGCCCCAGTTGCCGTCGTTGGATGCCGATACGTCGAACGCCCACATGTTGCCCTTCAGGTCGCCGGCATAGACTCGGTCCACGGTGCCGTTGCCGTCGATGTCGGCGAGCACCGGCCGGCTCAAGCCGTTGCAGTCGCTGCTCGCATCCTGGCAGTCGCTGTTCACGATCGACCCGACCTCCGTGTCGATCTTCATGTAATCGGCGTCGAGCGTCCAGGTGCCGTCCAGGCCGCCGTCGAGGAACACGATGAAGAGCTGCGCCGTCCCGCTGCCCGTGTTGTTGTAGCCGTTGCCGAGAACAGCGGCCCACTCGCCGTTGTTCATGCGGGCGATGGTCGGCTGGCTGAAGGTCAGGCCCAGATCGGCGTCGTCGGCGCTCGTGAACTCCCACATGAAGAGATCGTCGGCGTTGGCCTCGCTGAATGTGCTCGGGTCCGTGATGTCCAGAGCGAACAGGCCGCGGCCGCCGCCGCGCAGGCCGCCGACGAGCACGGTATGCCAGGCCGTCGCCCCGCCGTCCACGACGGGGATATAGGCGTCGGATATGGTCGGCGTCAGGTCGACGTAGTACTGGTGCTCGTAGTCCTGCTCGGTCAGATGGTGAAGCCCGTCGTTGCTCTGGGACGAGAACAGCTCGTGCGGGATGAACCCGAGCAGCTCCTGCCCGTCGCTCGCCCGGAAGGCGTGCAGCATGCCGTCGTTGGCCCCGACATAGAGCATCTCCGTGCGTCCCTGCTGCGCGTTCTTGAAATCCACGTACCGGTCGCCCACCGTTTCCGGGAACGGGGCGACGTTGGGGTAGTTCTGCGACGGCGCGCCCACGAAGATCGGCGAGGAGTGGACGATGTCGCCGAGCGGCGTGGTGCGAATCCGGAACGCGCTGCTCGCGGTGCCCTCGTCGGCGTCGTCGCCGCGCAGGTAATCGATGCGGTCGGTGCCGCGGCCGTCGGCGCCCGAGGGGCCCATGTTGAGGTCGTTCTGCTGGACCGACGAGAGGCTGCCCAGGTTGCCGCTCGTGAACGGCAACGCCGTGTTGTTGCTCGTGTTGGTGATGATCTGGCGGGCCGAGGGGCTCGTGCTGTTCAGGACGTCCCCGGCCTCCCAGATCTCGGAGCTGATGGTGCCGCTAGCCTCCAGGTTGAAGGCGTGCAGCTCGCCGCTCCAGCGCGTCGTGTTGAACCGCGCCTGGAACACCTGGCTGCCGCTGGTCAGGGTGGCGGTGTTGAAGCTGACCGCCGCGATCGAGCCCACCTGGCTGAGGATGTCCTGGGCGGCGTCCTCGAAGGCCCTGCCCAGCTCGCTGGAGTTCGACGCGGTCAGGAACAGCCCGTTGCCGTTGGCCGCGGTGTCCTGCATCAGGGGATCGTTGATGACCTGATCGTCGGCGAAGCCGATCGTGTAGGTCTTGACGTTGTTCTTGACCTCGTTGCCGGCGAAGTCGTCGAGATCGGGCCGCAGGTCCATATCGTAGAGCGCGGCCGCCACGTCGTCCAGGTAATCGCTGCCCCCCGACTCGTAGGTGCGCGAGGGCTTGCGGTCGTAGGTGTCGCAGCTCCCGTCGGCGCAGTCGCCGTCGTAATCGGTGAGCCCGGTGCTGTCGGCGATGTCCCGGTCGCTCTGGGGCCGGCCGTCGGTCATGAGGACGGCGAAGGTCTGCTGGCAGAAGTACTGGACGGGCGAGCCCTTCGCCACCCCCGAGGCGTAGTTCGGGGAGTTGTCGAACACGGCGTCGTCGTCCTTGGTGGTCTCGTTCGCCTGGCCCGGGTGCAGGGTGAGAAGGCCGTCGTACTGCGGATTGGACTGGCCGACGAAATAACGGCCGAGCTCATGCAGGCTCTCGGCGAGCGGCGTCGAGCCGCTGGGGGTCAGGGCGTCGATCGCGCTCACCATGGTGGCGCGGTTGGTGGCGATGTCGTCGATGCCGACGCTGATCGCCGCCCCCGTGCCGCCGTCGAACGCGCTCAGGCCCACCCGCACGTTGTTGACCGAGTTGACGATGCTCTTCGCCGCGCCCTTGGCGATGTCGATGCGCCGCTCCTGGCTGGGCCGCTTGCGCGCGTCGGCGCCCCAGTTCTGCGGGCTCGAGCCGAAATACCAGTTGAGGTAATTGCCGCTGTATGCCGCCCTCAGATAGCCGCTGGGATACTTAAGGCCCCCCGCGCTGCCGCCGTTGCCGTAGAGCCGCGCGGTGTAGCTCGCGCCAGGATCGAAGCACGCCTCGGGGCGGCCGAGGCCGTCGTCCGCGGTGCCCCAATTGTAGTCGATGCCTCCCACGTTGAAATAAGGGTCGCCGCCCGCCGTGACCCTTACCTGGGCGTAGCTGCCGGCGGGGACGGTGAGGCCCGAGGGGCAGCTCGTGAAGGTCACGGCGGGGTCGAACGGGTCGTCGGGCACGATGTTGCTCATCGACCCGGAGTTGTCGATCAGGAACATGATGTTGGGGTCGGCGCTCGCCGAGACGAACAGCGGCGAGTCCGCCGGCACGCCGGGGGCGGCCTGCGCGGGGGCGTGCGCCAGGAAGGGCACCATCAGCCCCAGGCAATGGAGCAGCTTTCGGGTTCGCTTGCTTCGCTGGCGCATGATCATATCCCCCTTGCGGGCGCCACGGCGCTAGAGCACCTTCCCGTAGTAGCTCTCAAGGTAGACCTTGGAGTTGCCGGAGGCGTCCGTCCCGCGCGCCACGATCCTGAATCCCGACACGCTCGGCACGCTGCCCTGGCCGTAGTTGTTCATCTGCGGCGTGCTCTGGGCGGTCACCGTGCCGACCCACTCGATGAAGTAATAGGGGTTGTCCGCGGCGTCGAGCCCCTGCAGGGAGCCCGTGAACTGCTGGGCGTTCGTGCCGGTCCAGGTCGAGTCGGCGAACGGGTCGGGCGCGCTGCCCTGCATGTAATAGGGGCCCGCGGTGTCGAAGTCCGAGGTCGCCACGATGCCGTCCAGGTAAACCTCGGCGTCGCGCACCGCCACCTCGGCCGCCTCGAGCGCGACGTTCCGGCTCTTGGTGTTGCCCGCCATGCGCTCCTGCAGCGTCGTGTTCTGCATGCCGGCCACGCCGATGATGGTCATCACCAGCAGCAGCAGCAGGCTCACCGCCAGGACCGCGCCGCGCTGGCGGCCGGGCGGGGCGCTGCTGCGGGACGGGCGTCGCGTGCTCATCGGTCGTTCGCTCCTCTATTTCAGCCGGTTGCGCACGCCCACCGTCGCGGTGAAGACCTTGCGCAGCCGCCGGTCGTTGAAGGGCCCGACGCTGGTGCCGAGCACGTCGTAGGTGCCGGTGTCCTCCTGCTCGGCGATCTGATCGTCCGTGCGCATCAGCAGGCCCACGCGGATCGCCACCACCGCGTCCCAGTCCGCGACGAGATTGGCCGGCACGTAGCGGTTGGCGACCCCGTCGTTGTCGGTGTCCTCGCCGTAGAGGATCTGAAAGCTCTCGACCCCGTCGGCCAGCTCGGCGGCCCCGCCGTTGCTGCTGCGCACCAGCGCCGGCTCGCCGGTGACGCCGCTGGTCTGCACGCTGTAGGCGACGGTCTTCGCCCGGAAGATCCGCGCGTTGGTGTCGTAGAGCTTGGATAGGCAGTTCGACGCCGAGGCCGGGCAACCCGGCGTCGAGGTGATGGATTTGTTGCCCGGCGAGCCGACGCCCGTGTTGTGGGCGGCCTGGTTGCTGCTCCCGGGGTTCGAGTTGGAGATCTGGTAGACGTCGCCGCTCTGGCAGTCGCTCACGAAGATGACGTCGCCCTGCGCCAGCCCGTGGCCGGCGGACACCTGCAGCGCCGCGGCGGGAGTGGAGGGCTGCATCGTCACGTTGATCGGCGTGCCGGCGCCGCTGCGCAGGATGAGCGAATCGGAGCCGGCGCCGCCCTCGGCGCCGTCGATCGACTGATCGTAGCTGTGGAGACTCGGGTCATACCCGGCGCTGGAATCGTCGAGGTGGTTCGTCACTCCGCCCAGATTGCTCATGCAGCCCCAGTAGTCGGAGTTGCGGATGTCGCGCTGGAGCAGCATCAGCGCGATGCGCCCGTTCTCCTGCAGCCGGGAGAGGCCCTCTTGGGTGTTGTAGGTCGCCTTGGCGCTCACGTAGACCTGGGTGACGCCGAGCACGAGGATCGCCGAGAGGGCGAGCGCGACCATCAGCTCGATGAGCCCGATGCCCCGCGAGGCGGTCTCGTTGATCGGACGCATGCTCATAGCTCGCTGTCCCAGACGAACTGGACGATCTCGGTGCTGCTCGGGTCCTGGCTCTCGTCCCACCGGACGATGATCCGCAT
>JABAHQ010006495.1_pt2 | contig 14870 bp, 10 predicted proteins | sample 7062091 | NCBI WGS metagenome assembly JABAHQ01 (sample SAMN14534359, study PRJNA622989) | marine sediment metagenome | biome: marine biome [ENVO:00000428]; feature: marine pelagic biome [ENVO:01000023]; material: deep marine sediment [ENVO:00002113] | place: India: Gulf of Kutch | collected...
TCCTCGGGGGGGTGGGAGTAGCGACGCCCACGCCCGGATCTCCGCAGAACCCGGACGGCGCGGGCGGGCTCCTCGCCCCCCGCGCCGCTTCCGTCCTCCCACCCCACCGCATCACCACCTCGCCCGATCGGGCCGGGCTCCCTATCATCCTCCCCGCGCGGGTCGCGGACGAGAAGAGTGCGACCGCGCTGCGCCAGCGACCCCCTAGATCGAGCCCGAAACGACGGAGGAGAAGATGACGACCAAGCGCGTCCGATCCGCCCCCGGCGACCCCCGCGGGGGAGCCCCGACGATCCGCCGCCCGAGCCCGCTCGCCCTCCTGGCCGCCTGCGCGGCCGTCGCCGTCGCGTTCGCCCCGGTCCCCGCGGCCGCCCAGCAGGACGACTCGATCGAGACCGAGATCGTCCGGGAAGGGTCAGTCTACATGCTGGTGGGCCGGGGAGGAAACGTCGGCCTCTCGATCGGCGAGGACGGAGCCTTTCTCGTGGACGACAAGTTCGCCCCCCTGACCGACGAGATCCGGGCAGCGGTGGCGGCGTTCACCGACGACGAGGTGGAGTTCGTGGTGAACACCCACTGGCACGGCGACCACGTCGGCGGCAACGAGAACTTCGGCGAGGCCGGCAGCCTGATCGTGGCCCACGAGAACGTGCGCAAACGGATGAATCCCCGGGCGTTCCGGGACCTCGTGGGACGGAGCGAGCAGGCGCCCGACGCCGCCCTGCCGGTCGTCACCTTCACCGACGCCGTGACCTTCCACTGGAACGGAGACGACATCCGGGCCTTTCACGTGGAGCACGCCCACACCGACGGCGACGCGATCATCCACTTCCCGGAGAACGACGTCCTCCACATGGGCGACACCTTCTTCAACGGGACCTATCCCTTCATCGACGTGGAGTCGGGGGGCTCGATCGACGGCATGGTGACGGCGGCGCGGCGGGCCCTGGACCTCGCCGGACCGAACACCCGGATCATCCCCGGCCACGGACCCCTCTCGGACGCCGACGGGCTGCGGGCGTATCACCGGATGCTACGGAGCGTGCGGCGCCGCGTGCAGGCGCTCATCGACGAGGGTCGCTCCCTGGAGGAGGTGGTGGATTCCGCCCCCACCGCCTCCTTCGACGCCGAGTGGGGAGGGAGCGACTTCATGCCCCCCGACCGCTTCGCGTGCCTCGTCTACCGGGGGATGGTGGAGGAGGAGCGGATGACCCCGTGCCCGGGAGCCGAGGGGCCCTGACCCGTTGCCGGACTACCGGCCTCTTCACGGGTGGGACGTCAGCACCGACGCGGCCAAGACCCTCCAGCTCGAGCTGAGGGACCGGGTGACGGCCCGGACGCCCTCGGGCTTCTCACCCCGCCTCGTGGCCGGCGCCGACCTCTCGATCGTCCGGGGCCGGGACCGGGGCTACGCGGCTCTGGTCGTGGTGGATGCGGAGACGATGGAGACGGTGGAGGAGGCCACCGCGACCGTCGAGGTGGCGTTCCCCTACGTGCCCGGGCTCCTCTCCTTCCGCGAGCTCCCGCCCCTGGCCGCGGCGTGGCGCCGCCTGGAGTCCCGGCCCGACGCCGTGATCTTCGACGCACACGGCTACGCCCATCCCCGGCGCTTCGGCCTCGCCTGCCACGGAGGGCTCCTCTTCGGCGTGCCCTCGGTGGGCGTGGCCAAGTCCGTCCTGGTGGGAGAGGCGGGCGACGTGGATGCGGAGAAGGGCGACACCGCACCCCTGGTCCACGAGGGCGAGCGGGTGGGCACCGTGCTCCGGAGCCGGACCGACGTGCGACCGGTCTACGTATCGGTGGGCCACCGCATCGACCTGGAGACGGCGGTACAGGTGGTGTTGGCCGTCACGCCTCTCTACCGGCTGCCGGAGCCGATCCGACGGGCCCACCGGCTTGCGAACCGCCTGCGGGAGGAGGACGGAGGAGGCGCGGCGTGAAGGAGAAGGTGGGAGGCCTCGCCTTCGTCGCCGCGTTCTGCGGATTCTTCGCCGTCATGGGGGCCATGGGGCTCCTCGACCTGATCCGGGAGGTCGGGCTCGCCAGGGAGAGCGTGCGGTGGCCGGCGGCCGAGGGCGAAGTGGTGGATGTTACGATCTCCCGGGCGCTGCGAAGCACCCGGGTCCTGTACCGCTTCGCGGTGGACGGGCGCGTGCACGAGGGCCGCCGGATCGCCTTCGTGGACCGGGCCCGGGGGCGCACCCGGAGCGAGCTCGCAGCCGAATACCCCGAGGGTCGGCGGCTGACGGTCCGGTACGACCCCGACGATCCGGAGACCGCCGTCCTGGAGCCCGGCGTCACCACGGGAATGATCCTCGAGGACGGCCTCGTCACCGGCGGCTTCCTTCTCTTCGGGCTCGGCGCCGGGATCGCCGGTGGGATGGCGATCCTGAGAGGCTGAAGGGAGGGGGGCGGTCGGCTTCCGGCTTCACTCCGCCCGGAACGCCTCCACCGGATCCACCCGGGTGGCCCGGGCGGCGGGGATCCAGCTCGCGACCAGAGCCACGAGGAGCACGGCGACGGGGACCATGGAGAATACCAGGGGATCCCGGACCGAGACCTCGAAGACCAGGGAGGAGAGCCAGCGGGTACCGACCGCCGCTGCGGCGACGCCCGCCACGACGCCAAGGGCGGCGAGCCCCAGGCCCTGGCGCACCACCATCGCCCGCACGTCCCGGCCCCGGGCCCCCAGGGCGACCCTCACCCCGAGCTCGTGGCGCCGCCCGCTCACCGACTGGGCCAGCACCCCGTAGATCCCCACCGACGCCAGGAGGAGCGCCACCGCCGCGAAGGCGGCCAGGAGCATCATGGCGAAGCGGTCCGCCGCCCGCTTCGCGGCCAGGACGTCCGAGAGGGAGCGGGGCTGGTAGAGGACGAGGTTCGGGTCCAGCTCCGCCAGCACCTCCCGTGCCCGGCTCACGAAGCCGGGGTCGGGGCCCCGGAGCTTCACCACGTAGCGGAGCGACCAGTTCCGGTTGCCCGCGAACTGAGCGTGGGGGTGGTAGACGATCGGCTGCACCCGGCCCCGGATGGTGGTGGGGACGTCCTCCACCACGCCGACGATCTCCATCCGCCGGCCCGCGATCCGCACGGCCCGGCCCAGGGGATCGGTCCCGTCGGGGAAGAGGGCCTCCACCGTGCTCCGGCTCACGACGATCCGGCGCGGGTCGTCCGGGCCGTCCCGGGGACCGAAGCTCCGGCCCCGCAGGAGCTCGAGCTCCATGGTGCCGAAGTAGTCGCCCTCGACGACGCGCTGGTTCGTCCCCACGCTCTCCTGGTCCGGGTCGTCGGACGGCCGACGAGCGCCCCAGTTGTGGTAGTTGCCCCCCACGGGGAGCCACGACACCGCCGCCGCGGAGCGGACGCCGGGCAGCGCTTCGAGTCGACGGAGATATTCCTGGTGGAAGCGGGCCCGGGCGTCCCCGTCGTAACGGCCGGCAGGGGTGTTCACCTGGAAGACCGTCACGTGCTCCGCGTCCACGACCAGGTCCACCGCGGCCAGGCGCTGGAAGCTCCGGACCAGGATCCCGGCGCCCACCAGGAGCACCAGGGCCAGGGAGACCTCGGCGACCACCAGAGCGCTCCGGGCCCGGGAGCGGCCCGGACCCCCGTCCCCCCCGCCGCGGCCCCCTTCCCGAAGGGCGCCCTCCACGCCGGTCCGGGACGCGCGCAGCGCCGGCAGGAGGCCGAAGAGGAGGACCGCGGCCAGGCTCGCCCCCAGGCCGAAGAGGAAGACGGACCCGTTGAGCGACGCCTCATCCAGCCGGGGGAGGTCCTGCGGGGCCAGGGCCACGAGCCCCCGCACCACCCCGGCCCCCAGGGCCAGCCCCGCCGCGCCGCCGAGCAGCGCCAGGAGCCCGCTCTCGGTGAGGAGCTGGCGCACCAGCCTGCCCCTCCCGGAGCCCAGGGCCGAGCGGATCGCCAGCTCCCTCCGCCGCGCGGACCCCCGGGCCAGGGTCACCCCCGCCACGTTCACGCAGGCGATGAGGAAGACGAGCCCGACCGCCCCCATGAGGAGCCAGAGGGTGGTGTCGGCGCCGCCCACGAGATCGTCCCGCAGCGGCACGGCGGCGTAGGCGAGATCCTCGTCGGTGGACGGGCTACGCACACGCTCCGCCGCGGCCTCGAGCTCGGAGCGGAGCTGATCCACCGTGGCGCCGGGCCGGAGCCGCGCCAGGCCCGTCAGGTAGTGGTTGCCCCAGGCGTCCCCGCCCTCCAGGTCCAGCTCCACGGGGGTGAAGACGTCGATCGACCCCTGGAGGGGATCCTCGTAGCCCTCCGGCATGACCCCCGCCACGGTGTACGCCTCCCCGTCCAGGGTGAGGCTCGAGCCCAGGGCGTCGGCGTCGCCCCCCAGATAGGCGCGGAAGATCCGCCGGCTCACGATCGCCACCCGGGCGCTCCCGTCCTCCTCGGCCCGGCGGAAGGTCCGCCCGAGCACGGGCTCCTCGCCCACCACCCCGAAGTACTCCCGGCTCACGGGGAGGACCGTGACCCGCACGGGCCGATCGCCGTCGGTGAGGTCCGCCGTCTCCTGCTGGTAGTTGTAGAGGACCGCGATTCCCGCCGCCGTGGTGAGCGACTCCCGCAGGTCGACGAAGGCGGCCGCCGGCAGGTAGTTGCGGAAGGCGGGGTCGTCGGTGCGGGTCTCGTAGATCCGGACCAGGCGCCCCGGCTCCTCGTAGGGCAGCGGCGCCAGGAGCACCGCGTGGAGCACGCTGAAGACCGCGGTGTTCGCCCCGATCCCCAAGGCGAGGGTGAGCACCACCACCGCCGTGAAGCCGGTCCGCTTGATCAGCGTCCGGGCCGCGTAGCGAACGTCCTGGGTCCACGTCTTCATCGTCCCCTCCCCGTCCCTTCCATTCGGATCGTTCCGGCGTCCGCCCGACCGAGGTGGCCTACCCTGCCCCGCCGCAGTCTCCGCTCCCTTCCGGCCTCCAGACCAGCGCTGGCGCGCCGCGCTCCAGGCCGTGCCCACCGTGATCCCGAGCCAGAACCGGATGAGCGCCACGGCGCCCCGCCCCCGGGCCCGGTCCCGCCAGGCGTCCCGGAAGAGCTCCACCATGTCCCGGCGATAGCGTCTCCGGAACTCTCGAGGATGGAGGCACAGAAGGAGCCGGTAGAGCGCCTCGCCGGGGACCCGGGGATCGTCGCGCTTCTTCCTCATCGTCCCGGGCCCCTTTCGCGGCCGTCGTCTCCTGCGGCTCGCCCCTGCCCCCGGCCCCCGCCCGCGCCCGTCATCCCCCGCCTTCCCCGGCCAGGAGCTCCAGGGACTCCGCGGTTCCCAGCACCGCGCGGAGGCGCTCGGCTTCGGCCCGGGCCACCCGGCGGCCGAAGGGGGTGATGGCGTAGTAGCGCCGCCGGCTGTCGGCGTCGTCCGGCCGCTCCCGGCGCTCGGCCTCCCGGATCAGGCCCTGTCCGATCATCCGGTCCAGGACGTGGTAGAGGTTGCCCGGGGCCAGCTCCAGTCCTCCCACGTCCCGGTCCGAGATCGCCCGGACGATGCCGTAGCCGTACGACTCGTCCCGGGTGAGCACCAGGAGGATCGAGAACTCCAGGGCCTTCAGGGGGAGCAGCGTCTCGGGAGCCGGGGTGTCGGGGGACGGGTTCATGGGGCGGATCCGGGAGGGGGGGGATCGGGCAGGGGCGCTGCGCCGCCCGATGGTTGATGAATGTCATTATACTAAAAATTAGTATAATTGCAAAGAGGGCGATGCTTCGTCCACCTCTCCTGCCCGTGAGACCCCAAGCGGGACCGAATCGTTGGAAGGACGTCCGGGGGCGCGCCCCTGCGGGCTCCTCCGCCTCCCTACCCGCCCCCTACGCCCGCCACGTTGTTCCCCGGATTCCGGTCGATCAGCTTGTTGAAGGGGTCGATCCCGGCCCGGACCGGCTCCTCGTCCACCACCAGCTCGAGGGTCCCCGTGAACTCGCCGGGTCCGCCCGAGATCCGCCGCTGCTCCAGCAGCAGCACCTTCCCGTCCTCGGGCGTCTCCTCGTCCTCGGCGCCGAAGACGGCCACGTCCACGGGCTGGTCCATGGCCACGTCGGTCTCGTTGCCCTGGCCGTCGGCCCGGACCTTCCGGGCCGTGTACTCGAGGCCCACCCGCCAGCGCCCGTCGCCGGTGGGCTCGGCCGACGCGTCGGTGGCCTCGAGCTCCCAGAGGGTGATCGTCCGGAAGAGGTCCTCCACGGCGGCCCTGTGCTCCGGGGGCACCGCCTCCTCGAGATAGGAGAGGAGCTCGGCGGAGGTGGTGTAGGGCGGACCCCGGAAGCGCACGGCGTCCACGTAGCGGGCCATGGCGCGGTTGAACGCCTCCTCGCCGATCAGGTCCCGGAGGGCGTAGGTGGCCAGGCTTCCCTTCCGGTAGTGGATGTAGCCCTGATTCTCCACCCGGTAGAGGGGGAGCTCCTCGATCAGCTCGCCCCCCCGACCCTGGAGGTACTGGTCCAGCTCGTAACGCAAGAAGCGGCGCATCTTCTCCGGGCCGTAGCGCTGTTCCTGGACCATGAGGGCCGAGTACTGGGCCATCGTCTCGGAGGTCATGGTGGCGCCCTGGACGTCGGCGCCGATCACCTGGTGCGCCCACCACTGGTGCGCCACCTCGTGGGCGGTGACGTAGAAGGGATAGTCGATCTCCTTGGGATCGGCGAGGCGGGCGATGAACCCGATCGACTCGCTGAACGGGATCGTGTTGGGAAAGCTCTGGGCGAAGGTGGCGTAGCGGGGGAACTCGATGATCCGCACCTGGCGGTGCTGGTACGGCCCGAAGTTCTCGGTGAAGTAGTCCAGCGACGCCTTCACCGACTCGATCATCCGGTCCACGTTGTAGGTGTGGTCCGGATGGTGGTAGACGGCGATCTCGACATCGTTCCAGCGGTCCCGCTCGACCTCCCACTTCCCCGACAGGTAGGACCAGAATCCCAGGATCGGCGCGTCCATCCGGTAGTGGAAATACCGCCGGCCGTTCTCGGTCCACTCCCGCTGCAGGTAGCCCGGCGCCAGGGCGAGCTGGTCCCCGGCGGTGCTCACCACGGTCTCGAACTCCACCCAGTCCGACTCCGACGTCAGGTAGTTGTCGTCGTAGTGGGTCGAGTCGTCCAGCGGCGCCATGCGCTCCACCTCGGGAAGGCCGTGACGACGCCTCTCCACCGGATCGGTGAGCTCGAAGCCGTCGCTGTAGCCGATGTGGGGCAGATAGCGCGCGTTGTTCACGAAGGTGCCGTTGTAGACCAGGTCGGTGTTCGTCCCGTGGTTCACGAACCCCGGATTCCGCACGCGCACCTCCCAGCCCAGCTCCACGGAGTCGCCCGGGGAGAGCGGACGCTCCAAGGCGTATGCGCGCCAGCCCAGAACCGGGTCGTCGTGGATCACGGAGGCGCCCGGCACCTCCACGACGAGGGAGTCCACGTCCCCCGCGTTCCAGTTCAGGAAGAGGGAGTCCAGAGGCATCTCGTGCTTGTTCACGACGGTGTAGCTGCCCCGGGCGTCCAGGGCCCGGCGGTAGGGGAAGAGGTCCACCTCGGCGTAGACCGCCACGATCTTCGGTTGGGGCGCGTCCTGGTGGACCCCGTAGCGCCGCTCGTACTGGGCCTGCCGGTCCTCGACCACGTCGGTGGGCACGTAGTCGTTGCGCACGTTGGTGTTGTAGAAGATCCACGCCCCGCTGCCCACGAAGCCGGCCATGGCCAGCGCGGCCGTCGCCCGGGCCCCGCCCCACCACCGCCGACGGGCCTCCCGGAGCCGGATCCTCCACCGAGCCTCCTCGCCCCGGACCCAGAAGAGATGGACGAGCACCAGGAGGCCCACGGCGAAGAAACCCCAGTAGGCGGTGAACCAGAGCACCGGTTCCACGAAGTGCCCGTAGCCGTTCAGATCCGAATACGGGGCGCTGGGCGCGCCCGCGAAGATGTAGAGGTGGTGCTCGAGATGGAGGGCGTCGAGAACGGGCAGGGCCACGAAATAGGCGGCCATCACCCCCCAGCCGGCGTACTTGTTGTCGGTGAGAACCTGCCCTGCCAGGGCCAGCACGGCCAGGAGCAGGAGGAAGGGTCCCATCCGGAGCCCCAGCCCTCTCACGTAGAGCAGGGGCTGGAGCTCGGTGAAGCCCCGGAAGAGCTGGTTCGCCATCGCCGCGGCGACGGCTACCGCCAGGATGCAGAGAACGATGATCGCCAGCGCCAGCACCTTGGCGCCCCAGTAGACCCAGTGCGGCGGAGGCAAGGCGTCGATCACGCCGGCCGTGCCACCCTCCCGGTCCCGCCACACCAGGTCTCCGGAGTAGAAGGCCAGGATGATGACGCCGAAGAGGAGGAAGCTGCCCCCGATCACCTGCAGCATGAGCCGCGTCCGTGGCCACACCGGGGTCCCGTAGAGGGAGTCGGTAGCGGTGGCGGCGCCGGTTAGGTTCAGGGCAGCCAGTGCCAGTATCACCAGGAACGGGAGGCTCGTCCCCACCCGCCGCACCTCGAACCACGCATGGCGCAGGAGCTGGACGGAGGCTGGCCCGGGCCCGAAGCTCCGGGTCGCCCCCGCTGCCCGGAGGGTTCCGGCGTCCGTGGGCACCAGCGCCTCCAGGTCTTCCCGCTCCTCGGCGGCGGCGTCGGCCCGCTCCTTCTCCCCCCGTCGTCTGGCCTTCTCCTTCTCCGTGAACGAGAAGCGCCAGTAGGTGAGCCCGAAGACCAGGGCCCCCACCCCCACCCAGAGCGCCCGGTTCTGAAGCAGCGTGGGGTCTAGGCCCAGGACCCGGGCGTTCCGCTCCGCCGTGGTCCAGTACTGGGTCGCGACCTGGAAGGCCCCGATGGCGAAGGGATCGACCAGGGCCACGATCTGCTCGTTCTCCACGTCGGACAGCAGGGCCTGGGCGATCGCGTAGGCCACGAAGAAGGCCACCACCCCGGCGTAGGTGGCGGCCATGCTCCGGGACCAGGTGGCCAGGGCGAAGAAGACGGCGCCGGTGACCAGAACGTTGGGCAGGACGAGGAACGCGAAGGAGTAGGCGTACGCTCCGGGCATGAAGGGGCCCACCCGCTCGGGCTCGAGCCACGGCATGGCGCCGCCCACCGCCACCGCCAGCACCACCCAGAGGAAGATCAGGAGCGACACCGTGATCGCGCCCGCGAACCGGCCCAGGAGGTAGTCCCGCTTCTCGGTGGGGGTGGTGAAGAAGAGACCCGCCGTGCCGTGCTGGTAGTCCCGCACCACCGCGCTCGCCACGAAGGCCGTGGTCACGAAGACGCCGACCACGCTCATGACCAGGAGGAACTGCATGATCACGAAGGGCGCGTTCCGGTTCACGTTTCCGATCGCGCCCCCGATCTGGACCGTGTCGGTGGTGACGGCGCCGAAGGAGAGGAAGAAGAAGAGGACGCCCACCACCCAGAAGAGAGGGGAGGAGACGTGGTAGCGGAGCTCGAAGGCGAAGATCTCCCGGAGGCGGCTCACGGGGTCCCCCCCACGTTCAACCTCCCGGGATCGCTGAGCGGGGCCATGGCTTCCCCGGCCTCTTCCGCCCTCACGCGACCGTCACCTCCCGCCCGCGGGCCTGGAGCGTGGTGAAGTAGACGTCCTTCAGGTCCGCCTCCACGGGCTCGAAGCCCTCTCCCGGATCGGCCTCGCCGTGGACGTGGACCACGGTGCGCCCGGCCCGGAGATGGGTGGAGATCACGCGGTGCTCGGCCTCGACCTCCGGCAGGGCGCTCCGGGCCACCTCCTTCGCCCACACCTTGCCGCGGAGCCGCTCCATCGCCTGCCGGGGCGTGCCGGTGAGCAGGACTTCGCCCCGGCTCAGGACCGCCATCCGCGTGCACAGGTCGCTCACGTCCTCGACGATGTGGGTGGAGAGGATGACCACCACGTTCTCGCCGATCTCGCTGAGGAGGTTCAGGAAGCGCATGCGCTCCGCCGGGTCCAGCCCGGCGGTGGGCTCGTCGACGATGAGGAGCTCGGGGTCGCCGAGGAGGGCCTGGGCGATGCCGAAGCGCTGCCGCATCCCGCCGGAGAAGGTGCCGAGCTTGCGGTCCCGGGCGTCCCAGAGATTGGTCTGATGGAGGAGCGCCTCCACGGCGTCCCGTCGCTCGCCCCGCGCCACGAGCCCCTTGAGGACCGCGAGGTGGTCGAGCATGGCCCGGGCCGTGACTCCGGGATAGACGCCGAAGTCCTGGGGGAGGTAGCCGAGCCGCCTGCGCACCTCCTCCTTCTCCCTCAGCACGTCGAGCTCACCCAGGGCGATCGTCCCGGAGTCGGGCTCCTGGAGGGTGGCGATCGTGCGCATGAGGGTGGACTTCCCGGCGCCGTTGGGTCCCAGGAGGCCGAACATGCCCGTGGGCACGTCCAGGGAGACGTCATTCAGGGCGCGGACCGGGCCCGGGTAGGTCTTGCTCAGGTCGCGGATCTCGAGGACGGGGGGCACGGGAGGCCTCCGGGAAGGGGATGACGATGGCGGGGCGGCGGCGGTTCGCTCGGGCCGTCGCGCCTCCGCCCTTCCGCCCCTACGAGTATGCCGGCCCGGAGTGTCGGACGCACGGAGATCCCGGCCCCCGGCCCAACGTCACCTATTCGGGCAGCGCGAACGCCACCAGGGCGTCGGAGAGGGGGACCGGGTCCGGAGCGCCGGCGTGTCCTCCCGCGGCCACCACCACGTACTGCCGCCCCCGGGGGTCGAGACGATAGGTCATGGGCGTGGCCGCGGCCGGCGCGGGCACCCGGGCGCTCCACAGCTCCTCGCCGGTCTCCAGATCGAAGGCCCGGAAGGTCCGCTCCAGGGCCGCCCCGATGAAGATGAGGCCGGACGCGGTCACGACCGGCCCTCCCAGGTTCGGCATCCCCAGGGCGGGCGCCCAGGGGACCGGGACCGGAAGGAGGTCCCGGGGGGTGCCCAGGGGCACCTCCCAGAGGACCGCCCCGCTGGCCAGGTCCACGGCGACGAGCACGCCGAACGGCGGCGACGTGCAGGGGAGCCCCTTCGGCGAGACGAAGATCCCCTCCCTGCGCATGACGTAGGGGGTTCCCTCCATCCGGGCCACGTCGCCCGGCCCCCGGCGAAACTCGTCCACCCGCTCCCGGGGCGCCACCTGAACCCAGCTCGCCACGCGGCTGAGGTTCACCACGAGGACGCCCCGATCCGGATCCACGGCCGCCCCGCCCCAGTTGGCGCCCCCGAGCATCGACGGGTACTGGAGGGAGCCGCCCAGGGAGGGCGGGGTGAAGATCCCCTCGTAGCGGAGCTCGGCGATCCGCTCCCCGCACCACTCCCGGTCCCCGGGAAGGAGCCCCCAGGCGTCCTCCACCGGGTCGAGGGTGAGGTCGTGGAGGGGCGGCGGACGGGTGGGGAAGCGCTGGGTGGGCCACGCCTCCTCACCCGGGACGTCGGAGGCGGGCACGGGCCGCTCCTCCACCGGGAAGAGGGGCTCGCCGGTCTCCCGATCCAGGAGGAAGACGAAACCCATCTTCGTGGGCTGGATCACGGCCGGCACCAGGCGCGTCCCCACCAGCACCTCCGCCAGCGTCGGCTGGGAGGCCAGATCGTAGTCCCAGAGGTCGTGGCGCACGATCTGGTAGTGCCAGACCCGCTCGCCCGTCTCGGCGTCCAGGGCCACGACGGAGTTCGCGTAGACGTCGCTCCCCGGCCGGATTCCCCCGTAGAAGTCCGGGGCCGCGCTTCCCGTGGGGACGAAGACGAGCCCCCGCTCCGGGTCGGCCGAGAGGGGCGCCCAGGCGTTTCCGGCGCCGGTGACGCGGGCCCCCACCGCGCCGCCGGCTTCGGCCCACCGCTGCCACCCGGGGTCCCCCGGACCGCGGGGGATCGGATCCCACGCCCAGCGAAGCTCCCCCGTCCGGACGTCGAAGCCCCGGACGGTGCCCCGCTCCACCGCCACCTTCCGGTTGTCCCCGATCCCGGAGCCCACCGCCACCACGTTCCCCACCACGACCGGCGGAGAGGTGACCTCGTACTGCCCGACCTCGACCCGGCCGACGTCCACTTTCAGATCCACCTCCCCTCCCGCACCGAAGTCGCCACAGGGGCTGCCCTCCTCGGCGTCGAGAGCCAGGAGGCGGGCGTCGAGGGTGCCGAAGAGGATCCGACGACCGCAGCGTCCCCGGCGCTCGTCCTCCCCGGGCGCCGTCCACGACGCCACGCCCCGGGAGACCAGGTTCTCCGAATACCGCACCGAGAGGTCGATCTCCGGGTCGTGGGTCCAGAGCTCCGCACCCGTCTCGGCGTCCAGGGCCACCACCCGGCTGAAGGGCGTGCTGAAGTAGAGGGCGCGGCCCAGGAGGATCGGGGTGGCCTGGAAGGAGGTCCGGGACGGGATCGAGTCGCTTCCCCTGGAGAGATCCCCGGACCGGTAGGTCCAGGCCGTCTCGAGATGCCCGACGTTTTCCGCGTTGATCTGGGTGAGGGGGGAGTACCGGGTCCCCCCGGGATCGCTCCCGTAGGTGGGCCAGCCCGCCACCGGACCGGTGAGATCGAGGGGCGGCGGAGCCCACGGCCCGACCCCGAAGCTCCGGGCGAGGACCACCCCTGCCGCGAAGATCAGCCCTCCCGCCACGAGGCCGATGAGGAGGCGGTGTCCAGGTCGTCTCTGCGACGATGCGCTCATCGGCTCGGTCGCCTTCCGGAATGAGGGCGGCTCGTCGAAACGGGTCTTCCCAAGATCGCGCCTCCAGGGCTTCCGGCCCAGGGACGGGCCGAAAGGGTGATAAAACGATCATAAGGTGCCAAATGCAGGAATATCTACGTAAAAATAGAGGTTGACAGCCAGCAAAACCTTTATATATTGGCTCGCAAGCGAATATTCTCCGTGGCGTACGCGAATCTGGCGTGCTAAAACGATCATCGAGGGTATATGGATCGCTTCGACTCCGACCTCTACCTCACCACCGGCCAGGTGGCGGAGCTTCTGAACGTCCATCCGTCCACGGTGAAGCGGTGGTGCGACGAGGACGAGATCGCGTACGGCACGACCGAGGGCGGGCACCGGCGAATTCATCTATCCGCCGCTCTCGCCGTCTCCCGGGAACGGAAGATCGAGACCTTCCTCGACTCCTTCACTCCCTACGAAGGCCACGTCTGGTCGGCCGCTCGGGCCGCCCTGGATCGCGGCGACTTCCGGCGCGCCCGCTCCCTCGGTTTCGGGTGGCTCCTCCGGGGTCACGCCGAGCGCTTTCGCCGCTTCGCCCACACCCTGGGCCGCCTCTGCGAACCCGATCTCACCGCCTTCTTCGACGAGTTCGTTCAGGGCTTCATGGTCGAGGTCGGCCGGGCGTGGGAGCAGGGGAAACTGAGGGTAGGGGGAGAGCACATGGCGAGCCAGGCGATCCTGGAGGCTCTCCTCCAGCTTCGCTCGGACTCCCTGGGAGAGCCCGGAGCCCCGGAGGGCAACGGCGACGGGAGGGTGGCGGTGGTGGGCTCCATGCAGGGCGAGGACCATCAGATCGGTGCGCTGTGCATCCGCCTCCTCCTGGAGCGGGAGGGATGGGAGGTCGTCTACCTGGGAGCGAGCGTGCCGATCGAGGAGTTCGACGCCGTTCAGCGATCCGTGGGCGCCCGGCTCGTGGGCGTCTCCCTGGCGCCGCCCAGGGGAGGCGGGGACGTCCTCCGCGCCTTCCGGATCCTCCGGCACCTGGCACACGGCCCGAGGGAGGGCTACGACCTGGTCTTCGGCGGCGGGGCGTGCGCCGCCGTGGAGCTGCAGGAGTCGGGAGCCCATCCGATCGAGGAGGTGCGCTGCTTCACCGCCTCCCGACCCTTTCTTCTCTGGCTCCGTGAGCGCCACGCGCCGGCCGCTCCGGGGGAGGACCCGCGATGAACCTCGGGGCAGACGATCGACCGGGGCCCTGGCTCCAGCGCATCACAGACGGGGCCGCCCTGGGCGGCCTGGTGGCGTTCACCGCGGTCGCGGTGTTCGGCTTCGGACTCTTCGGGATCGGGGCCCAGCAGATCCCCGAGGGCGAGGTCGCCCGCTGGATCTACCGGAACGCCTTCACCGGCTTCGCCCGGGGGCACGTGATCCTCACGGGGATCGTGCTCGCCACGGTCCTCGTGCGCCGGGTCGGCTCTCGCTGGATCCCCGCCCTGGCCGCCGTGTACGCGGCCAGCTTCCTCTCCGAGCACCTGGGCACGGGGTTCGGGCTCCCTTTCGGGGAGTACGGATACACCGGTCTCCTCGGGCCCCGGCTCCTGGGCCGGGTGCCCCTCCTCATCCCCCTGAGCTGGTTCGTCATGGCGCTGCCGAGCTTCGCCCTGGCGACCCGCGCCGGCTTCGGACCGTGGGGAAGGATCGCCGCGGGGGCCTGGCTCCTGGCCGCCTGGGACCTCGCGCTCGACCCCGCCATGAGCCACCTGACCCCGTACTGGAGGTGGGCCGAGGAGGGCGTCTACTACGGAATGCCGGCGATCAACCTGGCCGGATGGCTGCTCACCGGCGCCGTGATCATGGGGATCCTCGAATTCCTGGGCGCGGGCCGGTGGGTCTCCCACGTTCCCACCCGGTGGTGGGCGGCCTTCTACGCGACGGTCCTGGCGCTCCCTCTGGGGATGGTGCTCGCCGCGGGGCTGTGGCCTGCGGCCACCGTCACCGTGACCGCCGTCCTGGTCCCCTTCGCCGCCGCGCGGCTGCGGCAGACCCGCCCCGCCCCCTCGGCCGTAGGCGCCGTGGCGGCGCCCGGAGAGGCCCCATGAGCCGGGACGGTCGGGGCTTCCGAGCCGAGGACGTGGGTCAGAGCCTGCGGACGGGGCTGCTCCGCGCGGCCCGGACGGTCGAGGAGGAAGGGCTGCCCGCTCCGCCGGTCCGGGGCAAGCTGCTCCGCCCCCTCGTCGCGTGGGCCATGGCCCTCCCGGGCCTCCGCGCCCGTGCCCTGGACGAGG
>JABAHQ010001053.1_pt4 | contig 14855 bp, 22 predicted proteins | sample 7062091 | NCBI WGS metagenome assembly JABAHQ01 (sample SAMN14534359, study PRJNA622989) | marine sediment metagenome | biome: marine biome [ENVO:00000428]; feature: marine pelagic biome [ENVO:01000023]; material: deep marine sediment [ENVO:00002113] | place: India: Gulf of Kutch | collected...
CTTATTGATTGATCACATGCATTTCTACTCTGAAGTTATTAACCAAGAAATGTGGCCAAGTTTGTATAGAAGCTTTTATCAAAACAAGCAAAAAGTCAAGGAGGCTTTGAGTGAGCATTCTGAAATTGTACAAGCAATGAAGACAAAAGATACTAGCCTTTCGAGAGAGGCAGTGCAGAAGCATTTCGATAGAGTGAGAGAAAGGGTGATTAAGTATAACCCCCATTCGATGAGATTTATGTGAACGCGCTGCTTGGATTAAGAAGGTTGCTCAATAAAGCAAGGAGGTGAGAATTTAGGGCAGAATGACTCCCGAAAGAAGGAGGTGAGGGATGGCAAAGCTCAAAGGCCGACGAAGGCTCAGCCCCAGGACTAGAAGTTAAAGGAGGTTAAAAATGAGAGGCAGATTGTCCCTGTTGATTAGCGTTTTGTGTCTCATGTTACTGGCTTTGGGAGCGCTCTCCTTTGGCGGTCCCGAGGTGATCAAGATCGGGGCCCTTTTCGATTACACTGGTCCTGTTGCGGACTTGGGCCCTAAGTTTGAGGCGGGCACCAGGCTGGCGCTGGAAGAGGTGGGATATGAGGTCGCCGGCAAGCAGATCGAGCTCATCATCGAGGACAGCGCGACAAGCGTTGGGGTTGCTCTTGATAAATTCAAGAAGTTGGTAGACATCGACGGCGTGAAAATCGTCATCGGGCCGATCATGGGCGATGCTCACCTGGCNNTCGGAAAAGAAAGTCCTCATCACGACCCTGTTTAACGGGATGTATGAGGTGACGAAGAACCCTAACACCACCTACCTGATCTATCCAACCACGGTCTATGCTCAGACATATTGGTTCGGAAAGTACGTTCATGACGTGCTAGGTTACGACACCATGATCACCATCGGCGCCAACTATGCGGGGAAGATCGGATATACTAACGGTGCAGCAGATGGATTCAGGGACGCAGGCGGGACCGTAGTTGCCCAGTTGTGGCCGGCGGTTGGCACTGCGGATTATATGCCGTACATTCCTACGATGATCGGTACCGAGGCCGACGTGGTCCTATACGCCCTTGAGGGGCCTGGCCCGGTGAGCCGCTTCCTCTATCAGGCCCATCAGATGGGCCTTGAGAAACCGATGGTCACCATCNNAGTCGCTGGCCGAGCTAGGCGACATCGGACTTGGGATTTATGGTGAGTCTGGCTATTCGTGGCAGTTGGACAACCCTGAGAATAAGAAGTTTGTCGAAGGGATCACGCCCAAGCTCGGTGTATCCTGGCCGAGCGCTGCGCCGCAGAACTCCTATACGCCGACCAAAGTCGTTCTCGCTGGGCTGGAAGCGACAGGGGGCGATGACTCGTTCGACGTCCTGTGGCCCGCCATTTTGAACCTTAAGATCAACACTCCTGCAGGGCCGCTCTCCTTCACCCCTGAAGGTGTCGCCGTCACGGACGCCTATGTTACCCAGGCCGAGGTCATGAATGGGGAATACGTCTTATCGGCGCCGCTTGCCGTTGTGCACGAGATCCGCGACCCTAGGCTGCCAAGTAGCCAGGGGAAGCCCCCATACTTGCCGCCCGAGCCAGGGGAACCGGGGTACGAGGAATTCGGAGGCGGGTCATAAGCTTGGGAGGAAGGGTAGGCGGGTCGGGAGGCTCCTCCTGACCCGCCTGCTTTGGAGATTAGCCTGAAGCGCCCATGCCGCTGAATGTATTTTTAACGAACCTTATTAACGGGACCGCTTATGGCATGGTCCTGTTCCTCATGGCCTCTGGGATGTCCATCGTCATGGGGGTTGTGGGGATTACCAACTTGGCGCACGGTGCGCTTTACATGGTCGGGGCGTTTGTCGGCTGGCAGATCTTCAAGGGATTTCACTGGCCGTTCACAGCAGCCGTCCTGCTCGGCGGGGTCGCCGGAGGGCTGATCGGCCTGTTCATAGAGCGGGTCTTCCTGCGAAGGCTTTACAAACAGCCGAACGAGCAGGTTCTTTTGACCTTTGGCTTCGTTTATATCATTACAAACCTGTGTCTTTGGATCTGGCAGGGATGGAGAAGGATGCCGTTTACCGCAGCGGCACTGTTCCATCCCATCACTATAGGGGATCTGCGCTTTGCTCCTTCCCGTCTTATGATCATCCTGGTCGGAGCATTGTTAGCTCTCGGCTTGTGGTACCTACAGGATAAGACCAGGCTTGGGGCCATGGTCCGTGCGGGAATGGACGATAAAGAGATGGCACAGGGACTCGGTGTGAACATGGAAACAGTCACCATGCTCGTCTTCTTTATCGCGTCGTTCATCGCCGGGCTTGCCGGAGTGTTAGGAGCGCAGTTGATGGGCGTCAACCTCCAGCTCGGCACGGATACTCTTCTTCTGGCACTGGTGGTGGTCATCGTTGGCGGCATTGGCTCCATTCAGGGGGCACTGGCAGGAGGTCTATTGATTGGGTTGATCGATACCTTTGGGAAGGCCCTATTTCCGCAGTTCGCTATGTTCACCATCTATCTCGCCATGGTGATTATCTTGGTGGCGAGGCCGAGAGGTCTTCTGGGGAGAGGAGGCTGAGCGATGGGAGCGGTTGGGCAGCGTGCCATCCAAAAAGTCGGTCAGCAGGTAATCGCAAATGCCATTCCTTGGGCGCTGGCCGGTGTGGTCTTTCTCCTCGTTCCACTTCTCCTGCCAGGGTTCCTTCGGGGCATAATGTCGAAGTTCCTCATCTTCGCCATCTTCTCCATGAGCTACAACATCGTGGCCGGCTATACTGGCCTCATTTCCCTAGGACAGGCTGCTTACTTCGGTGTAGCAGGGTATGCCGTTGCTCTACTAATGTTCCACTTTGGGATTGATTCGCTATGGGTGACCGCTCCCGCCGGTATCCTTATGGGAACCATTGCCGCCATCGCCTTCGGCCCTATCGTCTTGAGGGTCTCGGGCCTGTACTTCCTGATTCTGACCTTCGCCCTGGGGCGGCTGTGCTACAGCATCGCCTGGAATGTGCCTTGGTTGAATCAGCCAGGGATGCAGGGGATTGCCGGCCTGCCGCGGCCGGATCTTGGTATCCCTGGATTTCAGTGGAGCTATCTCTCCTTCTATTTCTTCACTCTGATCCTCTTTGCCATCGCGATGTACTCCCAGCATAGGTTATCAAGGTCTCCCTTCGGCCGCTCACTGGAAGGTATCCGAGAGGGAGAAATGCGGATGAAGGCGCTCGGCTACAACGTCTGGCTCCACAAGTATCTTGCATTTGTCATCGGCGGTGCATTTGCTGGATTGGCTGGTGTGTTGTTCGTTTACTACAACCGCTNNCGCACCTCGACATCATGATGTCGTTCTTGCCGATGGTCATGGTCATCATCGGAGGCCCAGGAACGCTGTGGGGTCCCGCGGTTGGTGCAGCGGCGATCGTTTTTGTGGAGTACTACTCCAGCGTGATGATTCCTCAGCGGTGGCCCCTGGTCTTGGGCGGCCTCTTTGTGCTCAGCATCATGTTTGCCCCGAAGGGTCTGGCCGTCTACGCAGCGGAGGTATGGAGAAGAGTGGAGGTAAGGGTATGGAAGCGCTGAGATTGGAGCATTTATCGAAGAGCTTTGGAGGGCTTCGCGTGCTCGAAGATATCTCCCTCACAGTGGAAACAGGCGGGCGCCTGGCGCTCATTGGCCCTAATGGAGCAGGAAAAACGACTCTCTTCAACCTCATAAACGGACAACTTCCCCCCACGTCCGGCAGAATCTATCTCTTTGATGAAGATGTGACCAAGCTGCCCGTGCATACGCGCGCTCACCGCGGTATTGCTCGGTCGTTTCAGATCACCAGCGTCTACCCCAACCTTTCCGTCTTGGACAATGCCGTTTTGACCATGCATGGCCTCAAGAGGTCGCGTTTCCAGATGTTCCGTTCGGCGAATACCTATTCCGATTTAATGGCCAAAGCGCAAGAGGCGTTAGAATGGGCAGGCTTGCAAGAGATGAAGGATGAACTTGTCCAGGACCTGGCCTACGGCGAGCAACGCCGATTGGAGATTACGCTCAGTCTGGCATCTGAGCCCAAACTACTTCTTCTAGACGAGCCCAGTTCTGGGCTGTCAAGCGGGGAGTGCGGCAAAATGATCGATGTGATTAAAAGACTTCCTAAACACATCACAACAATTTGCGTCGCTCATGACATGGNNCGAACGCATCATCGTGCTCTATTATGGGAAGCTGATAGCCGACGGGAGCCCGGAGGAGATTCAAGTCGACCCCCAAGTGAAGGAGATCTATCTGGGCGTCGAGGAGGACACAGACAGTGTTGGAATTAGTTGATATCCATACATATTACGGTGAAAGCTACGTCCTTCAAGGCGTGTCCATGAAGGTGGAAAAGGGCACGGCAGTGGCACTCCTAGGCCGTAATGGGATGGGAAAGACGACGACCATCCGCTCCATCATTGGATTTACCCCCCCACGCCAGGGCGAGGTTCTTTTCAAGGAGATGAGCGTCACGACTCTGCCCTCCTATCAGAGGGCTCGTATGGGCATGGCGTTGTGTCCCCAGGGGCGCCGCATTTTCCCTTCCTTAAGCGTTGAGGAGAACCTGACCATGGCCGCGCGGACTGGGGGGGCCAGGGGTCGGTCATGGGACCTGGACAGAATTTATGGCATGTATCCAGTGCTAAAGGAGCGAGCCAAGCTGAAGGGCACCTTGCTCAGCGGCGGCGAGCAGCAGATGCTGACCATCGCCCGCGGCCTGATGACCAATCCTGATTTGTTTATGCTTGACGAGCCCTCCGAGGGGCTGGCGCCGATGCTGGTGAAGGGCATTGGCAACATCATCGCCGAGCTGAAGGAGACAGGGCTATCTATTCTGTTGGTGGAACAGAACGTCAACATGGCATTGAGCATAGCTGATTATGCTCATGTCATCAGTAAGGGGAAAATCGTCTACGAAGGGCCCCCTCAAGACCTCGAAGCGAATGAATCGGTCAAGGATCAGTACCTCGGCGTGACGGTTGAGGAGTAATCTCGGAGCAAGTAGAAGAGAGGAAGGGAGGAGATCGCATGGAGAATCTAATCTACAAAGAGCCAGGCGAGATTGGCCAGTTCACCTCAGAAGAGGAGGAGGCTCTTCGCTTGGTGTTAGAGGAGCTGCGGGCCTGGGATACGCACGACTTGGATCGACTCCTCTCGGTGATGGCTGAAGATGTGGTCTACCATGACATCACCTTATCGCCCGCCAAGGGTCACCGGGGTCTAAGAGAGTTCGGCGAGGGGTGGCTGAAGGCAGCGCCCGACTTCGGGGTAGTCGTCGAGAAGTTCATCGTTCAAGATAACTGCGTCGTCAATATGGGACGAATCAGCGGCACCATCACTGGCGAATACTTCGGCAAACCCGGTCCGAACAAATGGTTCAACTGCATGTACGCTCAAGTGTGCGTCATCGAGCAGGGGAAGATTAAGTACGTCCGAGATCACTGGGACTCCGTTACCATGATGAGACAAGTGGGCTGGATGAAATAGCTTGCCAGGAGCTAAATATAAATCAGGAAGGAGATGAGCATGGGTGTAGAGAACCTGATCTACAAAGAGGCAGAAGAGCTGGGGAATTTCACCCCGGAGGAGAAGGAGGCGCTCCAGGTGGTGCTGGAGGAGCTGCGGGCTTGGGACAACCACGACCTGGAAAAGCTTTACTCCATTTGTGATGAGGACATCGTCTACCACGACATCACCCTGTCACCGGCCAAGGGGTTTGAGGGGATGAAGGAGTTTGCCGAAGGGTGGGTGAAGGCGTCGCCGGATTTCACGGTTTACGTGGAGCAGTTCATCGTACAGGGGAACTGCGTGGTCAATGTGGGCCGCATCTCAGGGACGATGAGCGGGGAATACTTTGGGGAACCGGGGCCCAACAAGCCGTTTGACTGCATGTACTGTCAGGTGGCGATTGTGGAGAACGGGAAACTGAAGTACGTGCGGGACCACTGGGATTCCTACACCATGATGCAACAGATGGGCTGGACTTAAAAGCAACTGATAGAAAAGGGTTTTCCAAGCTCGCAGCAAGCGGCCGAAGACTCAGCCAGAGCGGAAGAAAGGATAGGGAGGAAAGCAATGTCCGCAGATGCACGCAAGGGCGATCTGGTCTTAATCCACCAAATAATCCTCGCTCCCGAGCAGAGAGCCGCGAATATACCCGAGAGCACGAAGAGGGTTCCTTACGAGATGTGGCTGAAAGGATTCCTTCTGGAAGAGGAGGGAAAGATCGGGGATACCGTCCGCGTGGAGACCTTCATCGGGCGGGAGCTTTCCGGAACCTTGGTTGAGGTGAATCCTACCTACAGCCACAATTTTGGCAGACCCCCGCTGGAGCTGATTAGAGCAAGCCTGGAAGCTAGAAAGAGTTTGGAAAAGGAAGGAGGCGATGCCGATCGATAAGAGTTATGACGCGGTGATGTCCAGAAAGAACGAAATACTCAAGAAATCGGTGGGCATCGACTACGATCAGTTTGAGATATCTCCCCTCGCCTTCGACTACGAAGGGTTGATGAACTCCTGCGGCTACACCCTGCCCGAAATCCAGAAGATACAACGGGAAACAGGGGTGGGGAATACGCCACTGGTTGAGTTGAGGAACATCACCGAGTTAGTACGCGTTCGGTTGCCGGCCCCGGCAAGGGAGCGCGAATCTTCGTCAAGGACGAACAAGCTGAACCAAGCGGCAGCTTCAAGGACCGCCGGGCCTCTCTCTCCGTCTATCATGCGGGCAAGTTGGGCTACAAAGGCGTGGTGTGTGCCAGTTCTGGAAATTATGGCGCGGCCGTCGCCTCCCAGGCAGCCAAACGCGGCCTCCAGACCATCATTATGCAGGAAGTGTTCGATAGTCGGAAGGTCGGTCAACCGGAGATCTTGGAAAAGACGAGGACCTGCGAGGCGTATGGCGCGGAAGTCTGGCAGTTGACGGTGGGACCGGAGCTGTTTTATGTGATGTTGCAAGTTGTGGAGGAGACCCGTTTTTTCAACGCCTCTCTCTACATCCCCACCGCCGTATTGGGGATTGAGACCCTCGGTTATGAACTGGCCACCGAGCTGAGCGAGCGGGAGGGTCGCTTCCCCGATGTGGTCGTGGTGACCACCGCCGGCGGTGGCAATGTCACCGGGACTACGAGAGGGCTGCACAAGGCTGGAAGCCGACAGACCGTAATCATCGGAGCTTCAGTGGATCTACGGGGGCTGCACATGGCAAGCGACGAGGATTTCAATCGCAAATCCTTTACTACCGGGCACTCGGGCTTCAGCGTGCCTTTCACGACCTGGCCTGACAGAACGGACGTCCCCCGGAACTCGGCCAGGCAGTTACGCTACCTCGATCGCTCCGTCCTTGTCTCCCAAGGGGAGGTGTTCTATGCCACCGAGCTACTGGCCAAGCTGGAAGGATTGGACAGGGGACCGGCGGGAAATACGTCGTTGGCTGCCGCCCTGGCCATCGCCAAGGAGCTTGACCGGGACCGGATTCTGGTGGTTCAGGAAACCGAGTATACCGGAGCGGGCAAGCTGCCGTCCTCTCAGCTCACCTTCGCGGAGGAGAACGGTGTGGAAGTCCGGCGAGGCGACCCACGGGAGAACGTCCCCGGAAAGGCAATCGTTATCCCGGAGCGGCTTGAACAGGTCCATGTGGAGGACTTCGACATGAGCAAGATCAGGCGGTCATACTTGGAGAAGGCAATGAAGTTTGCCGGGGAGTACAAGCCAACCGAGGAAGACATCCATTTCCTCGCTGAGGATTCCAGGAGTTCCGTCGGGTTCGTCAGCGAGGTTGTCCATGGCCGATAACCTTCGAGCAGAGAGGAGGCAACTGATGCTATCGGATGTTGAGCTCGGGATACAAAGGGAGATCTCCGGTCTCCGGATCAAGGAGAACGTCGCGGAGCTATGCAAGGTGGCTGGGAACCGGTTTGTAGGGACTGAAGGAGACAGGAAGGCCGTCGAATTTGTGAAGCAGCGCTTCGAGGCGCTCGGCCTTGAGGTGGGGGAGACGCCCATTCGGGTTCCCTCTTGGCAGGAAACCAAACCGCCAGTCATTCGAATCCTCGCTACGGGGGAGGAGATCGAGGGGATCAGCGCCTCGTTCGGTGTCTCCACGCCTCCGGGGGGAATCACCGCCGACCTGGTCTTGGTCAGAGATGGGAAGGAGGAAGACTACGAGGATAAGGACGTCAACGGCAAGATCGTGGTCCTCACCGAGGAGACGCTGGGCTTCGCCAAGTTCTGGATGGGGACGTATGTAGACCGTGCGGCGCGCAAGGGGGCAGTCGGCGTTATCTTGATTCATCCGATGCCTTGGCCATATCGCGTCTCTATGGAGGCAGGGAATTCGGTCATCGCAAGCCGGTTCTGCGAAAGGAAGCTCCCCACTGTCTGTATATCCGGAATCGAGGGCCTGAAACTAATGCACGCTCTCGGCCGCGGTGACACGAAGATCTACTTTGAAACCTCCAATAGAGTCGAGCCCTCGGAATCGGTCGTCATCTCCGCCTTCCATCGGGGAACGGAACTCCCCGAGGAACGGGTTGGCTTTGTCGGCCATCGCGATAACGCCATCGTTCCCGGGGCTAACGATAATGGGACGGGAACTGGAACCATCCTGGAACTGGCCCGCGTTCTCAGCAAGACCCAACCGAAGCGGTCCTTCGAGTTCATTTCCAGCACCGCGGAGGAAGGGGTCACCGCGGGCATCTGGCAGTACGTCGAGGCGCACAAGGAAGAGCTGAAGAAGAACATGAAGGTTCTCCTTGACAGCGATATGACCGGCGTGGGCAGCGTGCCCATTCAAGTAGACATGGGCTACTGGCCGGATGCAAAGCCCCAGCAGCATCCCCAGTGGCTTTTGGATATGGTGGATAAGGTGGCCGGGGAGATGGGGTATGGCTTTGGCAGGCTGACTTGCGAGTGGGGTTACCCGGAGGAGGGCCGGTTCAATGCCATCGGCGTTCCAGCTACTGTGCTCTGGCAACCGGATGATCCCTATTATCACTCGGTTTACGATACCCCAGATCGCTTGAACCCCGGGTCTATGAAGGCCGTGGCGGACACCTATGCCATTGTGGGGTGGAGGATCGCCAATAAATAGAAAGGAGTGAACTATGGAGACGAGAGAGCAGGTCTTGAGCAATCCACTGTTTTCGGACCTGAAGAAGATCGGTGCCAAGCCCGAGGAGGACATCTACACCTGGGCGCAAGGGTTAGCCCTGCACAACGCCAACCTGCTGGATGGGCTGAAGAAGAATGTTATCAGCTCTAAGATGCGCCGGAATATTCTTGAGGACCTCTGGACCAACTTTTATGAGATGGAACTGGAGAAGCCCAACAGGGTCCTCGGCGTCGCAGCCGATCCCGATGTGGATGCGATCAACAAGACCTTAGCCGACATCCTTCACAACAGAGATCATCCGGCCATCCTCGGGGCGGGAGAGTACGTCGAGGAAGCCATCCTGAATTGGGTCAGGGCATTCGCCGTCTTCGACTGGGGTGCCTGGACCTTCATGGAAAAGTGGCTGGGGGCGAAGAACGCATTGAACATCTACATGGGTCTGTGGGAAAGCTTCTCCCTCGGTGCACTCGATCACTGGAAGTCGGTCGTCGGAATTGAGGATGGGGCCAGCGTCACTATGAAGCAGCTCGGGCAGCTTTCCAAGCTTTATTGGGAGTCCATCGGCTGCCCCTACAAGGTAACCCAAGACGGCGAAGACGTGCACGAGGCCGAAATTGAAGACTGCCCTTACTGGCAGAACATGAAGCAACTATTCGGCGAGAACAAGGCCCGCTGGATGACCCTCAAGACCGAGGCAGTCGTCTCCGTCAACTACTACGATGCAGTCCTGAAAGCACTCGGAGTCTTTGATAAATTCTCTTTCACCATGGACCGGTTCCTGTGCTGCGGCGACGACTGCTGCCGCATTCGGTTTGAGCGAAGAGCGTAAGCTTTTGAAAGCTGGGAGGTGAGACGATTGACTGAGCCGGTCGATATTGTAAGAGAGTGGNNGGCTTGACGCGATGAATGCCCACGACCTCGCCAGGATGAACGCTCTCTACACAGCAGATGTTGTCGGAGACGAGGTGGCAGATCCCCCAGTGCGAGATCGCATAGGGCTTGAAGAGAGCTACCGGGAGCTGTTGTACAGCTTTCCCGACTGCAAGGCGGAGCTTTTGAATATCTTCTCCGGCGGTGACCAGGTGCTGGCGGAGATCCGCTGGACCGGGACGAACACGCGCGAATTTCGGGGACAGCCCGCTACGAACAAGCTCACCGATCTTAGAATTGCCTACATCTTCAAGATCGAGGGGGACAAGATCAAAAAGGTCACCGAGTACTACGACAGCGCCTCTGTGTAGGGGCTAAACGGACCTCCCCGAATTTGAATCCTGCACGAGCGTCATCGCCGGTATTGGAAGGGAAGCGATGGAATCGGTGCCAGGGGGCGTGGCAAGAGCTACGCAGGCGGTTATCGACCTCCGGTCGATTACTCGCAACATTGCTGCGATACGGCGAAAGATCGGGCCGGACAGACACCTAATGGCCGTGGTCAAGGCAGATGGCTACGGACATGGGGCCATAAAGGTAGCACGGACGGCTCTCGGCAGCGGAGCGGACTGGCTGGGAGTGGCCTTGCCCGAGGAAGGACGGCAACTTCGCGAGGCAGGCATCGACGCTCCTATCTTGGTGTTCGGATTGATCCAGCCGGAAGAGGCCTATAAGGTGATAGGGGCTGATCTGGATCAGGCCATCTGCTCGGTAGAATTGCTGGAGGCATTGGACCGCGAAGCGGCTAAAGCGTCAAAAAAAGCGGATGTCCACCTTAAGGTGGACACGGGAATGGGGCGGATTGGCGTGATGCCGGACGAGGCTGGCTCGTTTGCCGGCAAAGTTCAGAGTTATAAGAATCTCAACCTGAAGGGAATTTTCAGCCATTTTGCGACGGCAGATAAGGAGGATAAATCTTTTGCCACAAGGCAACTGGAGCTGTTTGAGGGGGTCCTTTCCGACCTTGGGCAAGCGGGCATCGACATTCCCATCCGCCATATGGCCAACAGCGCAGCCGTCCTCGATCTACCCCAATCCTATTACGACATGGTACGGCCGGGGATCATGATCTACGGGCTTTATCCGTCGAACGCGGTGAGTCGCAGCATCGAACTGAAGCCAGCAATGACCCTGAAGACCAAGGTGTCGGCGGTCAAGACCGTTGCCGCAGGGACCTCGATCAGCTACGGCAGGACTTTTATTACCCAGGGGGAAGCTACAGTTGTCGCAACACTCCCTCTAGGTTACGCCGACGGTCTCAGCCGGCTACTCTCCAACCGGGGGGAAGTCCTGGTCAGAGGGAGACGGGCACCGCTAATCGGTACGGTATGTATGGACATGTGCATGGTTGACATATCCGATGTGGGAGGGGTTAAGCGCGGCGATGAGGTTATCATCTTTGGGGAGGAACCCTCGGCCGACGAAGTTGCGGAAAAGGCTGGCACGGTCAACTATGAGATTACCTGCGCGGTGAGCAAGCGGGTGCCGAGGATCTACATAGAATGAGGAAAGAGCAATTCAGGGCCAAGGTGTTGATCATCTATTACTCTAAGACGGGAAACACGGCTGTTATGGCCACGGCTGCAGAAGCAGGGGTGCAGAAGGGCGCGTGGAAGTCATGAGGAAGCGGTTGGGGGGAGAAGGCGGCAAGTTGGCCAAAAGAGTAGCTTAGATTGAAAAAGGCTCAGAGGAGGTGAAGATATAGGCGACAAAGGAGGAGAGTTTGGGGCTTAAATTCATCCAAAGAGGAGGTATAACATGGCTAAGAGCGCAAAGGAGATGCGGCACGACAGCTTTGTGGAGAACATGCGGGAGCTTATGCAGGTCTATCCTGAACTAACTTGGGAGAGAGTCTACAATGATGCCATGGTTCTGTGGACGCGCCACGACTACGCCGGTTTTAAGGTTATGGAGGAGGAACTCGGAACAGAGAAGGCTGTTCAGCTTTACGCGAAATTGTGGGCGTTTCGGACTGAATTAGAATGGGCGGACGTTTGTGAGATGATCGGGAAGAAGCCCGAGGACAAGTTTACCATCCATGATGTGGCGGAGATGATCGTCAAGAGCTTCGCCCTGTACGGTAATCCGGTGGAGATCGTGGAGGAGACCGAGGAAAGAGTTACGCTCCGCTGCTACGATTGCCCCTACACGACCCAGGTCATCTGGAGCACACTCGGGGAGAAAGAGGCAGAGGAGTATAACCAGAAGATCCAGGTGGACTGCAACTATGCCATCTTCGAGAAGTTCCTGGAGCTGGCTGGTCTCTTCGACCAGTGGGTGTTCAACTTCCCCTCTCAGCTCTGTCTCACCAATAGGTATTGCGAGTTCAACTTCGTCAGGATCAATCGACCACTGACCCGCTCAAAAAGCAATGGAGGGCGCTGACAAGCGATCTAGGATGAAATGGCCCAGGATAACCGGGCGGCGGGGGAGCCCAAGGATCTCTCGCCGTCCGAACTCACAGAACATCTCAGGTGCCGACAGTCGCCGTACTTTCGATCGCCAGGCGCTCGGCTCGCCGGGTCTTTGGCAAGATAGTCCTGATGCCAGGTTCAGAGATTGGAACGCAATAAGGATAACAAGGGGGCTGTAGCGATGTATGATCTGCTAATCAAAGGCGGAAGGATAATGGATGGGTCCGGTAACCCGTGGTATTTCGGAGACGTAGCGATTCAAGATGAAAAGATCGCGAAGATAGGCACCCTGGAGCCCAGCGCAGCGAAGCAGGTGGTCGATGCTGAAGGATTAGTAGTCGCGCCTGGGTTTGTCGNNGTCATGCGGACTTCGTGCTCGCAGATGAGCGGCATCCCCAGATCCTAGAATGCTTTGTGCGCCAAGGGATTACGACCTTGATCACAGGGAATTGTGGCTACTCTCCGTTTCCGGTGCGCACTCCGGGGGACGTTGAACTGCTTAGGGGTTATAGCGCGTTCTTCCAGTCCGACGGATTTGATTGGCATTGGTCAGATGCGAAGGGCTATATGGACTATCTCGAAGAGCAAGGCGTGGCATATAATGTGCTACCCCTGGCCTCGCATGGTACGACTCGGATGTGCGTCAAAGGCCTCCGTGCTGGCGTGGCTACGGATTCTGAGAAGAAAGAAATGGCCCAACTGGCCCGCATAGCTCTGGAGCAGGGTGGATGGGGATTGTCTAGCGGGTTGATCTACCCACCGGGGATGTACTCCGATACCGAGGAATTGATTGCGGTTACAGCCCCGCTGAAAGAGTTCGGAGGAGTCTACACTTCCCACGTTCGCGGCTCCAGCGAGACCCTCCTTCAGGCAACTAGGGAAGTTATCAAAATTGCTGAATCAAACAACCTCACCGCAGTGCATGCCCACGCGGAGGCCTTCGGGGAGAGGTTCTTCTCCAATATCGATGCTATGCTTGATATGCATGACGAGGCACGCTCCCGAGGCGTCGATGTAGGAATGGATGTGATTCCGTACGTCGCAGCGAACACCACGCTGTTTGCGACCATGCCGCCGTGGGCGCTTGAAGGAGGGATGGCCGAATTAGCCAAGCGGCTTCGGGATAAAGAGACCAGAGAGAAGATCCGCATCTCCGTGGAAGAGGATATGCCCGGCTGGCCTTCCTGGTTGCCGGGAGCTTGGCCGCATAATCTCGTTGGAGCGACGGGATGGGGGAATATCCGCCTCATCTCGGCGATTAAGGAAGAGAATAAGAAATATGAGGGGATGTCCTTCACCGAGATCGCGGAAGCTACCGGCAAGCCCCCCTTCGATGCAGCGGCAGACATGATCGTAGAGGAGCAAGGCCCGACTATGGCATTGTATGTCGGAAGTTCCGGAGTTGACGAGATGAATGACCCGTGGCATCAGAAGATCATTGCCCACCACCATGTATCTATTGAAACCGACGCGATTGTAACTGGCCGGGGTATTCCTCACCCCGCGGCTTATGGGGCCTTCCCCAAGGCGCTGGGGCGGTACAGCCGCGACCTTGGACTGGTTGACATGGAAGAGATGGTACGCAAGATGACCTCTCAATCGCTTCAAAGATTCGGGGTGAAGAATAGAGGGTTCATAAGGGAAAGTTGCTGGGCAGATATCACAATTTTTAACCCGCATACCGTCGCTGATGAGACAACTTATGAAAACCCTAAGCAATATCCCGAGGGAATTGAATATGTAATCATCAACGGGACACCTGTTGTGCAGAAAGGCCGGTATAGCGGTGAGCTTTGCGGGCGCGTTTTGCGCAAGCAAAAGCCACATTCAACAAGCTAAACAGTTGGGTTCGGCCAGTTGCCGGCCAAGAAGTTTGGGCAATAGGTTCGATAAAGTTCCTTTATTCGAGAAGTCAGTAGAATATATACTTGTCGACAGCAGGGAAGGAGGAATAAGATGCCCCAAATGGCAACTAGAGCAGAGCGGGTTCCGCCCTCGCCGATCCGCAAACTTGCGCCGCTGGCAGACCAGGCAAAGCAGGCTAGGAAGGGGATTTATCATCTGAATATCGGCCAGCCGGATATCCCCACCCCGGAGGAGTTCCTGGAGGGTTTCTATCGTGCACCGGCGGTCCTGGCCTACAGCCCTTCTCAAGGGCTCGACGAGGCCGTAGAAGTCTTGATCAATTACTACGGCAGCTTTGGGATCAATCTGGAGCGGGAGCAGATTATCATCACCACTGGGGGGAGCGAGGCAGTGCTCTTTGCCATGCTTGCCACAGCGGACTGTGGGGGTGAGATCGTCATCCCCGAGCCCTTTTACACCAATTACAAGGGCTATGCCACGATGGCCGGCGTCGAGCTCGTTCCCCTGACGGCTTGCGCTGAGGAGGGCTTTCGCCTC
>JABAHQ010007374.1_pt3 | contig 14842 bp, 13 predicted proteins | sample 7062091 | NCBI WGS metagenome assembly JABAHQ01 (sample SAMN14534359, study PRJNA622989) | marine sediment metagenome | biome: marine biome [ENVO:00000428]; feature: marine pelagic biome [ENVO:01000023]; material: deep marine sediment [ENVO:00002113] | place: India: Gulf of Kutch | collected...
CAAGCCTACGGGCGCGAAGACAAGCCTGAACCGCGATAGGACAGCGGCGGAGACAGCGTATCGTTGCTCGACTCCTCTGCATTTACCCTATTGCTTTCGCGTTTCAGTGCGTTGCGTCAGAGCCGTTGGCCGCCTGGTGAGATATGCGGGCTAGCCCGCATTGCTCACCAGTATCCAGGATGGTGGCGATCGGCGCGGGCCCGCCGGCTTTTTTCTTTTCCCCATTTAACCGCCAGAGGCCGAACCTTATGAATCTGGACAGAGTCGATTCCGGTCCCGACGTGCCCAATGACCTCAACGTCATCATCGAGATCCCGTCGCACAGTGACCCGGTAAAGTACGAGGTCGACAAGGAGACGGGCGCAATGTTCGTGGACCGTTTCATGAACACCGCCATGCACTACCCCTTCAACTATGGCTACATACCCCACACCCTTTCCAAGGACGGCGACCCCTGCGACGTGATGGTGGTCACCCCGGTGCCGCTGATCAGCGGCTCCGTAATCCGCGCCCGCCCGGTGGGCCTGCTGAAGATGACCGACGAGTCCGGCGACGATGCCAAGGTGCTGGCCGTACCCATCGACAAGCTGTGCCGAATCTACCGCGGGGTCAAGGACATAGGGTACCTGCAGCCCGAGCTGCTGGAACAGATCGCCCACTTCTTCGAGCACTACAAGGATCTCGACGAGGGCAAGTGGGTACGGGTCGAGGGCTGGGCCGGCGCCGACGCGGCCAAAGCCGAGATACTCGCATCCATCGAGATGTTCAAGGAGGCACCGGAGAAGCCGCATTTCTAGGAATGTACGTTAGCCGCGGGTGTTGCGCTCCACCCAGCGGCTGCCCTGCGCCAGCCGCTCGTTTTTCCAGAAGGGCGCCTTGGACTTGAGCTCCTCGATGAGATAGCGGCAGGCCTCTAGGGCCTCCGCCCGGTGGGCGGCCCACACAGCGACCACCACAATTGTGTCGAGGGGGTTCACCGCCCCCACGCGATGCACGATCAACCCGTCTCGTATGTCCCACCGATTCGCCGCGTGCTCCGCGATCTTCCCCAAATGTTTCTCAGTCATGCCCGGATAGTGTTCAAGGTGCATGCTGCGCACCGCCGCGCCCTCGTTGAAGTCCCGCATGGTGCCCACGAACACCGCGGTGGCCCCATAGCCGCGCTCCAACGTCTGCTGGTATTCGCGCAGCTCCTGCCACGGGTCGAATGGCGTCTCTCTGATCGAGATATGCATTCAGCCCCCGGTCACCGGCGGGAAAAACGCGACCTCGTCACCGTCCTGCACGTCGGTGCTGGGCTCCGCGTATTCCATGTTGACGGCGCATAGAACGTTGCCCGGCAGCTCTTCGCCGCGCGTGACCTGGTCCCAGACATCGGCGACCGTGGCGACCTGTCGGCAGTCCACGCTCTCGCCATCGCGGCCCAGGCGCTCACGCAGCGCTGCAAAATACCTCACCTGAATGGTCATCGCCGACCCCGTTGATTGCGATACTCGAGATTGTAGCCTAATATCCTGGCCAATCCGGTATCACTATAAGACCGCGCCCGCCCCGGGCTCAACAGCGGATTCGCCGACGGTGCCCAAGCTCACACACTTCGACAAATCAGGCAACGCCCATATGGTGGATGTCGCCGGCAAGGCTGTCACGCAGCGAATCGCCGTGGCCGGTGGGCGCATCCGCATGCGGCACGAAACGATCGAGGGCATACTCCGGGGTGACCACGGAAAGGGGGACGTGCTGGGAATCGCCCGCGTCGCTGGCATCATGGCCGCCAAAAGGACCGCTGAGCTCGTACCCCTGTGCCACCCGCTGCAACTCACGCGTGTGGAGATCGGGCTCGACCCCTCCGTAGAGGCCGGCGCGGTTGCCTGCACCGCTACGGCGGAGGCGCTGGGGCGGACAGGCGTTGAAATGGAGGCGCTGACCGCCGTGCAGATCACCCTGCTGACCATCTACGACATGTGCAAGGCCGTCGACCGGGGGATGGTGATCGAAAACGTTCGTCTCCTGAAAAAGGCCGGCGGAAAATCGGGTACGTGGGAACGCCAGGAGCAAGACCCGGAGTAGCCGGGATGGCGATCAGCTCGATCCATTTTCGATGACAACGCAATTGCGGCCCTGGGCCTTGGCCCGATAGAGTGCTCGATCGGCGGCCTCGCTGATGGCCGCAGCGCTCGAGAAGCGCGGGAACCCGGCCAGCCCGCAGCTGAACGTCGCGGAAAATTCGTGGGCCCCGGCGCGGTGGGCCAGCCGTGCGAAATTCGCCCGGATGTCCTCCAGTACCGCCAGCGCAGCCTCCACCCGCGTATTGTCCAGGATCAGGGCGAACTCCTCGCCACCATAGCGACCGATGATGTCGATGGTACGCAACCTCTGGCGCAACAGACGGGCGAGGCTCTTGATGACGCGATCGCCCACGGGATGCCCGTAGGTGTCATTGACGGCCTTGAACTCATCGATATCGATCATCGCAAAGGCGAGGTCCGCGCCTTGGCGCCGCCCCCGGCTCACCGCCAGCTCCAGCTCCTGCTTGATCCGGGAGTGGTTGTAGAGGCCGGTCAGGCCGTCACGGATCATGAACCCGCGCAGCTGCCTGTATCGCTCGGCCCGGATGGCGACTGCGGCCACCAGGTGCTCGGGCCGGATCGGCTTGGTCAGAAAGTCGTCCCCGCCCTGGCGCAGCGCGTGCAGCTGCTTGTCCACGTCGGTTTCCGATGACAGGAACACGATGGGCGTACCGACGTATGTCTCGTTCTGGCGGATCGCGGCGGCCGTCTCGAAACCGCTGAACTCCGCGAGGTATAGATCCATGAGGATCAGCTCGGGGCTGAACTCCGCCAGGGCATCGAGCGCCTGCAGCGGGTCCCGCACCACCTGCGTGACCATGCCGGCCTCTTCCAGGACGTTGGAAATGTAGAACCCCGACGTGGGAGAGTCATCGATGACCAGGACCCGGTACGGGTCGTCGTCGCGGCGAAAACTGATCTCATCCAGCTTGTCGACGACCGCAGCGGCATCCACCGGCTTTACGAAATAGGCCACGCCCCCCACACGCGTCGCCCGCAACCGCACGCGCATGTCATCGCGCTCAGCGACGAACAGCACGGGCGGGGGGACCGCCAAATCGCGGGGCAGCTCGCGGACCATCCGCAGATGGGCGTCGGCGTCGTTGGGGTGGCCTATGTCCACTATCAGCGCGGTGAAACGTCGCTGCACCGCCAACCGCCGCGCGGCATCCAGTCTGGGTTCGATCTCGCCCTTGTACCCGAAGTATGCGAGCTGACCCAGAAGCTCGCGCCCTGCCCACGGATCCCTTGCGACCACCAGTACCGGCCCCGATGGCCGTGCCGCTTGCAGCGGGGTCATCCACGGCTGGGTGCTGGTGTCGGGCTCACGCTCCGCCGCTACCGACACCAGGAACCTGAGCTCCTCCAGGCTGTGCTGCAGACGTTCGCGCTGCGCCTGTGTGATCGACGATTCGTCCCCGGTGATCTCACGCAGGCATTCGTCCACGCGCCCGGCCGCCGCGCTGATGGCGTCCAGCCCAAAGGTGGCGGCAGAGCCCCTCAACGTGTGCGCCAACCGGAATACCTTCTCCATGGCGCCTCGCGCGCCATGTGACCCGATCTCGCGCCAGGCCGATTCCAGCTCGGCGACCCGTCTGGGGAGCTGCCGCACGTAGTGCCTGCGCATGGCCGCGATGCGCTGTTGCAGCGGCGTTTGGCTTTCGTCTTGCTCCAGTCCCGGTGCCCTCATTTTCCTGCTCATGGGAACTTTCGCCACATGCGTAGCAGCGTAGATGAGCTTTTGGCCGCCCGCTATAAGGTATTCTGCCAATCGTTTCGAATCCTGCGCCAACGTTATGGGCACTTGACCCTACGTCGAATATACCTATCCGACGGTTGCGTTCACTGCCGCCCTGAGCCGACGCAAGGCCGTTGATTGCTGCGTCTGACTATTTCGGCGCCTGTCGCCGACTCGAAACGGCGGTGAAATCGAGAAAGGGAGGTTTTGCGACGCGGCGCGCGGGTCCCCGGCTCCCGATCAGTCTATGCGCTGATCGGTCATGGGGGGCTGCAGAGCCGTCCGGGACGGGACCCAGTCTGCTAGAATGGCCTGCCACGAGCGGAGCCGGGAGGCGCGCTAATGACCCTGAACGTATACATCGACGATCAGCTCCTCGCGATCGACATACCGCCCGAGGTGCTCGAGCACGGTGAGGACTTTTTCGCCAAGATGGATCGGGACATGGACCTGGGCTGGAAGATTGGCCCGACCTACGTGGAAGACCCTGACCAGACCATGCGCGTGCAGATCGCGGCGGACAAGATGGTCACCGCGATGGACACCGACAACAGGACTCTGCTGTCGCTGATGGCTGGCTATATCGTGACCCGCATCCCCGACGTTAAGGCCGTTCGGATCGCCGACGGTGACCCGCTGGCCACCGAGATCATCACCGCCTGACGGGCCCTGGGGCCCGTCGGCCATGCAAGATTATTGCTTTCGGGATTCGAGACGACGACCGGCACCACCATGTTCCAAAGGGAGCTCAGCCTACGGACCGGCGGGCGTGGCAGCTATGAGATCACGGACCGCGTCCAGGCACTGGTCGCCCAGTCCGGGGTGCACCTCGGGCTGTGCCACGTCTTCGTGCACCACACCAGCGCCTCTCTGATGTTGTGCGAGAACGCCGATCCCGGCGTACGCGGCGACCTTGAGCGATTCATGGCCAGGCTGGTTCCGGACGGCGATCCGATGTTCGAGCACGCGACCGAAGGGCCGGACGACATGCCGGCCCACGTCCGTTCCGTGCTCACCCAGAGCGAATTGACCGTCCCGGTGATCGAAGGGCGCTGCGCATTGGGCACGTGGCAGGGCATCTACCTGTGGGAGCACCGCAGCGCGCCCCACCGGCGCACCGTCACCGTCACCATCCACGGCGACCACTGAGCGGTCCGGTACCCGCCCGAGCGCGAGCCCGTTCGGAATAGGGGGCATATGCACGGCGTGCGGTCGGAATCAAAATGCAACGAAACCGACTGGCCGCACAACCCGCCGCCGCTGGACTGCCAGAGCGGGACTGAACCCGGCTCTCGCAAAGACGCGGAGCCCGCCAAGAAAGATACTGGCCGCGAACTATAGCGGATGCAGGATGGGCAAAGCGCGTGTTGTCATAGGTCAGTGAGGACCCAAGGAGGGATATGTAATCGCCCGTAGCGTCGATTAACCTGCAGGGGAACAATGATTCGATTCCTTTGCGGGCTTGGCGCCTCGGCGAGAGCAACAATCATCCCACCACGCCGACAAATCCTTGCGGACCCGGCAATCGCAAGAGGTCGATGCTCGGTTTCGGATCAGGCCTCGGCGAAGAGGTAGGCGATCCAGGACTCCTGATTCTCGACCTCCGTGGACTCGACATAGCGCCCGGTCCCCTCCAGGTACTCGTCATCGTCGGTGTCCTCGAACTCCTCCCAATAGACGCGTGTACGACTGAAACCGGCCTCGGCGAGCAACTCCCGGAGCTCGGGCAGGCTCCACAAACGCCACTCGTAGCTGAACGCGCGCTCCAGGCGCGAACCGTCGGGAAAGTCGAAGTGGATGTGGCAGACCGTATGGTGTGTGATGGGATCGAACTTCGCCTGATCCCACACGTACGAGATGTCCGACCCCTCGATCTCGCGTTCTTCCTCGAGCACATCGATGGCCTCGGTACCGCCATACACGTCCATGGCCAGGATGCCATCGGATTTGAGCGCCCGGTGCGCAGCCCGGAAATACGCGAGCAGGTCCTCGCGGCGCTTGAAACCGTTGTAGCTGAAATTGAAGGCGCAGACGAGATCGACCGGCGGGGTCTCGGTGTCCAGCACGTCACCCTGGATCAGCGTTACCCGGCGCGCCACGTCATCGCCGGCCGGTTCCAGGTTGTGCACCCTACCCCACTCCAGCGTTTCGCGGTCCCAATCCACCCCAAAGGCGGTTCGATGCGGGTCGCTCTTGCACCACGCCACGGCCAGATAGGCGGTCCCGCAAAAATCCTCCCGGAACGACAGTGGCGTGCGCGCCCGGAGCTGCACGAACTTCTCGGTCAGGAGCTCGATCTCGGTGCCGGGATCCTGGACCGACTGCTGATACAGCATGTGGCGGTCGGCCTGTTGGCCCATTGAATGGGGGGTGACGACCTTTGTCGCCTTGGACGTCTCTGCCATGGTGTCTCGCTCTCGTTGAGTGTATCGGTTTCCGTCGCCGCGCGTCGCATGATACAAGAGCCGGAAACAAATTCCACCTCTTCCGCAGAATCTACGGGTGGATGTGCGCTCGCGGTGATCGTCGAATGGAAGAGGCCATTCGATCTCTTGGCGCCCCGGCGAGAGCATATGGCTTGTCTAGCCCGCATTTCTCACCGGGACCGCGGGAACGGCAACGTACGAAACCGGCCGCTACCGCCCGGACACGCCGAGAAACTCCTGGGCGTTGCGCAGGCGCACGCGCTCGGCCACACCGGCGGGCAGTGCCCGAACCCAGGTGCGGTGGTAGCGATTCAGCTCATCGTAGTGAAACCAACCCTCGTCGGCCTCCCACCAGCGAAACACCTGCTGGGCATCCCACACCGGATCGGTGCCGGTCATGAAGCGCTTGGGGAACCTGCGCACCAGCGCCGCCCACTGCGGCGACAACGCCCCGTCCGGGCCGGTAATGGCGCCGTAATGCCACGGGTCGCGTGCCGAGAGCTCGACCCACACGTTGGGACAGGCCTCGATGAGGGCGCCTACCTCGTCGGCGCTCAGGATGCCCCCGGCATGGGCCCAGAGAAAACGCACGTCGGGGTTGGACTGGCAGATGGGCAGGAAGTACAGATGACTGGAAGAATCGGTGTGGATCAGCATGGGCACGTCGAACTCGCGCGCCAGCTCGATGAGCTCCAAAAAGACGGCATTGTCTCGGCGCGGACCCAACCCGGAAACCAAGTGCAGCTCGCCGATGCCGAAATAGCGCCCACTGGCGAGCGCCGCCCGCACCCGTCCGGGCACCTCCTCCTGCACGTACCACGTGACCCGGCTGCGCGGGGTGACGTAGGGGCTGTAAAACGGCACGATCCATTCGCCACCGGCCTCGCGCAGCTTGGCGGCACTGTCCGAGGGAACGCTGGAGACGACAGCCAGCACCACGTTGTGCCCGCGCAGGCGCTGCACGGCGGCGCCCGCGGAGATCACCTCTTCTTGATTCCAGTTGAAGTGCAGATGGACGTCGGCCATGGGTGCCCCGGCACCCGCCACCGGGGCGGCGTACGCCACTGCCAGCAACGATGACAGCCGCCGCAGCCTGCCCCAGGCGACAGTACCCCTGGGGTCAGCCGGCGGGCATGGGTTACCGCCCCGGTCGCACATGAGCGCCATCGGGCGTTCCCGAAAGGTGTGGTACAGATGCTTGGTGGTCACGCCCATGGCCTCGGCAAACCTGCCCAGCGGGACGCCGCCGGCGGCGCGTACATCCCGCGCCCGTATTTCGGAAGGCCGTGGCAGGCGTCTACATTGCAGTCGATCGGCCCATGATACGCCGGGGCATGCGGGGCTGCACGCGCCGTCCCCCGCGCTCGGCGATGATTTTCCGTAGAATGCCGCCTAACCCGCATATCTCAGCAGGCGCCAACGGCTGTGGCGCAACGGCGGGAAAACCCAAAAGGAATAGGGCATAATGCAGAGGAATCGAGCAACGACACACTGTTTGCGCCGTTGGCCGATCACGCTTCAGGCTTGCCTTCGCGCCCGCGGGCTTGCCGTTGCTCGGCCCGTCCCAGGGCCTCGCCCTTCGGGCCAACCTTGGGCCGTCCAAATTCGATCCCGTCGAATTTGTCCGTCAAGTGGTAGCTGCGGCTGCCACTTTCCTTCCACAGCGGCGCCTACGAACGCGCTTCATCGAGACGACGTCCTGCGTCTCGATGAAGTCCAGCCCGGGCGTCCCTGGCCGCGCGTTCGCGGCTCCCATCCCGCCGCTCACCCAGCGCCTGCTCGCGCGATCCCAGTCAGACTTGCGGGTTAACGCTATGCCTGCGCTTCCTCGTCCCGGCCCCGCGCGCCCCCGTCTTCGATGGCTGGCTGCCGCCCTGTGCCTGGGGAGCACCTCCTCGGCCGCCCTGGAACGACTTTCCCTGCGGCTGGGCACCCTGGACGGCGCGGGCTGGAGAGCCGAGCAGGTGGAGATGCACGTGGACCTCCAGGCCGAGCGCACCACCTTCGATCTTCGCGCCGCGCGCCTGGAGCTGCCCGCTCCGATTGGGGTCCACCGCAACGTGCGCATGCACTGCACGGACGGCAGCCTGGAGCCCGGCGCAATCCGTTGCCGGCGCGGCACGGCCCGGATAATGCTCGCCATCCTCGAGGGCCGGACCGTGCCCCTCTCGTTCGACTACCGGATCGGCGAGCGACACCTCGCCCTGCAGCTGCACGGCGTCGCCCTGGCCGGTGGCACCGTGGATGCGCGCGCAGAGGCCACCGCGCAGCGCTGGCACGCGGAGCTCGACGGCCGCGGCCTGCGCGGCCGGGACCTGGCGCCCGCGCTGGCCGCTCTGGGCGTCTGGCCACAGGGTTACTCGGGGACCGGGAGCGTCGCGGTGCACGCCGACGCCAATGGCGGCACCGGCGGGCTGGCCCGGCTCGAGCTGAGGACCGAGCTCCGCTCCGCGGGCTTTGCCTCCCCCGACATGATGAACGCAGCCGAAAAGCTGGACATCGTGCTCGAAGGCCGGGTCAGCCGCGACGGCAACGACTGGCGCATCGCCGGCGACCTGCATGTGGCCCACGGCACCCTGTGCGCGGACAGCTGCTGGACCATGCCGGCGCGGCCCGTGCACCTGTCCGCGCAAGTCCACTGGCGGCCCGAGGCGGGTGCGCTCGAGGTGCGGCGCCTCACCGTCACCGATCCCCGCGGCGTGCACGCCGGGATCGAGCTGACCCTGTCTCTGGACCCCCCGCGCCTGGATACCCTGACCCTGCAGCTGGGTCGATCGAGGCTCGGTGCGCTGTACCAGCATTGGCTGCGCCCGACCCTGATCGAGGCCGGCCTCGACGCACTGGAGGTCCGCGGCTGGGGCAGCGGTTCCGTATCCTACGGGGACGGGCGCTTGCGCGCCCTTCAAGCGCACCTGGAGACAGTGGACGTCGAGGATGGCGAGGGCCGTGCCGGCCTCACCGGGGTCAATGGCGTGCTGGCCTGGGACGAGGACGGACGAGCCCCACCCTCGACGCTGCGCTGGCAGTCCGGCCACCTCTACGACATCGCCATCGGCGCGTCCCACGTGGCGATCCGGACGGCGGGCCATTCCGCGCACCTGGACGCGCCGCTGGCCGTCCCGGTTCTGGACGGCAGACTGGAGCTCGACCGGCTGAGCGCGGATTGGTCCGACGCCGAGCGGCCTCGCTTCCAGCTCGACGGCGTGCTCACCCCAGTGTCCATGGCCGCATTCAGCGAGGCGGTGGGCTGGCCCACCATGTCGGGCAAGCTCTCGGGGGTCATCCCCGACGTGCGCTACGACGGCGAGCGGCTGGAGGTGGGGGGCGTGCTGCTGGTGCGCGCCTTCGACGGGGCCATCACCGTTCGCAACCTGCAACTCGAGCGGCTGCTCGGTGTTGCACCCGTGCTGCGCGCCGACGTGGACATCCGCAGCGTAGACCTGGACCTGCTCACGCGCACTTTCTCGTTCGGAAGCATTGAGGGGCGCATCGCGGGCAGGGTACACGAGCTGGTGCTGCTGGACTGGCGCCCCGTGGCCTTCGACGCCCGGCTGGCCACGCCCGAGGACGACGACTCGCGCCACCGCATCAGCCAGCGCGCCGTGGAAAACCTCACCAGCCTCGGCGGCGGGGGCATGGGCGGGGCGCTGTCGCGAACCTTCCTGAGCGTATTCGAACGGTTCGGCTACGATCGTCTCGGCATCCGCTGCCGCCTTCGCGAGGGGGTCTGCGAGATGGGCGGCGTCGCCCCCGCCCCCGGCGGCTACTACATCGTCAAGGGCGGGGGTCTGCCGCGCATACACGTGATCGGCTACGAGAATCGCGTGGACTGGGACGTGCTGGTCACCCGACTCAAGACCATCACCTCTGGTGAGGGGTCTGTGGTCCGCTGAACGGAAAATTGTTCGCCGCCCAAAACACTGTCATCATATCGAGGCCGGCTACGCTGAGAGGAATTGCGCATGAGACACCGCACCGCCCTGCCCGTCCTGCTGACACCCCTGGTTCTCGCGGCCTGCGTCACCATCAACGTTTACTTCCCCGCGGCGGCGGCCGAGCGTGCCGCCGACCGGTTCATTCAAGACGTCTATGGCAAACAACCCGAGCAGGATCAGCCCGAGAACGCGCCGTCTCAGGAGCCGGCGCAGCCGTCGGGGGCCCTTGAGCTGCCGCGGCGCCTCGGCCGCCTCGCGTTGGACATTCTCGTTCCCCCCGCCCGCGCGGCCGCCGACATCGACGTCAATACGCCGGCGATCCAGGCCATCAAGCGGTCCATGCAACAGCGCCAGTCCAAGCTCGGTCCGTACTACAGCAGCGGCGCTATCGGAATGACCGCCGACGGCCTGATCACCATCCGTGATCCCGGCGCGGTGCCATTGCGCGAGCGCAATCGACTGCGCAGCCTGGTCACCGAGGAAAACCGCGATCGCAATACGCTGTATCGCGAGATCGCAAAGGCCAACGGCCATCCGGAGTGGCAGGGTCAGATACGCAAGACCTTTGCCCAACGCTGGGTCGCCAACGCCCCCGGCGGCTGGTGGTACCAGGACGGGGCCGGCAATTGGAAGCGCAAGTAGCATTCTGCGAGCTGCCCGCGGCAAGGGCGACCCGTGTCTTGGAACGGCTCAGCCGCCCCGGCCGCTCGTCGACCCCAAAAGCACGCGCGCTCAGAAACTAATCACACATTGTTAAAGCCGCGCGTGATCACTGCGCCTTCGCGTACACTGGCCACGCAAAAAATTGCCGTGCACCCGCAGTGCCTCGGAGATTACCCTGTGCGGTATTGGGTAGGTATACTTGGGCCGTTCGCCCAACGGACGTAGTCCACAATCGTACAATGCGGTTTTCCTGGGTTGCCGTTGTGATCGTTGTCCTCGATCTGCTCGCCACGGTCATGTTGGCCCACGGGGGCGTCGACTTTTCACACATTCACGCCGCGCCAAATGCGGCAACCGTGCTCTCCTCTGTGCTCCAGAGTGCTCTGAGCCTCTCCGCCGGCATGCCGTCGGTGGCCGATGGTCTGCTTTTCGCAGGGCTGCTGGCCAGCTTTCTGCTGCTGTTTCGGGCGGGCCGTCCATACCTGAGCGCCTACCCCCTGAGTGAGCTCGGTGTCCAACTGTGCGCCGGCGGCACTTTGGCCCGCGCGTTCGTCCTGCTTCTCGACGGACCCGCGATGCAGCCGCTTACGGCACCCTTTGGGAAGGCGGCGCTCGGGCTGGGGCCGAGTGAGCTGGCCGTTGGCGCAGGGCTTGCCATTCTGGGCATGGACCTAGCGCGCCGCGCGACCTGGTCGAATCGACCACGAGTGCCGCTGACGCCCCCGGGGCCGGCCGATGTGAATCTGCAGGGCGTTCGCACGGGTATCGACAACGTCCACATCGACGTGCAGCTCAGCCCGAGATTCGTGCAGGCAACCCGGGGCCTGCTCCACGCACTCGTTGCCGAGGCCCTGTCACCGGCGAGCAACGATTCACGACATGCCCACCCGAGCCGGCGCCAGCTCAGCCACTTCGCCAAGCTTTACACCGAGCTCACGCGCAGCGCGCTGCAGCGGGCGAAGGATGGGGCGGGGCGCCAGCGCGAGACTCTGCTCCAGCTCGCCGTGGTCAAGCTGGTCCGCCGCGAGCTGCACGAGGAGCTCACGCGGGCCATTCAGCGGCGCAGCGACTCCCTGCACCGACGCCACGTGTTGGGCTACCAGGCCACCCCGCAGCAAAGCGACCGCATGGCCTGGATATTCCGAAACCGCGCCCGAATCTACTATGACGTCAGCCGTCGCGTGTTCCGCCTCATGCTTGAGCAAGAAGAGGGGCGGATAGCCGACTTGCGCGAGGCCTTGTTCGGGTCCAGCGACTACGCGCTGCGCGCGATGCTGCGTGCCCCCTTGCTGTGTGCCGCATCGCCCGACGACGAGGGGGTCATGGCCGCGCACTATGTATTGATGGCCCCCGGGGTCACCGACCCATTCACCTTCGCCCAGCTCGAGCGTCTGATCACCGGGCTGTTCCCCGGCGACGACGAGGGGGAAGCGGTGGGGCAGCGCCGTGGCAGGGCAGCGCATCTGCGGCCGGTGGGCGGCATCGGGCGCACTCAGCCGCACTCCGCCCCCTCGGTGACACCGATCGATCCCGACAGCGTGCCGATCATGCTCGATCTGGAGTGGAGGCCCCAGGGTGTGCACGACATGGAGGGCGCCCGCAGGCGCGACCGACTGCGCCGCCACCGGGGCTTTCAGAAGCGCAACCGCGCCCGCCTACGCATGGCCCTGGAACAGGCCAGCTTGCTCCCGCGCGTTCAGGCCGCTTACGAGGCCGCCCGGCTGCACGCCGAACACGGCGAGGCCCACACTCCTCGGGCATTCGAGAAGATGGTACGACTCGGCCGGCCGACACCCCGCGGATCGACCCCGCATCTGGCCGCGGCGGTGCGGGCGGCAACCCGGCGGGCGCGGCGCCACCGATCCCGCGCGGTCTGGCGGTCGCTGCTGCGCTTCACCTCCGATTTCGCGGCCTACCGGCGAGACCTGATCCGGCTGCACGCCCTGCAGCGGGCCATGAACCAGGTCCGCCTGCTCGATCAGGAGCAGGATCTACGCCGGGCCCGGGCGAACCACACGCTGTATCAGTTCCTCGCCCGGGAGGAGCTGCCCCGCGAGCGCGCCGAGATGCGCGGCCACGCGGTCCTCAAGGCGGACGTGCGCGGCTCGACCCGTATGTCCGACGAGCTGGCCCGCCGTGGGCTCAACCCGGCCAGCCATTTCGAGCAGCACTTCTTCCAACCGGTGAACGCGCTGGTTCAGCGCTTCGGCGGCGAGAAAGTGTTCATCGAAGGCGACGCGGTGATCGTCCAATTCCCCGACTATCACGGCGCGAATGGCCCGCCTTTTCCGGTGGCGCGCGCCTGCGACCTGGCAACAGAGATCTTGCGGACGGTCCGGCGCCACAACCGAGGCTGCGCCGCCTACGGGCTGCCCGCCCTGGAGCTGGGAATCGGTGTCACCTACAACGACCGTCCACCGACGTATCTGTTCGATGCCGACCACCGCATTGTCATCTCCGCCGCCATCGGCCGCGCCGATCGCCTCTCCTCGACGACTCGGGATCCGGATATACGGGCCTGCGTTGGGCCGGAGCACCGCGTGGCGTACTATGAGCCGCCGCCAACGCACGGGAAGGGTGCGACCGAGACCTTGATCCACAACGTGAACGGGATTGCCCTGGAGCCGGCCGCCTTCCACAAGCTGTGCAGCGAGGTCGAGCTCCGTCCTGCGCGGGCGGGCGCGGGACGGCTGTACCGCGCCCAGTACCCCGACTGTGGAAGAAAGGGTCGGGGGCTATGGGTACGCGAGCACGCCGTCGCGCCGCATCCGGCGGGGCAGGCGCCCCCCGCCCGGCTCGCGCGGCGCCCGCTCTACGAGGTAGTCGTGATGGAAGAGGTGGAAGAGATCGCGCCGCCCGCCGCCGCAGTGGTAATATGACTACTCGGATAGGCTCTTAGCCGGCATATCTCGTCGGGCGCTCGCGGCTTCTATCCCGCCGCTCATCCCCGGTCCCGCGATCCCGGTGAGAAATGCGGGCTAGCCCACCAGGCGTTTGATGACGTAGCCCCCGGACTTCTCGTCGCGCTCCAGCTCCAGCAGCCTGCGCTCCTGCGCCTCCTCCAACAGCTCACTGAAGGAGCCGAAGCCGTAGTAGGACTCGTTGAAGCCCGGCTTTCGCCGCTTCAGGGTCTGCTTGACCATGGAGCCCCAGGTCTTCTGGGTGTCGCCGCGCTCGCCGAGCAGCGCCTCCACGGTCTCCAGCACCAGGTCGATGGCCTCTTGCTTCTTGTCGTCTTCGGTCCTGGCGCCCTTGCGCCCGGCCCCGCCCTTGCCCGCCGCGGCCTTTTTCTTCTTGCGCTTGCCGCCCGGCTTGGGCCGCACCAGATCGTCATAGAAGATAAACTCGTCGCAGTTGGCGATCAACAGGTCGGAAGTGGAGTTCTTCACGCCCACCCCGATCACCATCTTGTTGTTCTCGCGCAGCTTGCTGACCAGCGGTGAGAAGTCCGAATCGCCGCTGATGATGACGAAGGTGTCCACGTGGGCCTTGGTGTAGCACAGGTCCAAGGCGTCGACCACCATGCGGATATCGGCCGAGTTCTTGCCCGACTGGCGGATGTGGGGGATCTCGATGAGCTCGAAAGAGGCCTCGTGCATGGCCGGCTTGAACTCCTTGTAGCGGTCCCAGTCGCAGTAGGCCTTCTTGACCACGATATTGCCCTTGAGCAGCAGCCGTTCGAGCACCTTGCTGATGTCGAAATCGGCGTATTTCGCATCGCGCACCCCCAGGGCGATGTTCTCGAAGTCACAGAACAGCGCCATGTTGTGGGTCTCGATCTGATCGGTGGCAGGCAAGTCGACCTTCCTTCCCCAACGCGGGATCAGTCCTCAGTGTACGTGATCGGCCCTAGCCCGCATATCTCACCGGGATCGCGGGAGCAGGCGCAGTATTCGGGTCCGTAGGCGCCGCTGTGGAACAAAAAAGTGGCAGCCGTAGCTACCACTTGTTGACTGACAAATCCGCCGGGAGCGAATTTGAACAACGCGAAGCGTTGGCCCCGATGAGGGG
>JABAHQ010004328.1_pt2 | contig 14838 bp, 12 predicted proteins | sample 7062091 | NCBI WGS metagenome assembly JABAHQ01 (sample SAMN14534359, study PRJNA622989) | marine sediment metagenome | biome: marine biome [ENVO:00000428]; feature: marine pelagic biome [ENVO:01000023]; material: deep marine sediment [ENVO:00002113] | place: India: Gulf of Kutch | collected...
CTTGTCCGACACGCACAGCAGCGTGCCGTACGGCACGCGCAGGCGATACCCCTGGGCGGCGATGGTGCCGCTCTCCATGTCCACCGCCACCGCACGCGACAGGTTGATCAGCGGCCGCTCCTGGGCCCAGCGCAATTCCCAGTTGCGATCATCGTAGGTCAGCACGGTGCCGGTGCGCAGACGCTTCTTCAGTGCCTCGCCCTGCTCCCCGGTGATGCGTGCAGCCGCATCCTGCAGCGCCTGCTGCACTTCGGCCAGCGCCGGCAGCGGAATGTGCGGCGGCAGCACGCGGTCGAGGATGCCGTCGCGCCGCATGTAGGCGTGCGCCAGCACGTAATCGCCGATGGACTGCGACTGCCGCAACCCGCCGCAGTGGCCGATCATCAGCCAGCAATGCGGTCGCAGCACGGCNNGCAGCACCGCCAGGTGATCGGTGATGGTCTTGGCGTTGGACGGACCGACGCCGATGTTCACCAGGGTGATGCCGTGGCCATCATCGGCAATCAGGTGATAGGCCGGCATCTGGTAACGGTGCCAGAGCACACCGCCGATGATCGCCTGCGCCTCGCCCTCCTCCATGCCACGTTCGATGATCACGTTGCCCGGCAGCACCATGCGGGTGAAACGGGTGTCGTCACGCAGCATGTCCAGGCCGTGGCGGATGAACTGGTCGACGTAGCGGTGGTAGTTGGTCAGCAGGATCCACGGCTGCACATGGCGCCAGTCGCTGCCGGTGTAGTGCACCAGCCGGCGCAGCGAGAAATCCACCCGTGCGCCGTCGAACAGTGCCAGCGGATAGGGGTCGGCGTGCTCCCAGTCGTAGAGCCCGTCGGCGATGTCGTCGGTCGCGGCGGACAGGTCGGTGCTGGGAAATACCCGCGCCAGCTCGGCCGCAGTCACGCCGGTACCGGCCAGCTCGTCGCCCTGTTCGATCACGTAGGGATAGGGAATGTTGCGGTCGCTCATGCCGACCTCAACGGTGACGTTGAAGTCCTGGATCAGCGGCTTGAGCTGATCGAGCAGGTAGGCGCGAAACGCGGCCGGGTGCGTGACCGTAACGCTGTACACGCCGGGCGCCTGCACCTTGGCATAGGCGCGGGTCGAAGCCGGCACTTCGCCATGGCATTCATAGGTCAGGCGCAGCTGCGGATAGCGGAACAGGCTGCGCTCCTGCAGGCTCGGCTCGGCGCGGCTGGTCACGTAACGCTTGAGTGCCTGGTTGAGCGCCGTGGTGGCGCGCGCGTGCAGTTCGGCAAGGTAGTCCACTGCAGCTTCTGCGCTGGTGGCAATGCGGAAAGTATCACCGGCTGGATTCATGCTGGATTCCTTGTTCAGTCGTTGGAAACATCTTGCCTGCTCATCGATGACAGCGATAGCGCCGCAGACACCTCATCCGTTGCTCGCCTCACGCCAAGCCCCTCGGCCAATGCCTGCAGCGCCTGCTGCAATGGCACCAGCCCGGGCGCCGCACTCAGGCTGAGGCGAAGCGCATCCGGCGCATCGGGGCCGACGGCAAACACCTGTGCCGCCGCGCACTCGATGGAAGCGGCGTGGGCAATGCCGGCCAGGCCGACCTCGCCATCCGTGGCCGTCAACCAAAGGTGCGGCGAAGCGGGCCCCGTCACCCTTGGTCCTAGCAGCTTGCGCGCCATCTTCCAGCGCCGCTCGATCTGGCGACGCTGCCAGGCCAGCCGACGCAGCGCCGTGCCGTCCTCGATCCACTCACTTGCCAGGCGCAGGCACAGCGGCGAGAGCGCCCAGCCGGTGGCCTGCGCTTCCGGATCGATGCGCGCCAGCCATGACCCGGGCGGGGCGATGAAACCGAAACGCAGCCCGGGCGCGACGGTCTTCGACAGGCTGCCGACCAACACGCTGCGCTCACCCAGCAACGTCGCCAGCGGTGGTTCGTCACCGAGGGCTCCGTAGACATCATCCTCGATGATCAGCAGATCGTGCCGACGCGCCAGCTCCGCGATCGCCTCGCGCCGCTCGCGGTCCATGCTGACGCCCGTGGGATTCTGCAGGCAGGGCGTCAGCACCGCGACCCGCGCACCGGTGGCCCGAGCCTGGCGATCGAACTCCTCGGGCACGATGCCGTGCTGATCGAGCGCCACACCATGCAGAGGCAGGCGCAGCTGACGCGCAGCGGCCTTGATGCCGGGCGAGGTCAACGCCTCGACCAACACCGGTTCGCCCGGCGCGCACAGGCCCAGCATGGCGGCAAACACACCCTGCTGTGCACCGGCACAGAGCAGGATCTGCCCCGGCGGCAGCTCCAACCCGCGACGCTGCAACCAGCGGCTGACCGCGACGCGCCCGCGCTGCAGCGCCGAGGCCGAGGGGTAGCCCTGCAACAGCGCAAGCTCTGACGATGCTCCCAGCGCCGCCAGGCTGCGGTGCAGATCCCGATCGTCCGCGTCCAGCACCGGCAGATTGGTCGACAAGTCCAGGCGCGCCGGCACGGCCTCCGGCTGCTTGAGCAGGAACAGGCTGGCCTCGCGGCTGCTTGCCAGCACAAAGGTGCCCCGGCCGACCTCACCGCCAACCAGATGCCGTCGCGCGGCCTCGCGATAGGCCTGCATGGCCGTGCTCGGATTGAGCCCCAGCGCCCAGGCCAGCCGGCGCTGCGGAGGCAGACGATCGCCCGGCTTGAGTTCGCCGCGCTCGATTGCCACGGAGATCGCATCCACCAGCGCCAGATAGCGCGGTTGATCGTTATCGCTAAGCTTCGGAAGCCACATTGCCTGCCATGCAATATAAGGATTTACCCATACAATGATCCGACCTAGGCTCTCCGTCAAACTACTGAAGGAGCCGCCATTGTTCGATCTCACCGCACTGCGACAGGCCGCCGAACTGATCGGCCGGCATGTTCCGCCGACCCCACAGTACAACTGGCCGCTACTGTCGCAACGCCTCGGCTGCGAAGTCTGGGTCAAGCACGAAAACCACACGCCGGCCGGTGCATTCAAGGTTCGCGGCGGCCTGCTCTACGTGCATGAGCTGCTCGGGCGCGAGCCACGACTGCCCGGCATGATCAGCGCCACCCGCGGCAATCACGGCATCAGCCTGGCGATGGCCGCGCGACAGGTCGGCGTGCCGCTGAAGGTTCTGGTACCGCAGGGCAACTCGGCGGAAAAGAATGCGGCGATGCGCGCCTGCGGCGCCGAAGTCATCGAACACGGTGAGGATTTCGACACGGCGCGCCAGCAAGCCGCCGAGCTGGCGAGACAGAGCGGCTGGCATTTCGTCCCCGCGCTGCATCCGGACCTGATTCGCGGGGTCGCTACCTATGCCCTGGAGCTCTTCGAGGCCGCGCCGCCGCTGCGCCGCGTCTACGTGCCCATCGGCATGGGCTCGGGGATCTGCGGCCTGATTCGCGTCCGCGACCTGCTGGGGCTGGACTGCGAAATCGTCGGCGTCGTTTCCAGCGCAGCGGACGCATACGCACAGAGCTTCGAGCAGGGGCGGATCGTCTGCACCAAGACCGCCGATACGTTCGCCGATGGCATGGCCTGCCGGATGCCTGCTGCCGAAGCACTGGAGATCATTGCCGAAGGTGCCGCACGCATCGTGCGAGTCGATGACGGCGAAATCCGCCGGGCGATCGTCGCGCTCCACGAAGACACCCACAACACCGCGGAGGGCGCCGGCGCCGCCGCACTGGCTGCCGCCATTCAGGAACGCGCGCTTAACACGGGGGAACGCGTTGCCGTCGTGCTCAGCGGCGCCAACATCGATCGCCGTGTGCTGGCGGGGATACTGGCTGGCCACGCGCGGTGTTCCGACTGACGTGTGCGATGCCAGCAAGGCAGAAGGCCGCTTGTTAAATCAGGAAACGAGTCCGTCGCCGCAGGCAATTCCCGTCTGGCCTGCGCAACGCCATACTCGCGCCCGCCCGGCTCAGCGTGCGCCTGCGAGGCGCCGGCCGGGGCATCGATCGACAGACAGGTAGGCATCATGCAGGTAGCACATCCGGAAACGAGCCGCAGTCGTCTCGGCCAGTTCATCGAACGGCCAGCGTTCCAGCGCGGCATTCTGCTGCTCATCGTGATCAACGCGGCGATTCTCGGCATGCAGACCTCGGCCGCGCTGGTGGCGCGCTGGGGCGAGGCGCTGGTACTGCTGGATTCGCTGATCCTGGCGGTATTCGTTGCCGAGATCGCCGCGCGCATCTATGTCCACCGTGCAGCGTTCTTCCGCGATCCCTGGAGTCTGTTCGACTTCAGCGTGGTCGCCATCGCCCTGGTGCCGGCCAGCGGTCCGTTCAGCATCCTGCGTGCCTTGCGCGTGTTGCGGGTGATGCGCATGGTGACCATGGTGCCGTCGATGCGCCGCGTGGTCGGCGCACTGTTGTCGGCTATTCCCGGGCTGGGCTCGATCGCCATGGTGCTGGCGCTGGTCTTCTACGTCTCGGCGGTGATCGCCACGGGCCTGTTCGCCGCCGACTTCCCCGAGTGGTTCGGCAGCCTTGGTCGTTCGGTGTACACCCTGTTTCAGGTCATGACCCTGGAAAGCTGGTCGATGGGCATCGTGCGCCCGGTGATGGAAATCTTTCCCTATGCCTGGGTGTTCTTCATCCCGTTCATCCTGATCGCGACCTTCACCATGCTCAACCTGTTCATCGCGATCATCGTCAATGCGATGCAGACGGTCACCGACGCAGACCGCGAAGCCACCCAGGCGAGCATCGAGGCGGCGCGCGAGCATATTGAAACCGACCTGCACGACGAGGTCCGTGCCCTGCGCGGGGAGATCGCCGAACTCAAGGAATTGCTGCGCCAGCAGCCTCGTCCCTGACGCTACAGGCCCGACGGCAAGGGGCTGCCGCCGGACAAGGGCTCATAGATGCGGTGCGCTGCGCGCCAGCAGCGCGGCGATATCCAGCCCCCTCGGCAGGGTGCCGTGCACCCGCCCGTGGCCATCCAGCCGGCTGGCGATGAAGGCATCCGACACCGCGGCATCGCCCGCTTCGAGCAGCAGCTTGGCCTGCAGCGTCACGGCCACCTCTTCGGTCAGCTGGCGGGCGCGGTACTGGATGTCCTCGGTGTCGCCGAAGGCCGCCTTCAGTCGCTGGATATGCACTTTAAGACGCGCGTCATCGTGGCCATCGCCTAGTTCGGCGAACAGCACCTCCAGCACGCCGGGCTCTTTGGACAGCGCGCGCAGTACATCCAGGCATTGCACGTTGCCGGAGCCTTCCCAGATGGAATTCACCGGCGCCTCGCGATAAAGCCGCGGCAGGATGGTTTCCTCGACATAGCCGGCGCCGCCGAGGCATTCGCTGGCCTCGGCGATCATGGTCGGGGCGCGCTTGCAGATCCAGTACTTGCCGATGGCGGTGACCAGCCGGGCGAACTTGTCTTCGTGCTCGTCACGGCGATGGTCCTGGGCGCGGCCCATGCGCATGGTCAGCGCCAGCGCTGCCTCGCTTTCCAGGGCAAGGTCGGCCAGCACGTTCTGCATCAGCGGCTGATCGAGCAGGGCACGCCCACCTACCCGGCGGTGCGCGCAATGATGCATGGCCTGTGTCAGCGCCTGACGCATCAGCGAGCTGGAGCCGATCATGCAGTCGAAACGGGTCGAGGCGACCATCTCGATGATGGTCGGCACGCCTCGGCCCTCTTCGCCAACCATCCAGGCCAGCGCGCCGCGGTACTCGACTTCGCTGGAGGCGTTGGCCCAGTTGCCCAGCTTGTTCTTCAGCCGCTGGATATAGAAGGCGTTGCGCGTGCCGTCCGGGCGATGGCGCGGCAGCAGGAAACAGGACAGCCCCTTGTCGGTCTGCGCCAGGGTCAGGAAGGCGTCGCACATGGGCGCCGAGCAGAACCACTTGTGGCCGGTCAGCTCGTAGGCCTGCCCCGGCCCGCCAGCACCGACCGCAAAGGCACGAGTCGTGTTGGCCCGCACGTCGGTGCCGCCCTGCTTTTCGGTCATGGCCATGCCGATGGTGACGCCCGCCTTCTGCTCCATCGGCACGTTGCGCGGGTCGTATTCGCGGGCGAGGATCTTCGGCAGCCAGCGTTCGGCAAGGTCAGGCTGCAGACGCAACGCCGGCACGCTGGCGTAGGTCATGGTCAGGGGGCAGCTGCTGCCGGCTTCGGCCTGGTTGTGCAGGTACATCAGCGCCGCACGCGCCACCTGCGCGCCGGGCTGGGGATCGGTCCAGGGCAGCGAGGGGATGCCATGCTCGACGGCGGTGCGCATCAGCTCGTGATAGGCCGGATGGAATTCCACCAGATCGATCCGATGACCGTAGCGATCATGGCTCTTGAACACCGGCCTGTTCTCGTTGGCGAGAAAGCCGGCCTGCATCAGTGGCCCACCGGCCAGCGCGCCATAGACATCCAGCCGCCCCTGGGCCCAGCCGGCATGATAGCGCTGCGTCCACTGTTGCAACGGCAGGTCGAGGCGGTAGAGGTTGGCGCCTTCGAGCGGCGGCACCTGGTTGATGACCTCATGGGTTTCGGCACAGGTCTGCGGAATCATCTGACGGCCCTCGTTTCGTTGCCGATGCGCGGCGGCTGTCAGCAAGCGTAGTCGGCGCATGCGAGCAACGGGCGGCGCGGTTGGATCAGCAGTGAAACACGCAGCGGCAGACCGCTTGAAGCGAGGTATCGGCCAAAAGGTCCGCGCCTCAGGCAATCGGCGCGGACGGCGGATTGCCGTTCGGTTGACTCGTGAGCATCTGTTCGGGGCCATGCAGCGGGAAGCGCACGCGGATGCAGAAGCGACTGCCCAGGCCGGGCCGCGACTGCTGGCTCAGCTGGCCGCCGAACACTTCGATCAGCCCGCGGCTGATCGCCAGGCCGATGCCGAGCCCGCCGTAGCGTCGGGTCATGGAGCCATCCACCTGGCGGAACTGGTGATAGAGGTAGGCCTGATCGGCGTCGCTGAAACCGATGCCGCTGTCGATCACTTCTACCTCGAGCTGCACCTGGCGCTGTTCCACCGCGCCGCCGAAGCGCAACGTCACGGCGCCCCGCGAGGTGAACTTGACCGCGTTGTCGAGCAGATGACAGATGCTTTGCTCGAACTTCTCGCCGTCCCCGTACACGCGGTCCGGCAGCTTGCCGTCGAACTCCAGATCGAAGGCCAGCCCCTTGGCGCGCGCCTGGGGGCCGAACTGCTGCTCCAGCCGCACCGCCGTGTCGCGCAGGCTGAAGCGCTGGGCCTGCAGGCGCAGCTTGCCGGCACGCAACTCGCTGAGCACGAGGATGTTGTTGACCAGCCGCATCATGTCCCGCGCCGAACCGGTGGCGATGTGCTGGTACTGCTGCAGTTCCTCCGGGGTTTCCGACGCCGGCAGCAGCTCGAGCGCGCCCATCACGCCCATCATCGGCGTGCGCAGCTCGTGGCTGATGTTGGAGAGAAACTCGTCCTTGAGCCGGTTGCTCTCGGCCAGCTCGCGGTTCAGCTGTTCCAGGTCGGAGCGGGCGTTCTCCAGGATCTTTGCCCGCTCGTCCTTCAGCGCGTTGATGCGATCGGCCAGCGCCATCGAAAGCAGCACCACCTCCAGCGCCGCCCCCAGCTGGCTGGCGTACATCGTCAGGAAGTTGTGCGGCAGGTGGCCCAGCACCATCAGGGTGTTGATCTGCCCTCCGACCAGCAACGCGCTCCAGGCAATGATGAAATAGCGCGCCACACGCATGCCGCGCAGCCAGGCCAGGATGCCGGCGGCGAACACCGCCAGGGTGAAGANNTGCCAGCACCATAACCACCACCGAAAAGCCGATGATCAGCCGCAACAGCCGGTCCATCCAGCGGCTGTGCTCGGCGGTGCGCAGGAAGCTGCGGGTGAACAGGCAGCCGAACAACCCGGTGGCGCCGATCAGCAGGGGGGTCGCAGCGTTGGCCCACCAGGGCCGATCCGGCCAGAGAAACTGCACCCCGGCGCCGTTCACCGAGACCTGATAGAGGCCAAACGCGGCGATGTAGAGAATGTAGAACAGGTAGCTCTGGTCGCGGATGCTGATATAGATGAACAGGTTGTAGACCAGCATCGCCAGCAGCACGCCATAGATCATGCCCAGTACGTAGATGCGTCCCGGCTGCGCCTCCAGATAGGCGTGCTGCGACCAGAGGCTCAGCGGCACCTGAATCGAGCCTTCGCTCTCCACCCGCAGGTAGACGCGCTGCGGCTGCTCGGGCTGGAGCTCGAGTTCGAACAGGTAGTTGCCCTGACGGATCTCGCGACTGGCCCAGGGCCGGGTGTCGCCGGTATCCCGGGCGAGGCGGTAGCCACCCTGCCCGTCGGACAGATAGAGCTGCAGGCTGTCCAGTGGCGGATACGCCACTTCCAGCAACCAGCGCCTCGCCCCCTGGGCGATCTGCGGCCGGTAGCTCAGATCGATGCGAACCCAGTGCNNAGTGCACGGAGCGTGAATAGCCGGCGTTGAACACCGGCGTTCGATTGCGCTGGAAATGGCTTTCGAATGCGGGCGACGCGATGTCCTCTATGCCGATCTCCCCGCGCGGGTCCTCGAACACTTCCATCATCTGCCCGAGCGGCAAATGACGGGTGTGTTCGTCGAGCTCGACGGCGGCGGCCAAGGCAGGCAGAACAGCCAGAAAGAAGAGGAAGACGTACCGCATGATGCCTCGTGCAGGCCAGGCGACTACTGCGAACCCACCGTCGGTGAACTCCGTCGCCCGGTCCGAAAACCAAAGTGCCAGCAATCTACCACAGCGGCGTGCGCACCCGGAAAAAGCCGATTCGCCAGGATGACTTGGCCGATGACCGGTGCGCGCGGCGGTGGCGGATAGACGCACAACTGCCGCGTCCCGCCAGCGCGGTTTGGTGATAAGCTCGCACGCCATGAAAAACTTCACTTCCCGTCCCGTCGTCCTCTGCCTGTCCGGCCACGATCCCAGTGGCGGCGCCGGCCTGCAGGCGGACATCGAAGCCCTGCTGGCACAGGCCTGCCACGCCGCGCCGACCGTCACCGCGCTCACCGTGCAGGACACCGTCAACGTTTCCGACTTCCGCGTGCTCGACCGCGAGTGGGTACTCGCCCAGGCCAACGCAGTGATCGCCGACCTGCCCATCGCCGCCGTCAAGCTGGGCATGCTCGGCTCGGTGGAGATGGTCGAGACGGTGCTCGAGATCATGGCCCGGCTGCCGGGCGTGCCGCTGGTCTGCGACCCGGTGCTGCGCGCCGGCGGTGGCGGTGCGCTGGGCAAGGAGGATGTCGGCTACGCCATGCGCGAGTGGCTGTTCCCGGTTTCCACCATCGCCACGCCGAATTTGCCGGAAGCTCGGATCCTTGCCGAACTGCCGGAGGGCAGCGCCGACGAGTGTGCCGAACGCCTGCTGCCGCATATCCGCCACCTGCTGATCACCGGCGGCCATGGCGACGAGAGCGAAGTGCACAACCGCCTGTATTGCCGCGACGGCAGTCGTCACGACTTCACTTGCGCGCGCCTGCCGGGCAGCTATCACGGCTCCGGCTGCACGCTTGCCAGCGCCCTGGCCGGTCGTCTGGCACTGGGCGAGGAGCTGACCAGCGCGGTCCGCTCGGCACTCGACTACACCTGGCGGACGCTGCGCGATGCCGAGGCCCCCGGCCACGGCCAGTACGTGCCGCGCCGCCTGCCCCTGGACCTGGCCTGACTGGAGACCAGCGCATGAAGGAATCGTCCCGCCTGCGCGGCCTGTACGCCATCACCGACAGCAAGTTGCTGGCCGATGGCCGCCTGCTGCCCTATGTCGAGGCGGCACTGAAGGGCGGCGCCCGCCTGCTGCAGTATCGAGACAAGACCAGCGACGAGGCGCGGCGGCTGCGCGAGGCCGATGCGCTGCAGGAGCTCTGCGCCCGCCACGGTGCTCAGCTGATCATCAACGATGATGCCGAGCTGGCCGCGCGCCTGGGCGTTGGCTTGCACCTGGGCCAGGAAGATGGTTCGCTGGCAGCCGCCCGGGCCCTGCTCGGCCGCCAGGCGATCATCGGTGCCACCTGTCATGCGCAACTACCGCTGGCCGAGCAGGCGGCGCGTGACGGCGCCAGCTACGTCGCCTTCGGCCGTTTCTTCCAGTCCCACACCAAACCCGGCGCACCGGCAGCCAATCACGAATTGCTGCGTGAAGCCCGCGCCCGTATCGGCCTGCCCATCGTCGCCATCGGTGGCATCACGCTGGACACCGCGCCATCACTGATCGCCGAAGGCGTGCAGATGATCGCCGTGATCCACGCCCTGTTCGCCGCCGACAGCGCCGCCGAGGTCGAGCGCCGCGCCCAGGCCTTCAGCCAACTGTTCAACACGCCCTGATTCCGCCACGGCGGGTCGCTGATGCCGGCCCGCCCCTGTTTTGCGAGGCCCGCATGTCCCGTTCCGAAACCCTCTTTGCCAGCGCCCAGACCCACATCCCCGGCGGCGTCAACTCGCCGGTTCGCGCCTTCCGCAGCGTCGGCGGCACCCCGCTGTTCCTCAAGCACGCCGAAGGCGCCTATGTCATCGACGAGGACGACAAGCGCTACGTCGACTACGTCGGCTCCTGGGGCCCGATGATCCTCGGCCACAGCCACCCGCAGGTACTGGATGCCGTGCGTCGCCAGCTCGAGCACGGGCTGTCCTACGGCGCACCGACCGCGATGGAAACCGAGATGGCAGAGCTGGTCTGCCGCCTGGTGCCGTCCATGGAGATGGTCCGCATGGTCAGCTCCGGCACCGAGGCAACCATGAGCGCGATCCGCCTGGCCCGTGGTTACACCGGTCGCGACGCCATCATCAAGTTCGAGGGCTGCTATCACGGCCACTCCGACAGCCTGCTGGTGAAAGCCGGCTCCGGCGCCCTGACCCTGGGCGTGCCCAGCTCACCGGGCGTGCCGGCGGACTTCGCCAAGCACACCCTGACCCTGGCCTACAACGACCTCGACGAAGTCGAAGCCACGCTGAAGGAAAAGGGCGAGCAGGTCGCCTGCATCATCGTCGAGCCGGTGGCCGGCAACATGAACTGCGTGCCGCCGGCGCCGGGCTTCCTCGAGGGCCTGCGCCAGCTGTGCGACGAGCACGGCGCGGTGCTGATCTTCGACGAGGTGATGACCGGTTTCCGCGTCGCCCTCGGCGGCGCCCAGGCCTACTACGGCGTGACGCCGGACCTTTCGACCTTCGGCAAGATCATTGGCGGCGGCATGCCGGTGGGCTGCTTCGGCGGCAAGCGCGCCATCATGGAACGCATCGCCCCGCTCGGCCCGGTCTACCAGGCTGGCACGCTGTCGGGCAATCCACTGGCCATGGCCGCTGGCCTGACCACCCTGGAGTTGATCAGCCGCCCAGGCTTCCATGACGAACTGGGTGCCTACACCAGCCGCATGCTGCAGGGCCTGCAGGATCGCGCCGATGCCGCCGGCATCCCCTTCGTCACCACCCAGGTGGGCGGCATGTTCGGTCTGTATTTCAGCGACGCTGACGACATCGTGACCTTCGCCGACGTCATGGCCAGCGATGCCGACCGCTTCAAGCGCTTCTTCCACCTGATGCTCGAGGGCGGCGTTTACCTGGCGCCGAGCGCGTTCGAAGCCGGCTTCACCTCCATCGCCCACGGCGATAAAGAGCTGGCCATCACCCTCGACGCCGCCGAGCGCGCCTTCGCCAAGCTCAAGTGAACGCGCCGATGGAACTGCTGCAGTCCCTGCTGCTGACGCTTGCCGCTGCTGCCAGCGCGATCCTGATCGGTCGCGCCCGGCGCCGTTACGGCGAAGCGGATCAACCGGCGCTGTTCAGCGCGATGCTCGCCTTCATCCTTGCCGCGGCCAGCGGGGCGACCGGCCTCGCCGGCGGATTGGCCGAGGCCCAGCAGTGGCTGGAACGCGCCACCCTGCTGCTCGGTCTGCCGCTGCTCGCGCTGGCGGCGCTGACCCTGGCACGACGCTGGGCCTGGAGCCGGCCGAACTGGGGCCGGGTGGTGCTGGGCCTGTGCGTGTTCTTCGAACTGGCACGACAGCTGGGCTGGAGCGAGCCCTATGCGCTCGGCCTGCTGCTCGCCAGCGCGCTGCTGGTGATCTATGCGGCGGTGCTGCAATGGCCGGAACGCTTGTCGAGCGGTGCTGGCGTCGCGGCCGGCGTGCTGTTGCTGCTCATGCTGCCGATGCCCAGCGGCAGTACTATTGGCAATCCGCTGGCCGGGGTAGAGCCACTGCTGCTGGCCATCGCCAGTCCGCTGCTGGCGCTGCTGTTGCTGCGCTTACCGGGCAGCACAGGCGAACAACAGCCAACCGCGACATAAAAAGCCGATGGCAGGCGGTTAAAGGCTTTGTAAGCAGACTGCAGCTTATCCATAATGTGACGGCTGGCTCGTTCCAGCCTTTCATTATCGCCCTGCTCCTCGAGGCGCCAGATTTTCATGATCCGCACCGGCCGCATCCTGTCTTTGGGCTGTCTGCTGCTTCTCTCGCCTCTCACGGCCCTGGCCGGCGGGAACACCCTGCTGATCCCGGCGACCGCCCGCTGTGCGCTCAACACGCTCCCCGAAGAACTGCCCGAGGCGCTGCGCAGCTGCCAGCAGGCCGCCAGCGAAGGCGACGTGCAGGCCGCCTACGAACTGGGCGAATTCCACTACGATGGCCGCCGCGCACCGCGCGACCTGGCCAAGGCGCTGTACTGGTTCGAACAGGCATCGCTGCGCGGCCATGCGGCGGCGCAGCACCGCCTCGGCGTGATGTTCTTCCGGGGCGAAGGCGTCAAGGCGAACAACGTCCAGGCCTATATCGTGCTGAAGATGGCTGCGGTCAACGGCGAGGACGAGGCGCTGGACACCGCCGACCGTGTCTCCGCGCAGATGCGCCGCGACGAACTGGAGATCGCCACTCAAGTGCTCGGCCAGATCTTCCGCGACTATCTCATGCAGCTGCAGGCCGCCGACGCGCCGCTCATTCCCTGAAGCCTGGCGAGGCAGCCGCCCTGCGGCATCCGTCCGCGCTTTCCCCTGCCCGGCGGTGGGCATATAATCGCCGGTCATTTTTTGCACAACGCCGGCCCGTAACATGACCCGCAAGCTTTTCATCGAAACCCATGGCTGCCAGATGAACGAGTACGACAGCTCGCGCATGGTGGACCTGCTGGGCGAACACCAGGCCATGGAGATCACCGAGAATCCGGCAGAAGCCGACGTGATCCTGCTCAATACCTGCTCGATCCGCGAAAAGGCCCAGGAAAAGGTCTTTTCCCAGCTGGGCCGCTGGCGCGAACTGAAACAGGACAATCCGCAGCTGGTGATCGGCGTCGGTGGCTGCGTCGCCAGCCAGGAAGGCGCGGCGATCCGCGACCGCGCGCCCTATGTCGATGTGGTGTTCGGCCCGCAGACCCTGCACCGCCTGCCGGAAATGATCGATGCCGCGCGCACCACCAGGACGCCGCAGGTGGATATTTCCTTCCCCGAGATCGAGAAGTTCGACCGCCTGCCCGAGCCGCGCGTCGACGGCCCCACCGCCTTTGTCTCGATCATGGAAGGCTGCAGCAAGTACTGCACCTTCTGCGTGGTGCCCTACACCCGCGGCGAGGAAGTCAGCCGGCCGCTGGCCGATGTGCTGGCGGAGATCGTTCACCTGGCCGAGAACGGCGTCAAGGAAGTCACCCTGCTGGGGCAGAACGTCAACGGCTATCGCCACGACGGCCACGACTTCGCCGACCTGCTGCATGCAGTGGCAGCGATCGATGGCATCGGACGCATCCGCTACACCACCAGTCATCCGCTGGAATTCTCCGACGCCATCATCCAGGCCCACGCGGACATCCCGCAGCTGGTGAAATACCTGCACCTGCCGGTACAGGCCGGTTCCGACCGCATCCTCGCAGCGATGAAGCGCAACCACACCGCCCTGGAGTACAAGTCGCGCATCCGCCGCCTGAAGGCCGCGGTCCCGGACATCCTGATCAGCTCGGACTTCATCGTCGGCTTCCCCGGCGAGACGGACAAGGACTTCGAGCAGACCATGAAGCTGATCGAGGACGTCGGCTTCGACTTCTCCTACTCCTTCGTCTACAGCGCTCGTCCTGGCACCCCGGCGGCGGACCTCGCCGACGACACACCGGATGAGGTCAAGAAACAACGCCTGGCGATCCTTCAGGAGCGCATCAACCAGCAGGGCTTCGAGATCAGCCGACGCATGGTGGGCACCACCCAGCGCATCCTGGTCAGCGACTACTCGAAAAAAGACCCCGGCATGCTGCAGGGCCGTACCGAGCACAATCGCATCGTCAACTTCCGCTGCGACAACCCGCGACTGATCGGCCAGTTCGTCGACGTTCACATCGACGATGCGCTGCCACACTCGCTGCGTGGCAGCCTGCTATCTTGAGAGTGACGGTCGCGGGCCCGTGTGATGGCATCGGCGCCGCGACCGGCTGCCCGACTGTGCTTTCCGCATTGCGCCCGCAGCGCTATTCTTTCCCTCACCACTTCGCCGATCACGGCCACATATAAAGCCCTTGAACGCACCCNNCACCCTCGAACCCTTTGAAGCCCGTCGCTTCGCCAACCTCTGCGGCCAGTTCGACGAGCATCTGCGCCTGATCGAACAACGCCTGGAGCTGGAAATCCGCAACCGCGGCAACCAGTTCGAACTGGTCGGCCCGAGCAACGTGGCCAAGTCCGCCGAGAACCTCCTGCGCCGCCTGTACCGCGAGACCAAGACCACCGAGCTGTCTCCGGACATGGTGCACCTGTACCTGCAGGAATCCGGCATGGAGGAATTGGCCAACCCGAACGCCCAGCAGGGCGTGGCGCTGCGCACCAAGAAGGGCATGATCCGCCCGCGTGGCGCCAACCAGCAGCGCTACGTCAAGGCCATCCTCGACAACGACATCAATTTCGGCGTGGGCCCGGCCGGTACCGGCAAG
>JABAHQ010002390.1_pt2 | contig 14829 bp, 13 predicted proteins | sample 7062091 | NCBI WGS metagenome assembly JABAHQ01 (sample SAMN14534359, study PRJNA622989) | marine sediment metagenome | biome: marine biome [ENVO:00000428]; feature: marine pelagic biome [ENVO:01000023]; material: deep marine sediment [ENVO:00002113] | place: India: Gulf of Kutch | collected...
CTGGACCCGGTTTACTTTCGGGATTACCAGTGGGTCGAGATTGATGAGAGTGAAAACTACGCGGCGAATTGCCTGGGGGTGGGGGATTATGTCCTGTTGCCGGCGGGTTATCCCGATCTGGAAAAGCGCATTCAAAAACACGGCTTCGAAACCATTCCCCTGGAAATGAGCGAATTCAAAAAAGCCGACGGCGGCATCACCTGCCTGAGCCTGTTAATACCTCCCTCAAAGTAATCAATCCGGCAAAGCCTGCTTAAGGGCCTTGCTGTACCCGACCAGTTCGACGTACCCCCTGCCTTGCACCGGCTGACCGGCCACCGTACCCGTCACTCTAACACTGCCTTCCCAGTAGGAGCTGGAAATCGACCGCAGGTGATGGAGCTCCTGGCCATTCATTTCCGGTGTCACGGTTAACCGCAGATCGTACTTGTTAACTCCCAGGATCCATCCGGCGGGATAGACGGCGCCGGACCGCGGGCTGGTCCATTGTCCGGTGGCCCGGACCGTATAATCGCTGAGGCCCAGCGGCGTCGCCCGGCCTTCCGCCGCCACCCAGGTGCCTCCGGAATGCGGCTCAATCGTTCCGTCGCGTTTGCGAAGGGAATACAACATCAGTTCGGTGCCGTTGTCGAGTTGAATGGAAAACCAGTCCCACCCGACCTGATCCTCGCTCAATTGACTGCTGGAAAACTCGTGGTCCATCCAGCTCAACCCCTTCACCTGGAAGGTTTGATCCTTCAAAGTGACCTGTCCCTCGGTCGGCATGCGCGTGAAAGAAAAATAATGCGAAGCGGTTCCCGGGGCATCGCCCTTCTGGCTGACTCCGTTTTTGCCATGGATGACCAGAGGCTTGGAGGGCGTGAGGTGCAAATCCAACCCGACCTCACCTTCGCTCGCCACCAGACGGTGCGCCTTGCCCTGTCCGGTAAGCGACCAGTTTTCGTTCCAGACGTGTAACCGGTCCGAAGCGGCTCCCGCCTGCCCGACTCCGGCGCGGTTGATGCGTTCAAAGAAATAAAACTTCCCGTTGTTCAGATCGGAAAGCGTCATGTGCGCGAAATAGATCTGGCCGACTTTCCAGCGGGAGGGGTTGTCGATTTTCCGGCCGCCCTCCACCGCCACCCGGAAAAAGGTCAGTTGGTACCCGAAGGAACGTCCCGGTTCTGCCTCCAGGTGTCCGGTGTAATACCACCATTCGATGCGGAAATCGTCGTGCGAATAAAAATCACGGGGAAAGGTGAATTGAAATCCGGGAAGGGCCTGGCGAAATTCATTGGACGGCTTTTCCGCCGCCGGGGAAGCCGCCGTCCCAAAGCACATCCAGGCCAGCACCGCCGCCACCCCGCATCCAAGCCGAAACATTGTCATTCTCCGAAAATTTCCCGGACCCTGTTAAACCGGTAACCGAAAATTTTCTCCAGGTCCCGGCGCACCAGGGGATAGGCCACGGAGTCTCCGGGAGTGCCCAGGGGAATCTGATACAACGCGTGATCCCGGATCAGCGTGCCGCCGTTTTTTTCGATGAAGATGTGGGTATGATACCATTTCTTGTAAGGACCACGCTCCTGTGAATCGCTGAAACAGATGGGGGGCCGCCAATCGTGAATCAGGGACTGCCAGCGAAAGGGAATGCCATGTAATTGCAGTTTGTAGTCAATGCGCGTCCCTTCCTGCAAAGACTCGGTCGACTGTCCCACAATTTTAAAAGACAAGTGCGGCGGGGTGATCAACTCCAGATTGGCGGCGTCACTGAAAAAAGCGAAGACTTTGTCAATGGGCTGGGGAACCCACTGTTCCATCAGCAGTTCGTGATAATCGTGTCCGCACACTTCCCCCAGGGCTTCTTCCANNACATATCCGGAGTCCAGGGCTTTTTGCGGCTGGCCCCGCTGGCTGTCCAGCGCCACCCGTCCGGCCTCTTTCAGGACCCCTTCCAGCAGGAAGGCCGGAATGGGAAACAGCGTCGGACGGCGAAGCATTTTCCCCAGAGTCCGGGTAAACTCCGCGTTGCTCACCGGATGAGGACTGACGGCATTGACCGGCCCCGAAAGCGACGGAGTCTCGAGGGCATGGTGGATCAGGCCCACCAGGTCGCGGATATGAATCCAACTCAGCCACTGTGTGCCGGACCCGATCCTGCCCCCCAGCCCCAGGCGAAAAAGGGGCAGCATGGCCCCCATGGCGCCGCCATCGGGACCCAAAACCATGCCGGTTCGTAATTGGACGGTGCGCATCCCCAGAGTCTCAGCGTTGCGGGCTTCCTGCTCCCATTGCCGGCACAGGTCCGGGAGAAATCCCTCTCCGCGTGAGGCGGATTCGTTCAACACTTCGTCTCCCCGGTCTCCGTAAAAGCCGATTCCCGAAATCGAAACAAACACGGCGGGCTTTTGGGCGGCGGTCAGCCAGGACTCCACCAGCCGGCGCGTGGACTCCACCCGCGAACGGACGATCCGGTTTTTCTTTTTCCGGTTCCACCGGCCGAAGATATTTTCACCGGCGAGATGGATGACGGCCTCCACCCCCTCCAGCGCTTCACCCGGCGGCGCCTGCCCGATATCTTTCCAGGGGTACACGGGACACGAGACAGGCAGGCGAACACGCGCTCGTTCCGGATCACGGCTCAGGACCACCAGCTCGTGCCCCTGATCCCTTAAATGAAGGGCGGCCTGCCGGCCGATAAAACCGGTGGCGCCGGTCATCAATATTTTCATTCACCCTCTCCAAAAAATGCGGGGAAACCTTGTATTCAACAGGGAAAGCCCCCATAATAAAAGATTCCAAGCCGGCCTGCGGGCCGATCACAAAAAATTTTAAAACCGTTTGGTACCAAGGAGCATTCATGCCTTATCAAAACTCACCCCACTATGTCGACGAAACCCCCGGAACCAAGTTTTATTGTACCTGTGGTGAGTCGGCAAATAAACCCTACTGTGACGGTTCTCACGAATCCAAAAATACCGGGAAATCCCCCATCAAACATGAAGTCGAAAAAGCGGGACGTATGGCCATCTGCGATTGCGGTAAAAGCAAAAAGTCGCCGATTTGCGACGGGTCTCATCTGGAATAGCCGGGGTTCCCTGTGATCGAAGCAACCCGAGGCCCCCGGCCCACGGCCCTCTCCTCTGATTGGCGGTTCGCGCTGCGCGCCGGGCCGACTGGTTGATTATGGAACGCCGTACCCACATCCTGGTCCGTATTCAAATCCTTTGTTTGATCGTGTTCTGTTGCGCGGGCCAGTTTTCGATCAGCATCACGCAAATCGGCGCTTTCCTGGGAGGCTGTCTGTGGTTGTTTAAAACCCATACCACACGCACCTGGGCCCGCCAGCGCTGGCCGTTATGGATACCCTTTGTTATTTTTGGACTGGCGAATATGGCGGCCGTCGTTACGGCTTTGGACCCCCTCTGGAGCGCGGAGCATTTAAAACGGCTCTTTGAAATGGTCATCTTTTTCTGGGTCCTTAACAGCCTTTCCGACCCGGATATCCAGGAATCTCTCCGCTCATTGATTGATCGGTTCAAAGGTGCCCGCGGAGGACAAGAGCTCTCCCAAAAGCCTGAGAAACCTGCAACCTTATCCCCGCTTGAATTTTTTTTCGGATGTATTCTGTTGGCGAGTTCGGTGGCGGCCCTTTACGGTTTGATCCAGGTCGCTTTGAAAGGGGTTTCCCTCCATCACCGAATCTCCGGGACCTTCAGCCATTATATGACTTACGCGGGAATTTTGATGCAAACCGCTCTGGGTGCCGCGGCATATCTCCTGTTTCGAAACTCAAAGAACCGCTGGGTTTGGGCGGCTTTTCTTTTAATTATTACCGCGTTGGCTTTAACCCTGACGCGTCAAGCCTGGCTTGGATTTGGCGTCGGGTTTTTGATTCTGCTGACCATCCGGAAACCGGTTTTGGCCGCGGGATTCCCCATCCTGGTAGCCCTGGTGTTCTGGCTGTCTCCTCCCGCCGTCAAGGAACGGGTGGCAAGTCTTTCCAACCTGGGAGATGCCACCTTCAAAGAGCGCATTATCATGTGGCAGGTGGGATGGGAGATGTTTCAGGATTATCCGGTGACCGGATGCGGGTTTCATTGCCTTCGGATTGTCGGCAAAGATTACCCCGGCTACCATGAACTGGCTGTACCTTATCACACCCTTCATAACAACATTGTCCAAATCGCCATCGACGCCGGAACGCTGGGAGTGCTGGCATGGCTCTATTTATGGCTGAGTTATTTTGTCGCCGCTGGACGAAAAACGGCTTCCAAAACCGGTTCCGCTCCCCGTTGGCCTATCCTCGCCAGCATCGGTGCCATAACGGCCTTCATGGTGGGCGGCCTGTTTGAAACCAACTTTTACGATTCCGAAGTGGTCATGCTGGCCTATGTTTTCATGGCGCTTCCCTTTGTTGAGACCCCCAAAGAGACCGGGAAACAAAATTGAGACTCAAGGGCCGGTGTCGGTCCATCAGATTGTTGTTTACAAAATCAAAGGACTATCTATAATAAAAACTCCTTATCTGCGGGCTTTAATCTAACGGTTTCATTTTCCTAACTCCCGGACCATTAGCTCTTTTTCAATTCCGAACTGCAATTCGATAAATATTTTTCATGAATCGCATTGAACAAGTCGTTTTTGATTTAGTCAGAAAATACTTTCCCGATCCCGGCATCTCAATGCTGGAGCTGTGCCCGGGGCAGGGGGACCTTTCCCGGCAATTGCTCAACGCCCATTACAAAAATCTGGAAGCGCTGGACATCAACCCGGAAAACTTCAAAGTCGCCGAGATCAAATGCCACCCGGGCAATTTAGCCGACGACCTGCCATTTGAGGACAATACTTACGATCTGGTGCTGGCGGTGGAAGGCATCGAACATCTGGAAGATCAGTATCATTTCATCAAGGAATGCACGCGCATTCTGAAGCCCAAAGGCACGCTCATCGTCACCACCCCCAACATTATCAGCTTCGGATCCCGCATCAAATTCCTGTTTACCGGGTTTTACTCCCTGTGCACGCGGCCTCTCAGTGAATTCAAAAAAGACTGGGTGAACGAACACATCGCTCCGCTCACCTTCTGGCAACTCCGGCACATCCTGCATACCCATGGCATGCTTATCAAGAAAATCACCACCGACCATATCCGCAAAAGTTCACTGGTCGGCCTGCTCTTCTACCCGCTCTCCTACTTCATCACCTACCTGAACGTCACCAACCGGAGCAATGAAATCGAACCCCGGCAGTTAAAGGTCAACAAGGATATCAACCGCCAGATGCACAATCCCAGTCTTTTTTTCGGGCGCACCATGATCGTGGTGGCCAAAAAGGAAGAGTACGATTACATCAAATAATCTCTTTTATCCCATCCATGGACCCGATGTCCTCGATTCCAATTCTCTGATAAAAAATTCGGAATTATTCGAAATGAATTCTGCGGTTGGCTTCGTATAACTTGAGGTACTTGAGATAAGTGGCAAGCCCCTGGCAGAACGCGATGTGGAATCCTTCATAGCCGTCGAGAAATCCCTTACGCAATAGATATCCTTTCAAAAAAGCCGCGGTGCCCCTCAACACCGCCTTCAAGAAGGATGACTGGACCTTCCCCTGGTTCTGCTGGGCATACAACGTGGAATAAAACTGCAGTTTGTCCACCAGGCTTCCGGCATTATCGTACGGATAATGCTTGAGGTTTCCTTCCAAATCGGCAATCTCCATGCCCTCCTTCACCATCACGCTTTCATGCACCTGGTTGTCGTTGAAGGCGGTCTTTTTTTTGTGGTAAAGGCGCAGCACCTTATCCGGAGACCAGCCGCATCCCTGAATGTGTTTGCGGTGGTAATACGAATGGCGGGAAAACCGGTAGACCCGGTTTTCATCCAGGGTCAGCGATAAAATCTCCCAGGACAACTCGGGGGTCACCACTTCGTCGGAATCGATGGATAAAATCCAGTCGTGCCTGGCCAGGCGCGCCGCCAGGTTTTTGGAAGGGCCAAACCCGGCAAATTCCCGCTCCTCCAGACGGACGTTCGGAAAACGGCGGGCGATGTCCATCGTCCGGTCGGTGGAACCGGTATCCATCAAGAGCACTTCATCAAACGCCTCCAGCGATTGCAGGCATTGCATGATATGTTTTTCTCCATTTTTAACGATGATAACGGCGCTAATCATGAAATCTATGTCTGAAACAGGTTGGAAATAAAAATTATAACCAGCGGGCGCGCCAACGCGAAAACTTCAAACCCCAGGTTTCTTCCGGTTCTTTCAAAGGCCCTTCGAAGGGAGTGGCCATTCGAAGGAAATTTTTGAAAAAATAATAACTGGTCATTTTCCATTTTTTCGCAAATTGCTTTCGGCCATCGTTGCCACGACGAATTCGTTTGACACTTTTGGATTGAAAGTGAAATACCCGGCTCCGCGAAACGCCTTTAAAATACCGAACCCCCGCCTGCCAGAGCTTCATTGAGAAATCCGAATCGGAATAAAAACCCGGTGAAAATTCCACACTGTATCCGCCCACCAAATCCCACATTTTCTTATGCACCAAAATGGCGGAACCGCCGGCACCATTCCAATCTGGAAACGGCATCTCCATAAAATTTTTCAGAAAATCTTCTTCTTTGAAAGAATCCGGCGAATCGCCAAACCTTTCGCAGGTAATCACATCAGGATTGTCTTCGGCGCCCGGCTCTATTATTGCGGCGCCCAGCAGAAATTTTATGTGGCCCAGGCTTTCGGCTTCCTCCAACAGATATTTATCCCAGTCTGGCGCAACATACATGTCATCATTGATATAAACGACATAATCCGTCCGCACCATGGACACCGCGGCATTCATGGCATAACAAATTCCCGCATTGTCCCGGGTATGGGAAAAATTCAATTGCTCCTTCTCGGCCCACTCCCGGGTGCCGTCCGAACCCTCATTGATATGGAGAATGATTTGATGTGGATACCTGGAATTTTTCCGAAGACTTTCCACGCAAAAACGAACATAGGAAAGGTTATTCCATGTTGGAATAACCACCGAAAAACGGGCTTCGGGTTCCAGCTTAAATTCTTTGAATTCGACGTCTTCCAAATCCATCACCCTCCAGATCTTTGCGATTCCAGCCCATCAGCGCACCCCGGGTTCGTTCTTCCCGGAAAAATCGTACCGCACCCGGTCCCGGAACCGGGCGGAGGTGAAATAGGCATAAGGTCCCTGCGCCTGAATCAGATACAACCGGCCGGGAAACCGGGCGGTCAATTCCGCGAACGATTTCACGGACGTCAGCCAGGTTGCGCCGGCATCGGCTTCCAGCGAACGCATCACCGCTTCCGCCTCCTCCACGTGGTTGGGCATCCAGCGGTCCGTGTAGAATAGGACCGCATTTCTCGGGTTCCAGTCCGGCAAACGGAAATTCAATAAGACCTCCGGGGTGTTCAGGCGAATGACCGGGGCCAGCGCCCGCACGGCCGGACTGTTTTGGTGGAGTGTCGCGGTTTGCCGAAACTCCACCGGAGTGGCGTTGATCACCAGCACCGTGATCATAATGGACCCCGCCAGCCAGGGCAACATTTTATCCTTCCAGTCCTTCCGCAACCAGCCGCTGAGAGTCTGGGAAACCAGGAGGGCCAGCGCCGGGAATACCGGCAGCATGTAACGGAAGTACTGTGCCCGGCTGACACTCAGCACCGCCAGGGGAATCACAATCCAGAGAACAACCAGAAGGCTCCGTTCCTCTCTCTCCCGAAACGCCTTGCGGCCGAATATCCACAACCCGGCAACGGCAAACGGCAGCCAGGGCCAATAATTTTTGGCAAAAGCCCCCAGATAACCCAAAAAATAAAAAGGACCGGAGGCCGGAGTTGCCGGATCGCCTTGACTGAAACGTTGCCAGATGATCCAACCGAAATGATCGGTCAAAAACCGGTCACCATGCTCCATCCAGTTGACCAGATGCCAGACGCTTCCCAACCCCAGCGCCAGCACCACGCTGATGACAAAAAACGGATTGATCATTTCCCGCCACCGGCGGGCAAAAGTCAGCATCGACAGCGCGATCATCAGCGGGAACAGCCCCAGCACGCTTTTGGTTAAAATCGCCGCGGCGGTACTGGCTCCGAATCCCAGATACCAGCGGGGGTTCCGCCGCGCCTGAACAAAACAGAACATCGCCAGAGTCACGAAGAAAGCCAGCACGATGTCCGTCATGCCTCGGCGCGAATAATCCAGAAAATAGCCCGGAAAAATCAGGACGATCCCAGCCAGAAACGCGGCCCACCGGTCATCGGCAAACAGGATTTCCGAAAACCGGTAAGTGAGATAGACCGTAGCGGCTCCCAGCAATCCGGTAACGAGCACGGCGGAATAGCCCGAGACGCCGAAACATTTGAAAGCCGCCGCCGTCAGCCACAGCGGCAACGGGGGTTTGTCGAAATCCGGCACGCCGTGATAGGTATTGAACCACAGGCTTCCCCCGGCCAGCAACTCCTTGGCCTTTTGCGCATAATAACTGTCATCGAAGTTCAGCAGGCCGGTGTCCGCCTGCCGCCCCAGAAAAAGCAGAAGCGCGGAGTAACCTAAAAATACCGTCTGGAACACCCTATGATTCAAAGTCGAGGTGATGGACATTCGATGAAAGAAACTCCCTTTAAAAAAGGCAGGTGACCCTACCGATTAACTTCTTCCCTTCAATAAAAATTTCAATCGAGGCCAACGCCCATACCGCTGTTGATACAAGCGACAGATCCAGCCCGCGCCCGAAAAGTTACGGCATCCATACCCGGGCAAAGGCACGTTGGATGTTTTATAGGCTATGGTGGGCATGGAAGGAGGCGGCGGGCGAATCCGGCCCGTTCATCGATGATAGATTTTAGGTCGAATAGAAATTTTCTTTCCGGGAGCCCCAGGGAGAGCGTCACGATTCAATGTACCGGTTGAGGCGGGAACGGTCTTCCGGCCCGGCCCCCGGCTGATAAAGAAAACCGAAGGTTTCCAGACGCCAGATCAGCACATCCAGCCCTTTCAGCATATGGATCCAGTAAACCAGGGCGGAGAGCGGATTTTTACGGTTCAGATCGTTCCGGCACCAGATAAAATCCCGCAATTGGCGGCGCGACCGGCGGATCAACGGCCAGTTGCCGCGTTCTTTCAATACCCGGCTCAATTGAATCAGGTTGTGAAGGCGTTGTATCATAGCGAATCCCTTGTCCCCGGTTTCCCGCCGGGGCGGGAGTAAACTTGTCGACCGGCTGATTTATATTATATGATGAAACCCTCCGGGTAAAGGGCAACCCCTGCCACGGGAACCCGCCGGGCTCAAAAAGAGGTTTGATGAATTCTGAAGAATGGAGCAAAAACGCATGTCAACGGATCCGGCAGGGATCGGATTTTGTCCAGCGGCATTTGGACTATATGACGGACATGGTCCGGATAGACAGCCGGAGTTTCAATGTCAACGAATTCGAAGGAGACCGCCTGACGCCTACCGACATGCAGGAGATTCTGGCCCTGGCGAAGGATTATCTCCTCGACATCGGTTTTCAGCAGGTTCAAATCAATGTCCCCCCGCCCTCCCCGGAGCGGTCCACCCCCATCCTGATGGCGGAAATCGAGGCGGGCCCCGACAAACCCACGCTTTTGATGTACGCTCATCTTGACAAGCAACCGTACATGGACGATCACCGCTTTGAAAAATGGGGCGGCGTTCCCCCGACCGAACTGCGCTGGAACGAAGACGGCTCCCGCGCGTACGGACGCGGCGCGGCGGATGACCTCAGCGGCGTGGTGGCCATCGGCCTGGCGGTGGACGCGGTGCTGCAAACCCTGGGGTTCGACGCGAAAAAACCCGCGCCCGGTCTTCTTGAACAATTACCGTGCAACCTGAAAGTTATTTTCGAAACGGAGGAAGAATCCGGATCCCACAGCCTGATCCCGCAAATCCTACAGAACCGGGAGTTTTTCGAATCGACGGATTGCGTGATCATCACCGACGTGACCAATCCGGATACCGGCGTTCCCGGACTGACCACCTCCCTGCGGGGCATCCTGCAGATGCACGCCCATCTGCGGCCCATCGGCGGATCTCCAGCGATCGACGATCAAACCGCTCTTTATAAAGTTCTATCGACCCTGATCCGGGAGGATCACTCTCTCGCCGTGGAAGATATCACGCAGGAGGACCTTCCGGTCACGAAAGAAGAGCGGCAGGGATATGAAAAAATTCCGACGACCCTGCAAGCGTTGCGCGATCAGGCGGGTTTGCTGCCGGAGACCCGGTTGATTGTGCCCGCCGACAAGGTGAGCGTTATTGAGGCTCAGTTGAGAACATCCTACGTCAACATTCGCCCCGGTCACCGCGTGGCCGGCGGGGTGGTATTCGGCGCGGCCGGCACCCGCCTGACCCTGGAGGCGGAGGGTTTGAACGACCGGCCCGGATTCATTCAATGGCTGAAGGATCGAATCGAAGGGATGAACCGCTTTCGCGTTAAAGTTCAGTTGCGGGAGTTGACTTCCCCCGGGGACTCCACCCTGACTCTGGACCTCATTCTGCAATCCGCCTCTAAGGACCCGCATTCGGGAATCATCGGCGGACCTTTTCCCGTCCCCGAACTGCTCGTGGCAAAGATGATGGATGAATTGGTCGGCTGGGACGGCTGGTTTGGAATTTCCGGCTGGGAACCGTTTTTTCAAACCGGAAAAGTTTCCCGTAAGATTTCTCTGCAGGCTTTACACGTGGAACACGACGGCTCGGCCAGGATTTTTGACGAGGATTCCGCTCACGCGCTGATTGAAATCCGCCTGGGGCCGGGCCAGAAGATCGAGCGTGCCCGCGAGGTTTTGATCAACTATCTCATGGCTCATGTCCCCGATGGATTTGGGTTGTACCTGGCGGAGGACAAGGGCGGGGATCCGTGGAGTACGCAGATCGACCACCCGGCGTTCACCCAGATGCTGAAATCGCTGGAAGTCGGTTACGGCCGGGAACCCTGCCTGTACGGCTGTGGCGGGTCGATTCCCTTCGTCGCCAAGCTCATGGGGGCGTTGGGGGATGTTCCTCCTTTATGCCTGGGAGCTTACGACCCCGACTGCCGAATGCACGAACCGGGGGAAAGCCTGTCCATGGCGGACCTGCTGGGGTGCGCCCGCAGCGTGGCCCATTTCATTATCTCCACGCCTAAAACCTTTGCTCCCGAATAGAAGTAACTTCCAATATTTCAAAAGGTTTAATTCCCTTTTGGGGTTTCGAATTTATCAGAATTACATTAAACTGAAAANNGAAGAAACAAATCACCCTATGGCTACGGAAACCAGTTATCGAAAAATCAATCTCGAATTCCTAAACCAAAGCGGCGACGAGCATTTCGATATCTACTACAAAACGCGCAGTTACGGTACCGTCAAGTATGTCCGCTTTGCCTCTTCCAAACCGGAACACCACGAAAAAGTGTTGCGTCTGCTGGAATCGGGAGATCCGCTGGAAGATTTCTTTATCCAGGAAGAGGATCTGTTCAAGTATTACCGCCATGCCACGACCACTCTCCGCAAAATCGTGGCCAATCCCAAAATATCATTCACCAAAAAAGCGCAAAAGGTTTACGACGTTTCCAAGTCGATCATGAAGGAATTTTTTGAGAACAACGCTTCTGAAAAAGTCCTGCGCTCGTCCGACGAAGTCATGGAAATCATGGAAGAGTGTTTTCAGGATTACGATATCGGGTTTTATGGCATCTCCAAGATCACCAACAAGGATTACTACACGTACACGCACAGTGTGAACGTTGGCCTGTATTGCATGACGTATGGGGTCAAAATCAATATGAACCACGATGAAATCCGCACGCTGGGCCTGGGAGGAATGCTTCATGATGTCGGCAAATCCAAAATCTCCAACACCATTTTGAACAAAAAAGGCCTGCTCACCCCAAATGAATTTCAAATCGTCAAAAATCACGCGCCGCTGGGCGGCCAGATTCTTGAGGAGATGAACTGCTACGCCGGCGCGGTGATTGATATGGCCAACCAACACCACGAAAAATACAAGGGCGGAGGCTACCCCCTGGGAATCGTCGGCGAGGAAATCTCCTACTTCGCCCGGATCTGCAAAGTCATGGATGTGTATGACGCGCTCACCACCCGCCGTTCCTACAAAAAAGCCATGAGCCCGTTCGATACCCTGACCCTCATGAAAAAACAGATGGTGGACGAGTTCGACTCCCAGATTCTCGACAATTTTATCCGGTACATGGGTCCGGAAATGTAATCTCTGCGTTATAATAGCCTCCAGCCATACGCCAAACGCGTCTATCCGATTCTTCAGGGGCAATCAGGATGACCACCACAGGTAACCAGGACTTGACACCCGTCGCCGGCGACGCCCTGTTGATCGTCGACGTCCAAAACGATTTTCTTCCCGGCGGCAGTCTGGCGGTGCCTCAGGGTGACGACGTGGTGCCCCTCCTGAACCGTTACGCCCGTACGTTTCGCCGCCTCAACCTGCCGATATTCGCCAGCCGCGACTGGCACCCGGCCCATCACTGCTCCTTTCAGGAAAAGGGCGGTCCATGGCCGCCCCATTGTGTCGCGGAAACGAATGGTGCGCAGTTTGCTTCCGGTCTGGATTTAAGCGAGGCCGTCATCATCAGTAAAGCCACCACCCCTCATACCGATGCCTATTCCGCATTTGAAAACACCGATCTCGGCCCACAACTCCAACAGACCGGCGTGCGGCGCCTGTTTGTCGGCGGACTGGCCACCGATTACTGTGTGCTCAATTCGGTCCGCGACGCCGTCCGCCTCAAGTATTCGGTGGTGTTGCTGGAGGACGCCATCCGCGCCGTCAACGTGCAACCGGAAGACGGACCGAAAGCGCTGGCGGAAATGTACTCTCTGGGGTGTTTTCCCGGAAGCGTGGATTCCGTTTGCCTGGACCGCCCTCCCCCTCCCGCGCTATTGACCGACCTGTATCAATTGACCATGCTCAAGGCTTATCACGACGGGGGCATGAACCGCACCGCGGTATTCGAATTTTTTATCCGTCACCTGCCGCCTCAACGAAATTTTCTGATGGCGGCCGGCCTGGAACAGGTCCTGGAATATCTGGAAAACCTCCGTTTTTCCCCGCAGGAGTTGCAATGGCTGCGCACTTCCGGCGGTTTCCCCGCGGATTTCGCGGACTCCCTGGAACACTTCCGCTTCACCGGAGACGTGGAAGCCATGCCGGAGGGAACCGTTTTTTTCGGCAATGAGCCTGTCTTGCGGGTGACCGCTCCCCTGCCGGAAGGACAGCTGGTGGAATCGCGGATCATCAATATTCTGCAGATGCAGATTCTGGCGGCGTCGAAAGCCGCCCGCATGGTGGTGACGGGACGGGGCAAAACCCTGATCGATTTCGGTCTGCGGCGCTCGCACGGGGAGGAGGCGGGACTGTTCGCCGCCCGGGCCAGTTATCTGGCCGGTTTCACGGGAACCGCCACGGTCCCGGCGCAGTCTTATTACGGCATCCCGGTTTTCGGCACCATGGCCCATTCGTTTATCCAGGCGCATGAAGATGAGACCGCCGCGTTCCGGGACTTCGCCCGGTCCTGGCCCCGCAACACCCTATTCCTGCTGGACACGTATGACACCGAACGCGCCGCGCGCAAACTGGTGGCCCTCGCTCCGGAACTCGAAAAAGAGGGAATACCCATCAAAGGCGTGCGTCTCGACAGTGGCGATCTGGCGGACCTGTCCAAAAAAGTCCGGTCGATTCTGGACGCAGGCGGATTGAAAACCACGCTGATATTTGCCAGCGGCAATCTGGACGAACACGCGCTCGAACAGTTGATCCAACAACAGGCGCCGATCGACGGTTTCGGCATCGGCACCCGTCTGGCGGTTTCGGAAGACGCGCCGACGCTGGAATGCGTGTATAAACTGCAGGAATATGACGGCACCCCGCGCCGCAAACGTTCGCAAGGCAAAGCCACCTGGCCGGGCCGCAAACAGGTTTTCCGCCAGCAGGATGCTCAAGGCCAGTTTCAAAAGGATATCCTGGCGATGGTTGACGAGTCGATCAACGGCATCCCTCTCCTGCATCCTTACATGCGCCACGGCAAGCGTTTGAAACCGCCGACCCCGCTGGAGCATTCCCGGTCCTACGCCGCCCAACAATTGAGTCAGCTTCCCGAAGCGCTGTTGTCATTGCAACCCGGCCCGTCTTACCCCGTCGCCATTTCAAACAGAATCCAGGAACTGGCCGAGGAACTGGACCGTAAAAATCCATAATATCCTGAGTTACTCCACTTTAAAAACTGCTTCCACGAGGCTGTCAAATCCTTGACGAACCTGTCTGAAAAATTCCCGGACTCCGCTCCTCCTTGATTCGGAGCGGTTCAGCCCACCGATTGGATATTTTTCTTAACCCCTGTGATTTAAAGGAATTTCTATTACACCTCCGGCTCGTGACAGATATCGATGAATTCATGGTATCGATTTTGCTATTCTTTAAAAAAACTGCCAGCCCGCGTCAAGAGGCCGCGCTTTATGAATCATCACAAACAACTTTGGGTCCTGGGTATCCTGGCCGCCGGGATGTTGATGTTCCATCCCGCCGCGGCGGTGGAGAATCCACAGCAGCCGACTTTGGTGAAAAGCTACCATCTCGGGAAAAAGCCGGGAGCCACGCGCCTTCTGATTCAATTGAATCAGGAAGCCTCCTACCGGTTGTTAAGGGATGACTCCCGGGTGGTGGTTCTGATTCGGAAAGCGGCTTTGTCGCCGAACATTAACCGTAAACGCCTCGGCACCGTTGTGCTGGATCAAATCCAGGTGCAGGAAGTCGGGCACAGCGTCAAATTCTCCATTACGCTGAAAGATCC
>JABAHQ010003831.1_pt2 | contig 14827 bp, 17 predicted proteins | sample 7062091 | NCBI WGS metagenome assembly JABAHQ01 (sample SAMN14534359, study PRJNA622989) | marine sediment metagenome | biome: marine biome [ENVO:00000428]; feature: marine pelagic biome [ENVO:01000023]; material: deep marine sediment [ENVO:00002113] | place: India: Gulf of Kutch | collected...
AGGCAGCTGGCTTTGTCTTGGATGAAAAACAGTCCATCTCGGAAGCTTCGTGTTCCTATGAGGATTTTTTGGGTTTTGACCACCTTGTAGGTGTGTTTGAGTTGCCTCGTCTTTTCAAGGATAACTCCTTCCTCCTCCATCCTCTCGAGTGCGGCTTCCTCTGATGTTTTCAACGTGTTTATTCGTATGTAGGTTGGTGAGATTTCTGTGGAACACTCTAAGAACCTCAGTGCCTGTTCTCTTCCGAGCATTCGGAAACAATACTTCACAAACCATGTGGGATTGTAGGTTGAGAGGGCTACCTTCTCTTCATCACTCAACCTCCTCAATGCCTGGGAGGGCTGTACGCTCAGTATTTCACCAAGCGTTTCTTCAGCTCCCTGCAGTTCACGCCAACCCAAAATTGAACGTCCCATTCGAGCTATACGCACCGCCTTCCTAAAGTCGTCGTTTGCCATCTTGGTTTCGTATGTGTATAACCGAAGGAAGGCTCTGAGACCACGCTTAAATTCGTTGAGAGACCGGGGCGCCAAAGCCAAGTTCAGAAGAAAATCGATGAAGTTTTGTCTCCGAACAGTTTCAAACACCATTTTCTGCGCCAGCCCTACAACCTTTGCATCCTTTATTCCCATCTGCTTCGCTGCCCTCGACAATGCGAAGCGCTCGCCTAACCCATGCTGTTCAATCCAACACAGCGTTTTAATGGCAAGCGCCCAGGCATCCCTTAACAATTTAACCCTCTGCCGTAAGTGGAACCAAATGTGGATAAAAGGCTTAAGCCGTTAAATTGACCTTAATTAGTTCAGAGAACTTTTTAGGCATAAAACGCTATACTTGATGGGACACAGAGAAATGACGGAGAGGCGCCTGGACCACTTCTTTACAAACGCTGAGACTGCAAGAGAGAAGCAAACAGAGTCTTCTTCCCCCCCAAAGAGGGTCCCTCTGGAAAGCAGACGCGGTGTTTCCCAGTCCGTGACACCCAGAGACTTGCCTCCATCCTATTTTGTGTCCGCCACCTATGACGGTAAAAAGGGGTCTGCTTGCATCAAACTCTACGAACCGGAGTCGGAAAAAATCTATCTCTGGTATGACACAACAGGACACAAGCCTTACTGTCTTACCAACCTTCCTCCCAGCGAGCTAGAAAAAATAGACCGCTTAACCTCTCATCCCGGACTTGATGGCTTCGAACATGTGGAAAAGTACGACCCTCTTCACGATCGAAAAGTGGTCGTAACGAAAGTTACGGCTAAAGACCCCTTGTCGATTGGAGGTCGCCCAAGAGGTTGCATACGAGACATCATTCCAGAAGAATATCCAAAGATAGCAGGACTAGAACAGGAAGTAAAGGTTTGGGAAGCCGCCATCAAGTACTACCAAAGCTACATTTACGATCGAAGTTTAGCTCCAGGAATGATCTACAAGATTGAAAACAACAAGCTTGCTAATATCAGAAACGAATCCTCCGAGAGAAAGGTTAAGGAAATCCGTGGATTGTTCCAAGGAGAGCCTGAAGAGTATTTGCAGCACATAGAAGGGTGGGCGAGACTTCTGGAGTACCCAGCCCCAAAATTCCGAAGGGTAGCTCTGGATATCGAGGTTTCCACACCCATACCGACCCGTGTCCCCAACCCCCGCGAAGCATCCTATCAGGTTGTTTGTGTGTCTCTCCTAGGATCCGACGGAAATAAGAGGGTTCTTCTTTTGAAGCGTGAGGAAGTTGAAGAGGGAACCGCGAAACTGCCTCCAGACGTAAGCGTCGAGTATTTTGATTCTGAGGAGAAACTGATTCTCGCCGTCTTCGAGGCGCTTTGGGAATATCCCTTCGTCATAACGTTCAACGGGGATGATTTTGATCTTCGATACCTGTGGCACAGAGCGCAGAAATTCGGCATAAGGAGAGGTCGGATTCCCATCGAGTTAGGTAGGAGAGTTTGCCTTCTCAAACATGGGATTCACATCGACCTCTACAAGTTCTTCTTCAATCGATCCATCCAGATTTACGCCTTCGGTCGGAAGTATCAGGACATGAGCTTAGAAGATATTGGCGAAGCCCTGTTAGGACTAACCAAAATTGAACTGGGGAAGCCCATATCTGAGTTAACATACACTCAGTTGGCTGAGTACTGCCTGAGGGATGCCGAAATCACCCTCAAACTAACTACCTTTGACAACGAGCTTGTCATGAAGCTCATTTTAGCCCTCACGAGAATCAGCCGCATGCCCATGGAAGACGTGAGCAGACAAGGAGTTTCACGTTGGATCCGGAACTTCCTCCACTACGAGCATAGGCGCCGGAACACGCTGATTCCAAACGGGGAAGACATATTGGCGCTGAAGGGAGCAACCGTCACGAAGGCTATCATAAAGGGGAAGAAGTACAAGGGGGCAATCGTGGTCGAGCCTGTGCCCGGCGTCCATTTCAACGTGAAAGTCATGGACTTCGCCAGCCTATATCCATCCATCATCAAGGTCCACAACTTGGGTTACCAATCCATTCGCTGCCCTCACAACGAGTGCAGAGACAACAAGGTACCTGAAACCCCACATTGGATATGCAAGAAACGTAAGGCGCTTGAAAGCTTGCTGATAGGTGCGCTTAGAGACCTCAGAGTTAAGTGGTACAAACCGAAATCGCAAGACAAATCGCTGCCCAGCGGGTTGCGAAGCTGGTACAACGTTATACAAAGCGCCCTAAAGGTTATACTTAACGCGAGCTACGGCGTTTTTGGAGCGGAAAAGTTCGATCTGTACTGTCCACCCGTAGCCGAAGCCACCGCCGCCATCGGAAGACAGTCCATAACCCAGACGATAAGCAAGGCTCAAGCACTGGGAATCGAGGTTATCTACGGAGACACAGACAGCATCTTCTTGAAGAACCCGTCTCAAGATCAAATCGACGCCCTATCAGACTGGTCGGTAAAGGAGCTGGGAATGCAGTTGGACGTAGACAAGGTCTACCGCTACTCGGTGTTCAGCTCCAGAAAAAAGAACTACCTAGGGGTGTTTCCCGACGGAAACGTGGAGGTCAAGGGACTAACCGGAAAGAAAAGGCATATTCCCATTTTCATCAAGAAGGCTTTCGACCAGATGGAGGAGCGGCTGGGACAAGTGAAGTCTCCATCCGAGTTTGAGGAAACAAAAAGAGAGATTCGAAAGATCATTCGCGATCGATACTTGCGATTGAAGAAACGAGAGTGGGGAGAACGCCCCGACGAGCTGGCCTTCCATGTTGTTTTGGGAAAAACCCCTAGTCATTACAACAAGACCACACCGCAACATGTGAAGGCCGCTAAGGAGCTAGAAAAAAGAGGATATGAGATGAAGGCGGGCGACCTCATAAGCTTCGTGAAAGTAGTAAAGGAGCCCCATGTTAAGCCTATTCAGCTCGCCTCCAACAGCGAGATAGATGTAGAGAAATACGTGGGATATCTCCAATCAACCTTCGATCAAGTCTTAGATGCACTAGGATTAGACTTCAACGAAATTATCGGATTAACAAAACTCGAAAGGTTCATGTAGTTTTACGGTGCGTTATATCCACTTTTCGCTTCAAAGGTCTCTCGGATTTGCTTCAATTTAGTTATGTTGCGTATTGCGGATTTAAGTCTAATTTATCAAATACTCCTCTCAGGTATTTTCTTAATTTCGTAGTCTTTGCATTTGGAGCATTTTGTGATAACCTTGTATTCGTCGCTGTATATGTCTTTTGAAATGTTATTGATTCTTAGAGGGAAGTGCCCGCAACTATCCTTATAGATGAAGACTCTTTAGCTGTACTCTCGAAAGGTGTAGTTGCACTTGGTGCAGCGGAAAAACTGTGTTGAGGACTCGTCGCTCCCCCTAGTTTGCACTTGCCACACATAGGCCACGTTATTTCCACACTTGGGACACTCTGTTTTCACGGTGGGCAGGGTTCGCAGCTTCTGCTCCTTCCTCCCTATCACCGCTATACGCTCTTGAGGGGTATGTTCTATAGTCTTTGAGACAGCTGGTACTGGGCCAGCCGCTGGTTTCTTGTAGCCGCACTTTGAGCAGGAAAGTACTAGGGTGCTCTTTTTACCCTTTTTCTTCTTAGTTGGAGTTAACCTCGTCCCACATTTGGGGCAGAACTCCATTTTACATCACTTCGCCCTTTTCCCTTTATTCCGCGTCTTTTAAACCTTTCTTTTGACCGAGCAGAGTCCAGACGCTATTATGTGAGCTACTCTTAAAGCTTCGGGAACGTTGCTTCGCGTAGAGGTTCTCATCAAGATTTTCTCAGCATCCTTTTTCGAGATCCCGGCAATCTGCATGTACACAGCTTCTTCGGCCCTTCGCGTGCGCACTTCGATGATTTTTCCCGCGTTTTTCATTGCTTCCCACCGTTTTTCACGTTCAGGCAAGTTTTCAAGAGCTTTCTTTATCTCTTCAAAGTCAGGCTTCTGTCGGGTGACCGCTATGACTGGTAGCCCCACTTTTTTAAAGAGCTTCTTTATGTCCACCACATTGAAGCCTGCAAACGTGACGCCGTTTAACACCACCACTCGAATCTGATCATAGTGAGGTGAACCTGTTATCATAGACGCTATTTTTTCCGTTGCGCCCATCCCGTCAACATCCACCTCTGTTCGCATAACGCCGTCAAGCCAGTATCCGCCCCGATAAACAACCCCAACAACGTCAACTACGCCTTTTGTGTGGGGGACAAAAATCCCGTCATCGACACCTAAAACCCTGATCTCCGGTTTCACTGAGCGAAACTTCACAACCTTCTCTTCACTCAAAAGTTGCACCGAGCCTTTTCTTTATCTCCTGCAACAGCTGGGTGAAAGCGTCGGTGGGATCGTCGCCTCCTCTAAGGATTTTTAGGCAGTCCTCAAGACTCATGATCTCTTGTAGCCAAGCATACACTATCAAAGCCTCAGCGGCGTTTCCTTGAGTGTGGCGGTCGATCCTCCGAGGCAACATCTTTCTCAAGCTCGACCTCTTTACAGCTTCGGCTAGTATTCGGTTGTTAACCTTAGCGCCTGTTGGTTTCTGAAGCTTCTGTGACGATGCAAGAGAGTGGACAAAGTTCACGTACGTGTCGCCTAGCCCTGCCAAATCCTTGTCGAGCAGCACATCCTGGAGACCTTTATATCTTTTCAGAATCCGCCTTGCCTTTATTTCCGCTTCCATTCCTTTAACGCTCTCTTAAAGGACTTGCTGAGTTCCTTGCTTCTCTTCTGTATTTTTTTCGCCGCGTCTCGCAAAGCGGTTTCTGGCTTCCTCTTCCCCTTTGTTCGCACATACACGGTGGGATTGGAGATGAGGGGATGCTTTATATTGTAACTAGCCATGTCGATCGTGTCGTCCTCTAAGAGGACCTTCTGCAACGTGTTGCAGAAGGTGTGCCCTTCACCTTGGATCTCTATTTTCAGTTCATTAGCGGTTTTCTTCAAAATTTTTATCGCCACGCTAAATCTCCCCTTTGCCGTAGTCGGAGGCAACCTTACGTCTTTCAATTTTGCCGCAGCTAGCGCATCGTATCCTTCGTCCTTTCAAATGCAACATTGCTCCACACCTAGAGCAAAAAGCGTAGACGACGCCGAGGTTCTTGTCCGCCGTCGATAGGTGAAACACTCTGTTTTTGTCGCTAACCACCTTAGCTCGCATTAGATCACCATCTTTGCACACGTCAAACATGCTCCTAACGAATCCAGGGCTCACGTCAGAGATATGTAGGACGCCAGTGAAAAAGCCTGAGAGACGTCTTTTACCCACCCTCATTATACGCAGTGCAACGCTTCTACTCTGCACATTAGAAACTTGCCCGAAGACAAGGCTCCCCACTCTTGGAACGCCCACCACCCGAGCCAGAGGAAAAACCGAAACCTTCTTGTTTAGCAGGTCCATAAGCGTGCGTCCAGTGATCTCCGAGTATACGGTTCCCTCTTCAGTGTATGTTCCTGGGCCGGGTGTAAACTCCTCAATAACTCCCAATCGGTCTCCAGGCGCAACGATCTGCCCGCTTTTCCTCGTTGAATCAGTCATGTCCTTTTCCCTCTATCCTATATAGATCAGTCTTAACACTGTGTTTTCTTTTCGTGTGAAACTTGAAGAGCCTAGGAATTTCTATTTCCATAGGAAAGACGCCTGTAACCTTTCCCCCACGCTGGTCAATAAACCTTTTGATAAATTGCCGGTTGCTCTTTCCGCTCTTGTGAAGGGAGTATACTCTGCGACCCAGCTCTAGGGACTTCTCTAAGAACTTTCGATCCGCCCCTTTCCTCTGCACACCAAATGGGGGATTCTGAAGAACCGTGTCGAAGGAACCGTTCACCACATCGATGTCAGCTAGGATCCATTGTGTCTTTTCCTTCACGCCCATTTTTTCTGCGTTGTTGTGCGCCATCTTTACTGCCACTGGGTCGATGTCCACGCCCAACACTTCTTTTGCTCCAACAAGAACAGCTCCGATAGCAAGTCTTCCTGTGCCGCACCCTAGATCCACAATTGCTTTGTCAACGATGTCGTCGTAGGTGTAGGCGGCTATATAGAGGATTTCCGCCGCAGCTTCCGGGGGTATAGTGTACTGCTCCAAATAGGCTCTAGGCTTTTGGTGAGGTTTAATCTCTGAGAGCGCTTTCTCTAGGTCCAGTTTCCGAACAAGCCTTTTCTGCATAGTTCCTCCCAATCCGTTTCCCCCAACAAAACAGAAGCTTCGGTAGACGTGAGAACAGGCTTGAGAAACTTTGACGCTTCGTTTAAGGCCACCCTGGGACAAGCGGTGTTCACAAACGCGTCTAAGCTGGGGAACTGCATGAGCACCTCGGGAGTGATCTCCCTCACCGCGAGCAAGGTTGCTTTCTTTCCGCTTTTCTCAAGCTTCTCCTTCATCTTCAAGGCCTCATTAATCTTCTTCTGTCCACTCTTCAAGCCAACCAGAACCCCAAAACCCTCCGCTTTTTCCGCTTCACAGATGCTTGCCCATCGCTGTCGGAGTATTCTCTGAGCCTCCTTTTCAATAGAGTAGGCTCTTTTCTCAAAGGGATCGGCGATTATCGTCGGCTTTGCGGTGGCTAACATCGCGCCTAAAGCGTGGAATCTGCCGCCTCCAACGAAAAGGAAAGCTTCAATTTCTTTTGACATGGATTTGGCGTTGCTGTAGTCGCAGCCAGTAACCTGTCCGGAGTGTTTCAGGCGTCCAGCGTCTCCAATGGCAACGGTTTTTCCAGCCTCGAGAAGCAGCTCTTTCGCTTCGTCGAGTGCTTGGATGTGTTGAACGGTTGTTATCAATCCGATTTTGTTCCAGCGCTTTAGCAGGGGTATGGCCTTCCTTACCGCCTCTTCGACGCGGACCTTTGCCTTTGCATCAATGTAAACTATTGGCACTTGTTTCTGTTCAATCATCTTACTGTGGCCATAGTGAATGATTAGATCTGCGTCTAGGCTTTTGGCGTCCAGGGTGGCTAGGTCGCAGGCTCCGTAGCAAGGGTCGGCTGAGACCAAGGCCGCTGCCCCAGCCTTTTCAGCTATGGCTGCTAAGCGAGGCCCCTCAGCCTTCAATCCTTCCGGAAGCTGAATGAGAACCCGCTTTGCTCCGCGTTTCCTTATCTCTTCGCTCAGTCGCTTCTCTTCAAGGTTGAAGGACGTGGCTTCCATTTAGATTTACCGCTTTAACTGAACAAAATCAATTCATAGGGTGTGTTGACAAGGTTTATCGAGTGGACTCCTCCCACTCGGAGGTCCATTCCTGCTTTTTCCCAGATCGTTCGAGTATAACCTTCCGTTCGATGCTGGCCACTAGTTGCCTAGTTTGGACAACCACGTCCGCGTTTACAGATATGCTGTCGATGCCACAGCGGACTAGGAACTCCGTGAAGTCGGGTAAGTTTGAGGGACCTTCCCCGCATATAGAGGCTGTACAGCCGTTTTTGTGGGCCACCTTGATTAGGTGGTTGATTATTCGTTTGACAGCGGGGTCTCGCTCATCAAAGTATCCCATTAATCCAAGTCTTTCCGAGTCGCGGTCGATCATCAAGACGCCCTGCGTCATGTCGTTGGAGCCTATGGAGAAGCCGTCACAGAGTTTGGAGAATTCGTCGGCCATTATGGCTATTGCTGGAGTTTCAGCCATAAACCAGACTTGAAAATCTCTTGACCTTTCGAGTTCCTCTTCCCTCATGATTTTTAAGCACTTTTCGGCTTCCCACACCGTTCTGATAACTGGCAGCATTACCCACACATTCTTTAGTTTCCACTCTCTTCTGCACTTTTTGATTGCCTTGCACTCCAGCCTAAAGGCCTTTTCATACCACTCGCTTATGTACCTGCTTGCTCCCCGCCAGCCAAGCATGGGGTTTGCCTCGGATATCTCGTATTTCTCTCCGCCCTTCAGTTCTCTGTACTCGTTGGTTTTGAAGTCGCTGAACCTCACAACCACTGGGCGGGGCTGTATGGCTCTCGCCACTCTGGCAATTCCCTCAGCCAGCTTGTTTACGAACTTGTCGGCTTGTCCCGTCTCGAGGAGGTACATGGGGTGCTCTCCTATGTAGCTGGCTAGAATAAACTCTATACGCATGAGCCCTATCCCGTCGAAAGGAAGGTTCCTATACTCCTCAACCATCTCTGGAACACCGAGGTTGAGGTAGATTTTTGTGGCTGTTATTGGGGCGGATTGCAGCGGGGTTGGCGAAGTCACAGACGGTGTTGGGGTGGGCTTCATTTGTTCAACAACTCCTTCATACACCACACCACTTCTCGCATCCACTGTATATTCTTCACCTGTAACCATTAATTTTGTGCCGTTTTCGGTTCCAACAATACAGGGGATGCCAAGCTCACGGCTCACAATGGCTGCGTGACACGTGACGCCTCCCTTATCGGTCACTATTGCTCCAGCAAGCTTCATAAACGGCACGTAGTCGGGGTTTGTCATCGTGGTCACTAGTATGTCACCTTTCTCCACGAGTTTTGAGGCGTCTTCAGGAGTTAAAACAACTTTTGCGGTACCGATTCCTATGTCTCTTTTGCCGGCGGCTATCCCTCTCGCAACAACTTTCAACTCCGCTGGTTGTGTAGGCGGAGTAGGCGGCTTCGGCGCCTCGGTTTTGGGCGCCGCCTTCTCTAGGCTCCACACGGTTTCGGGTCTAGACTGCACGATAAGAATGTTCTCTGGAAAGGGAAGGTTTCGGTCGATCGCCCACTCGACATCCTGAGGTTGCCCGCCGTAGTGTTTCTCGATTCGCTTGGCAAGTTCAGCCAGCTTAACAATCTCCTCGTCGGTTAGGCAGGGCTGTTGTTGCCGTTCAGCGGGAACATCAACGTGTATGGTTTTGCCAGTTTTGGGGTCGGGAACATACTCAATTACTTTCTTGGCGATTCTTTTGTCAAGAATCTCCAGCTTCTTTTTATCGACGATGTAGTTGTCTGGGGTGACAGCGCCGGAGACAACTGATTCGCCTAGCCCCCAGTTGGCTTCGATAACGATTTGATTCGGTTCTCCGGTCACCGGGTTTATGGTGAACGTGACCCCGGCAGCCTTGGCGTCAACCATTTTTTGTACGCCTACGCTGATGAGAACCTGCTCGTGTTTGAAGCCTTTTTGGGTTCGGTAGTAGATGGCTCTTGGTGTGAATAGGCTCGACCAGCATCGCACGGTTTTCTGAACGAGTTCTCTGCTTCCTTTCACGTTTAGGTAGGTTTCCTGTTGTCCAGCGAAGGAGGCGCCGGGAAGGTCTTCGGCTGTGGCGCTTGAACGCACGGCCACGAACACTCGAGTCGATTTCGTTCTCTTGCTTAGTTCTTTGTAGGCTTTCTCGATGGTTTTCTCGATTTCACGCGGCATCGGAGTTGATTCAATTATCTTTCGAACCTTTTTAGAGGCTTCTTCAAATTGCTGAGGAACGTTGACATCGGTAACGGTTTCCTCAATGGTCTTGTAGACTTTTTCAGCGATACCCATTTCTGTGATGAACTTTTTGTAAGCTTGGGCGGTGACTGCGAATCCGGGTGGGACGGGTATTCCCGCTTGAAGCATTTCGCCTAGGTTTGCTACCTTGCCTCCGACGAACGGAATGTCCTCTTTTCCTATTTCTTCAAACCATAAGGTAAGCTTCTCTTTTGATGATTCTTTTCGCAACGGGGGTTTCCTCCAACTAGTCCGCCGTTTTCTCAACAACTATTCGACAGGTCATGGGCAGTTTGGCTTCTCCCCGCTTTAACGCCTCTCTGGCAGCTTCGAGGCCGTCCTCGTTCACATCTGCAATTATGATGGTCTGGTCTCGTTTCACTCGTGCAGCGGTTCCTATAGGTTTTCCAAAAGCTCCTTTCATCCCGTCTTGCAGTCGATCAGCGTGAGCCCCAAAAATCATCTTGTTTTCCCTAAGCACTGTGTGGGGGTAGGGCAAAATTCGCAAACAATAACTGTTCCCTAACTTTTCGGCGAGAATGCGATTCACCGCTACACGAGCCGCTTCTAACGCGTTGTGGCGGACCTGCACCTCTTTCTGGGCGATCAGAAGGGCTTGATACTCAAATCTAGCCGTGGGATCTCCCATGGTGAACTTGGTTATTTTTGGTGGGGGAGTGCCTCGGATATACTTTTTTCTTGTATAGGGTTGCCCCTTTGCCTTTCGATAGTTGCGTGCCTTCACGGCGTTTTCCCCGTTCAAGCTTTTGTATGCTATATATTTAAACAATATGTTAGCACCGTTGTTTATTAAAAATACGGATGTACAGTAAGGGTTTCTTATGGCTCTACGGTGGCTCGTTCTTGAACCATTTTTTGGCTAGTTTATCAAAGTTGGGAAAAACCTTCTTTAAGATTGGGATGTACATTTTTTTCTCTTCTTCAGTTACGTATTGGAACTGGTAGGCTCCCATATATGGGGAGGGTTCACCCTCCCTGGTTAAGAATTCTATGTGCATGAAGGGGTCTCCCCTCTTAATGGTTATAGGCTGTCTTTCGTTGCTTAGGTTTACGAGTTCTAGGGCTAGTCTTCCAACGAAGCCGCTGTGAACTTTTGCGGCGTTGAGAAACGACAGCCCCATTCTTCCGTACTTGCTTTTCGCCGTGAGGTGTGCCACGTATTGAGGTGGGGTGAACACGACCTCGTAGGAGATGAGGTTTTTGTGCTCTAAGTAATGTAGGGTTGTTTCCTCCTTCACAGTTAGAACGTAGCTGTCGCCGTCTAGAAGGTTGTAGTCGAAGGGGTAGATGCACTTATATTCCTCGATGAGTTCCATGAGCTTGTTCTTGCCGAGGATACACATAAGGTTCTCACCTTGGTCCAAGAATAGTTGCGCTTGTGTTATAATAATTCTTTTATGGAGTAGGAGAGGGCTTATGGACGGGTTTTCTCACTCGCTCCAGCAATAGGTACTCCTTCACAAAGCCGTGTTTCTTATACAAGCGTATCGCCCTTTCGTTGCCTTTCTCGGTAGCAATGTGGAGTTCCACTATTCCTATCTTGTCAGCTCGTTTTACCACTTCTTCCAGCAGCTTCGATCCGATGCCCTTGCCCTGATAGTCTTTGTGGATGAAAAGGTAGTTGATGGTTGCCTCGTTCCACTTCTCCCAGATTGACGGCAGAACGTAATAGTCAATATAGCCGACAACTCTGCTCTCTAACTCAGCTACGAGCATCACGTAGTTCGGGATTGCTAAAAGCCTTTGCAGTGCGCTTCTAGCCCAAGACTCGTCTTGTAGGTAGACTGTTTTAAAGATCTGGATTATGTCCTCAACATCCTCGCTTGCAACCTCTCGAATGACTAAATCGTCTGTGGGCTTCATATATGATCTTCCTTAACGTCAACTTGTTGTGGGCGAAAGAATTTGACTTTTTCACGGCTTTTTCTAACGATCTGGTTACTGATTGCTCCGAAGTCTTCGGGCGCCAGCTTCCGCACCCTCTTGTCGTGGAAGAGCAGGGAGTCTGCCAGTCTCTTAACGTCTGTTTTCCTCACTCGTCCCCGCAAAAAGGGAGCAATCGCGTTTCTCATCTTCTTGTTTCGTTGGGTGAACAGGGTCTGTACGAGTTGGAAGAAGGCTTCTTCGTCCTCCACGGAGAACGGTGGCTTCTCTCTAGGCTTTAGACGCACCACCGTGGAGTCTACGTCTGGGGGAGGATAAAACATGCTTCTGGGCACGTGGTCTAGGAGCTCTGCCTCTGCTCGGTAGTAGGTGCCTACGGTTAGTCTTCCGTAGTCTCTGGTGCCCACTGAGGCGGTCATCCTCTCTGCAAACTCTTTCTGAAAAGTCAGTACGGCGCATTCAAACTTTCTCTCTAGAAGCCAGAAAAGGAGGGGGGAGGAGATGGAGTAGGGAGGGGTGGAAACCACTTTGTTAAACTTGGGAACAGGGGCGCTCAGCACGTCTCCCTCGATGAGGTCTACATTTTCCAAGTCGCGAAGCTCACTTCTCAGTATTTCTGTAAGCTTAGGATCGACTTCTACGGCGATTACCTTATTGCACGCTGGAGAGAGAAGTTGAGTGAGAAAGCCTAGTCCGGCTCCCACCTCTAGAACGGTGTCCTCTTTGCTTATAGAAGCGTAGGAGATCATCTTTTGCAGCAGTGCACGGTTTATGACGAAGTTTTGTCCTAAGCGTTTCTTTGGAAAAACCCTGTGGAGGCGGAGGAGACGCTTAGCCCTAGGAAGGAGGTCCATTGTTCCCTCACTAGGGTGCTCGCGTGAACAGTCGGTGTTTGCTTTCGCCGGCGAGTTCCTCTAAAATCCTCTTCGCGATGAGCTTGACGGGGTTGGGCATGTTGGCGCGTTGTTGCAGGTCCTCGAAGTTCTTGAAGGATTTCTTTTCCCGTTCGTCAAGAATCTGCCACATGTATTTTTTTCCGATTCCTGGGAGGAGTTCTAACGCGTGCATTCTAGGGGTGATGGCTTGGGCGGTGTTAAAAAAGTTGATGAACCAGTTTTCTCGGTTGAGCACGATTTTCTCTACAGCCGTGGCCAGTTCCATTTTGGCGGTTGTGGTTAATTCGTCGTATCCGATTCGGCCGATAATATATGTGATCTTGTCGCGGGCTTCTTTCCCGACGTAAACCTTTTCAAAGGGCTTGAGGGTGACTCCTTCCTTTACGATTGCCTCTAGGAGGGTGAAGTATTGTTCTCCGATGACTTGGACCAGAGCGCCTGCCCTGTAGCGGGGTCTAGCTCTAGGTCTTCCGTGAGGCAGAAAGTCAAGAACGTAGGCGTGTTCTTCGTATCTTTTCTCCATGCTTCCCTCGCCCACACAGCAGTAAACTATTTGAGAAGTCCTTATTCCTTTTTTCTATACTTGTCTAAGAAGGCTAGGATTTTCTTCAGCTTGGAGATTTCCACGATCCTGCGGCCGCCAGCCAAAAAAACTCGCATTTCCTGCACGCTCTCCGGCATGCAGTTGACTACTTGAACCGCCTCCTCTTCTTCCAGCTCAAACTTCTCTACGAGTTCGGTTACCAGCTTTTCTGCTGTGTTGGGGTCAACCTTGGAGAATTTAGTGGCGTAGTCCAGGGATCTTCTCTGGAACTGGTCGAGTTGTTCCTCACCTATTGATTCCAGTATTCCTTTTACCTCTGAAACGGTTATTGCTCGTTCCTTTGTGGCTTTTCTCGCCATTTTTAAGCCTCTCCATGGGGTTCGAGGTGTTCGGGGCGCACGATGATTTCTTTGACCGCCTTTCCTTGGGTGACATTCACCACGTAGGCTCTGCCCTTTTTGTTAGCTATTATGCCGATTCTTCCATGATATCTTCGGTGGGGCATGCCTTTGTGAACGCTGGGGTTTATCTTTACCACTACCTTCTGTCCGGGCTTGTACTCTTGGAGGATTTTGCTGAGTCCGATTTTGCCTCTGTTTCTGGCTTTCTTTCTTAAAAGCGCGCGTGTTTTTCTGCGGTAGCCCTTAGATTTCCTGGGCATCAGCCTCTCCTCGTGATCACGTTTAGAACGTCTAGCTCCAGAGGTTCAGCCTTGGCGCTGACAATGTCGGTAACGTTGGGGTTGGTTCGCCCCTCGTCGCCTGTTATCAGCTCTTTTATGTAGAGTCCTCCTTGACAGTGTACTCTTATTTCCATACGGTTGGGCATTAGCCTTTTTACATTTGCCTTATATATGTACTTTTCCCGAACGCGGTCTGCTCTTCGATGGAGTACGCGGAGGGGTGTTTGCTGACGAATCACTGTGCTGGTTAGTGTCTTCTCTAGGGTTTCCAGTTCTTGGTCTGAGACGGCTCTGTCGAACTGGACGACTGCTCTGTAAACCTTTTCGCTTGACTCTGTTTTCTTCAACTTTCTGACGGTGTCTCTGTCGCCAAAGCGCAGTTTGAGAACCTTTACCTTGCCCTGTGCTTGTTTGTTGATGGTTTCTGCTAGGTCGTGCAAGTCTATGAATCGTTTTTTAGGTTTCTTCACTTCTATGACGAAGGGTCTCCCGTGTCCTAGCATGCGGGCGTTGATGTCTTCCCGCCCAGCCGCGTGAAACGAAGCTTCTTCTCCACTGGTTTTCTTCAGTGTCGGTCCGGCGATGATCTCTTCAACCGATTCTGGATAGGTTTTTCCGGTCCAGTTGCATCTTGGACAGCCCTTTCCTCCGCATTCTATGCAGGTCCATTTGGACTGGGGTATTCCTCGGGTGTGTTTGCGGTATCTTCCTGCGATGTAGAGTGGGTTGGCTTTGAGCTTGACTCTTGGGGTGAAGGGGTTGACGAGGATCACCACGTTTGGTTTTTTGTAGTCTACTGGTTTTTGTGTGGTTTCTGAGATTCTTTTTCCGATTTCTCGGCTGAAGTGGTTTCGCATGCTTTCTCCGTGTTTCACCTCGAATTCTGCTTTGAACTCGTCTTCTCTCTCTTCTATTTCGGTGGG
>JABAHQ010006642.1_pt3 | contig 14824 bp, 14 predicted proteins | sample 7062091 | NCBI WGS metagenome assembly JABAHQ01 (sample SAMN14534359, study PRJNA622989) | marine sediment metagenome | biome: marine biome [ENVO:00000428]; feature: marine pelagic biome [ENVO:01000023]; material: deep marine sediment [ENVO:00002113] | place: India: Gulf of Kutch | collected...
TTACCTGACCCTGTACCACCGGCGATGACCATGTTCAAACGGCTGTGGACGCAGGCCCGCAGAAACTCGACCATGGCTTCGCTCCATGCGCCAAAACGAAGTAAATCTTCGGCAGTTAGCGGTTTTATGATTATTTTGCGGAGGGTCAAGACCGGTCCCATGAGGGAAACAGGTGGTAGCACTACGTTAACCCGCGAACCGTCGGACAGGCGAGCATCAAACAAGGGCGCGGACTCGTTAACGGTCCGGCCCAGAGGCGAAACGATGGCGTTAATGACTTCTATCAGGTGCTCATCATCGCGGAAGGGGGTGGGCACATCTTCAAATCGGCCATGTCGTTCAACGTATACTCGTTGATAACCATCAATCATAATTTCAGTCACATCCGGGTCAGCCAAAAGGGGTTCAAGAGGGGTCAGAGCATCAGGATCAATGGGGGTATTCATCTTTTTTCTCCTTATCTTGACACTAAGTATCTCTCAGGATCGAGGTAGCGAATTTCCGATATTCCTCCTGCCGCTGCCTGGTCAACTTCTGACCGACAGCCATCAAAAAATCACTGCTACGGCGCAGCAAATTAGAGCGATTTCGCCTCATCTTCTGGGAGCGTTGGTCAGCCTGCGCTTCTCGTAATAACTCACACTGACGGGCTTTAGCTTCCTCTGGCATTAAATATGGCAGCTTCATCATATACTCCTTATTGTTTCTGCTTCTATTGTAGAGCACAACTGAACCAGAGGGAATGGGCAAATAACTGGCTTTGCCCTGTTCATTTAAACAGGTCACCGGCCCCAACCCTGCCGCAAGGCATAGATAGCCGCCTCAGTGCGGGAAGTGACGCCCAACTTAGAGTAGATATTATCCAGGTGAAAATTAATCGTACGTGGGCTGACCGATAAGAGGCGGGCGATCTCTTTATTGCTCAAGCCTTCGGTCAACAGTTGAATGACCTCCATCTCACGGGGAGTCAGTTGGACCGGCCCTTCGAGGGCAAAACGGATGGTTAAGCTAAAGCCGCCGTGGGGGCTGCGGCCGGTTTCGACGGCCCCGCCCAACTGCTCGATCCGCTGATGAGCTTGCCGCAGCACCGCATCATCCGTCACTCCCCTGCCGTTATCGGACAGGCTGAAACGCAACTGCTCATCCCGACGGTCAAGGTTAATGGTTACCTGCGTAGCGTGGGCCTGGCGAACGGCCCGCTCCAGGATATTCTGGGCTATGCGGAAGAGGGCCAACTCGACTTGAGGGGGCAGGCGCTCATTCAGGCGTTGGGTATTCAGAGTGATTTGCAGGCCCTGGCTACGCTGCATCTGCGTAGCCAGGGCTTCCAGGGCCGGTTCCAGGCCCAAGGTTTCCAGGATGGCCGGATGTAGGTTATCGCTCAGATCGTGCACTTCCTGGATGAGTTGCCGGGCCAGGCTGGCCAGCACCGAGAGGGCCATACGAGTGGCTGGGTTAGCCCCCAGGGTTTGTTCATAAGCATTGACCTGGGCTAAAAGCAGGTTGAGGGACTCGACGACGTTACTCTGCAACAACTGCGCCAGGCGGTGACGTTCCGCCTCCACAGCCTCGACCGTATCCTCAAGGGCGGCGTAGACCAGCAAAGCCTGGGTCAGATGAGGCGGAGCGATCTCCTCACCATCTGGCAGGGCCAGCAAAGTCTCTTCGTTGGGAGCAGATGATGGGGCAGGAGATTGCTTCTGGAGGGTGGTGCTGGAACTGCGGACAATTCGTTCCAGTCGGGACAGAGCGGACTGTTGAGCGGAGGGTTGCGCGGCGGCTGAAATCGGGGCAGCCTGAGCCTGGGTGGGATCGGGCAGGGCAGCCAAGACTGCTTCGGCTGAGGCATAACGGTCGGCCGGATCTTTGGCCAGAAGTTTGGTCACTATTCCCTCTAACGCCGCCGGGATATTTTGATTAATGGTCCGTAGTGGGGTAATCGGCAGGCTGAGGATTTGCGACAAAATGGCCACAGGGTTATCGCTACTGAAGGGGGGTTGGCCGGTGAGTAATTCGTACAGTACAGCGCCCACCGCATACAAATCGGCCCGACGATCAGGGGAACTACCGGTAACCACCTCCGGGGCCAGATAAAGGACCGTGCCGACAATCATATCGTCCCTGGTCAGCCTGGCATCCCCTTGAGCCAGGGCCAGCCCAAAGTCAGTCACCTTCACCTGATCCTCCGGCGTAAGCCTGATGTTCTCCGGCTTGATATCGCGGTGAATCAGGCCCTGAGCGTGGGCGTAAGCCAGGGCCTCCAGCAAGCCACGCAGGATCTCCAGAGTCTCCGAGATAGGGAGCGGCCCGTTTTGCTCAAGTAGCCTGGCGTGTAAATCCTGGCCGGGGATGTACTCCAACACCAGGTAATGCCAGACCCCATCGCGGTCCACGTCATATAAAGCCATGATGTTAGGGTGCGACAGCCGAGCGACAGCGCGAGCCTCCCGCAAAAAGCGCTCACTGGCCTCGCTACTGGTAATATGCTTCGGCGAAAGAAGCTTGATGGCCACCTCCCGGTCCAGGGTCTCATCATGGGCGCGATAGACCAGGCCCATGCTCCCCTCGCCCAGCCACTCGACCAGGCGGTAGCGGTCTTTGAGACGCGGCGGTGGTTCGGGTGATTTGGCCGTTTCCGGCAAATATTGGTCTCCCGTCATGAGAGGTTTTTCCCCTATTATGGGTGCTGACCAGAGGCAACTCTTAATCGGTCAGATAGATTTTGCAGACAATAATCTTTTTCATTTTACTCTTAATCAGGCCATAACTCAACCCCTTATTACATTAATCCGCTAAAACCTTTGACTGACAAAGTACCTTAAAGTACAATCAAATCATTGGAGTAGCAATGCATTCTCTTGATAAACAAGCCTTCATTCGGCGAAAAGCTATTGAGAATCAAAATGACCCAGATGGTATAAAGGTGTATTGGTCACGTCATGCAATCGTTGAGCTATTGGATGAAGGTTTGACCCGATCTGAAGTTGAAAAAGCATTAGAGAATTGCGAAATTATCGAGGATTACCGAACTGGACATCGTCCGTTGCCGGACTGCTTGGTGTTAGGAAGATTGTCTGAAGCCCGGCCAATCCATGCGGTCATAGCGATTGATGAAGCAAATGATCGAATTTTTATGGTAACAGTGTATTCACCTTCTAGTGAGAGATGGGAAAATGATTGGCGAATCCGAAAGAAAAAATAAGGTTTGTCCAACCTGCGGTGGTTATTTACAGTCAGGTTTGGCTACGATTCCTTTCATTTTGGACAACGACATTATTATTGTGATCAAAAATGTACCTGCTGAAATCTGTGGCGATTGCCATGAGGCCTTTATGGTGGGTAAGGTAACCGATCAAGTACTGGCATTGTTAAATCAATTGCGGTCATTACAAAGTGAGGTATCTGTGGTTACATATTCTGATTATACCATGGCCTAACTTATGAATTGAAGCACAGCGCCGCTCCCAAATGACGTTAAAGCAGCTCAAACTCGTGGCCGAGAACTTGATTTGTGACCGACGACGGCCGAGTCGCGGGAAGAACTCACGGAGTTAGGCTGAGGGTATCTGAGGCAGGGAAATAGAGGAGCAAACAAACAGTTAAGGAGAAAGGGCAATGGCAAACGAATCCGTGCGGATTGGTTTCGTGGGCTGCGGCCGGCAGGCCAGTGCAGCCTGGTATCCCAATTTCGCCACCATCCCCGAACTGGAATTGCAGGCTTGCTGTGACCTGATAGCAGATCTGGCCGAGCGCAACGCGCGCTATTTTGGCGCCCGCCGCTGGTACACCGATCTTGATGAAATGCTACAGCGAGAAGAGCTGGATGCGGTGATGGTGGTCGGACCGCCGGAAATGCACTATAGTTGTGGTAAGCAGGTCTTGGAGGCGGGTCTGCCCTTGATGATGGAGAAACCCCCGGCGACGCGTACTGAGGAGGCCCTCGAACTGGTCGAACTGGCGGAAGCCAGAGGTCTGATCACCCAGATTGGCCACAATATGCGCCACGCACCGGGGGTGCGCAAGTTCCGTGAATTGATGAACAGCCCGGACTTTGGCCAGTTACTCTTCCTGGAGAGCCGCTACTTCATGCCCAGTCCGATGTGGCACGAGACTGCCGGCTACCGGAAAGGCTGGAACTACATGATCTTTCAGGCCACGCACGCCGTAGACCTGGCGCGTTATCTAGGGGGTGAAATCCGTTCGATCTACGCCGATCTGGCTGTGGGCCAGGAAGACCGCTTCTCGGTCGTCTGTGTGGTCAGCTTCACCAGCGGAGCCACCGGAACCATCACCCTGACGGGCTGTACGCCCAACTGGACCTGTAAAATAGAGGCCGCCGGTGACGCGCGGGCCCATTTGCGGTTGGTGGATTTACATACCCTTCACTTTGAGCCTCACACTTCAGAGAGCGGCTACCGGCCCTCGCCGGGCATCCCGGGGTACTATTGGGCTCCGGCTGTGCGGGATAACGCCGAGCAGCGGGGCGGGTACTGGGGCCAGATGCAAGCCTTTGCTCGGGCTATCCTCGCTGGAGAATCCGACTCGCCCACGCTGCGTGATGCCTATCGAGCTATGCAGATTTGTGAGGCCATTCTGGATAGTATCGAACGACATGCGCCGATTCAACTCGGCATGGGTTGATCTCTATGATAGTTATGGAAATGCTCAATCCCGTAACCCAGCCGCGCGCAGGCATGCTTCAGCCCAGGCAGCCGCTTCTCCCTGCAACGGGGTTTCAGGGGGCTGGCTATAATCAACAGCCAGATCGTAGCCTAACAAGTCATAGGTTGTTATGAAAACCGATTGTAAGTCTAAGGGGACATCGTCGTCGTTGGACAAAAGGGGGATAGGCACTACGGGGAGCGGCTCATTTAAACTGATAGGCCAGATATCGGTCAGCGGCCGTTTCTCAGTTCGGCTGAGAAAAACGAAGTAGGGCCTTGGGGGGAGTGGTTGTTGCATGGGGACGCGCTGGCCCTGGCGCAACAGGTCAATTTCCAATAAGTGAGCTGTACTGAGTAAGATACGCCGTCGCTTGGATAGATATTCCTCTCGCCCATCACCTCGTTTGTTAGTCGGTGAAAGGACCTCAATCGCTGTGACTAGTTGCCGATTGGCCGTATCACGAATTTCGATGGTGACATGGGGCACTGGCGAGGGAATGATAGTAGCTAATTGTAGTGGCGGGGCGGTCACAGCGGTTCTTTGGCCAACTGGCAACCCAGGCCGCCCTTTAGCCACACCCACGTCGGGATAAATATCAGTTGTGGTGACGGCGACGCTTTCTGGGGTTTCCATAACAAAGCGTTCGGCTGGCAGGACCAGATAACGGGGGCGCAATTTAGGAGCTAGTTGACGAACAATCTCTGCGCTCAACGAAAAATGGACTGTCGTCCAAAGAGAGCCTTCGAGGTAGGGATCCATCCCTGGAAAAGGCGAGGGCATGCTGATCTCCTCTCGGAATCAATAGCCAAACCGTTACTAGAAGATTTAAAAGAGATTGTAACGTGAGGTAGCAGAAATAGCAACCCGCTACCCAATTACGCATAATCGGCTATCACTTCTATCGTTGTCGGGGGGGTGGTGGATTAGGCAGCTTGATTGGCTGACCGTTCAGGTAGGCTTGAATGCTTTCGGCCGCCCGGTGGGCCGCGGCGATGGCGGTGATGACTAAATCCGGCCCGTGGACGTTATCTCCGGCCGCAAAGACCCCTTCGCGGGTCGTCGCCCCCACGGTTTCGTCGGTTACAATGAGACCCCATTTGTGGGTAGACAGATTCTCTGTCTTTTTCCCCAGAAATGGGTCAGGCCAATATCCCACGGCCAGGAGAACCGTATCTATTTCCTGGATGAATTCTGAGCCCTCGATAGGGACCGGGCGGCGGCGGCCCGAAGCATCAGGTTCGCCTAATTCCATTCTGATGACCTTCATGGCTTTAACATGCCCATACTCATCCCCAATGTATTCGACAGGGGCCTGCAAATAGTTGATCTTTACCCCTTCTTCTAGACAAATACCTCGCTCTACTTTGTTACCCGGCATTTCAGCTTCGGTGCGCCGGTAAACAATCGTCACCTCCTCGCCCCCCAGGCGGATAGCGCTACGGGCGCAGTCAACGGCGGTATCACCGCCGCCGATGACGGCCACGCGTCGGCCCACGGCCGCTTTTTGCCGGCGATCAGGCGGCAGTATGTCGGGCGGCACATTGGCCCGAATCAAAAAGTCGGTTGACTTATAGATGCCCTTCAGACCCTCACCCGGAATGTCCATCGAAGCTTCGATGCCGGCCCCAGTCCCCAGAAAAACAGCGTCATATTCCTGGAGCAGGTCATCAACCGTGATCGTCTCACCAATGCGGGTGTTGGTAATGAACTGAACGCCCGCCGTTTCAAGGTCTCGAATTTTATTCAAGACCACATTTTTATTGAGCTTAAAGCTCGGAATACCGTAAATCAGCACCCCTCCCGGCACCGGCCAGATCTCATAAACGGTTACCTCATGCCCCTGCTTAATCAAATCTTCGGCCACTGTAATACCGGCCGGCCCTGAGCCGACCACAGCGATGTGTTTGCCGGTTTTTTCTTCAGGGACCTCGATCGCCAGGGCACCTTCCCGTCGGGCAATATCGGCCACAAACGCTTCCAGTTTACCAACAGAGGTTGAGCCGTAAACGCGGCCTAAAACGCAGCCTTGCTGGCAAAGATTTGGACACACCCGGCCACAAACTTCGGGTAAGGGGCTGGTTTTGGAAAAAACTTTGGCTGCGCCAATAAAATCCCCCTGGCTGATCAGCCAGAGCGCTTCCGGGACATCATTGCCGGCCGGACAGTTCAACATACAGGCCTGAGGTTCAGGACACTGGATGCACCGGGAAGCCTCGGCCTTGGCCATCTCCTCCTCAAATCCCAAGACTACTTCCTCAAAGTCTAAAACGCACTCTTCAGCAAATCTTTTGATATACTCAACTGGGAGTCGGCGTACCCGTGTCTTACGGTCAACATTCCGAAAAAAAGCTTCAGAACTCATAATCGCCCTCCTATGGCTTAAAACGCTATAGAATGTTTGTCAGCGTTCAATCATGCAACAACTAGCCTCTCCCTAAGTATAAAGCGTTTGTCTGTTTTAGGTTAGTGACATTTGTCCTAATTATGCGTGATATTTGTCACAAATATTTGCTCTCGAATCAATCCGGCTCATGACCAGGGTTTACTGTTAATTGATCCAAGTCGCGCACGGTTACGAAAGGAACGTAGCCCTTAGCCTGCGATTTGGCGTAAGCGTCGTCCACATGGACGGACGTAGTGGCGTAGTCAATCGTCAGCACCAATTTGCCAGCATTTTTGAACATGTCAAGATAGCCTTCCAGCTCAGCGGTGACGGTCGCCGGTGTAGGCTGATCGTCTTCCTCATAGCCGTAGTAAATATCCTCTTGGGCGATGCCGTCTACACTGTTTATATAAGCAGGAATCAGGTCGGCCAACTCGGGGGCATTTTGGGGAAAAATGTAAAATTCGGGGTCACGGACGCGGGCGTAAGTACGGATGGCGGCCACAAAGTCAGTCATCTCTTGGGCGGCGGTGGTGCGGCCCTGCTCTTCGTAGTAACTATAGGCGTCGATGATATCCAGATAAACGCCATCGAAACCGGCTTCGATAATCCTATCCAGGTAGCTATCAGGATCACCGTAGATAACGGCCTGCCAGCCAGGATCCCAGTAACGAACTTTGTAATTGCCCTCCCATTCGGGATTGACCACGTCGAGCCAGGCAGGTGCGCCGGGATCAGGTTGGCCGTCGTCGTTGGCATCCCAACTGTCTTGCCAATAAAAACGATAACTTTCGGCCTCGCCAATACTCATATAGGCTAAAACGATCTTCTCGCCTCCGGGACTACTTTTGAGGGTCGCAATTTGTGCGGCGTTGAACTCGCCTGCCGCAGTTCCATCAGCCGAATAATCCATTACCACCAGGTCATAGGCGGTTTCGCCGATGGCGGTCAGGTCCAGGTTCTGGAGTTGGTATAGGAAATCGTTCACCTCCACTAGAGAGGGCGAACCCGAAGTGGCGAAGTTTTTAAGAACAAGGGGTAGGTAAACCGACGAAGGAAGGGCGATGCGCCATAGGCTGGCCGGTGTGTCCACGGCTTGACTCAGGCGGGACTCAAAGGCAATCCACTGCCCGTCGAGGGACCAGGAGGGGGCACTATCCTCGTGGGTTGTATTGTGGGTTATGCGAACAGAAGCTCCTCCCTCGGCTGGAATAATGAAGATGTTGGGCACGGGTGATTCCCCGTTATCGGACGAATAGACAATCCAGCCTCCATCGGGCGACCAACTGGCGTCGGTCTCGTCTATATCGGGAGAAGTGGTAACGTTATAGGGGCCACTGCCATCCAGGGTAATGGTATAGATGTCCCATTGGCCGTCGGGGAGTGAACGACGCTGAAAGAGGATACGGTCACCCCTAGGCGACCAGTTAGGCTGACGATCGTCATAGGTCCCGTCGGTTAGCTGGGTCAACTCAGTCCCATCACTGCGCACCTTCCAGATTTGGCTCAACCGTCCATCTTCGCTGCCGCCGGTCTGGCTGGCTTCGAAGACGATCCAGTGGCCGTCGGGGGACCAGGAGGGCTCAATGTACCAGGTTGAGTCAGCGTGTGTGGTAATACGGCTGAAGTCGGAGCCATTGGGAGCGATGCGCCACAAGTCGTCAGCCTCCAGCCGGTCGGAGGCAAAGAGGATACGGTTATTGACCTCATTCCAGGCCGAGCCCGGCAGATTCACGTTGTCTTGATCCTCCTCGGGGGTCAGGCGGGTGACAGTGTCGTCCCCCAAGTCAAGCAGAAACAGGCCGGCCGGGCCGTCGTTATACCCCTGCTCGAAGCGGGTAAAGACCAATTGGGCTGTGTCGGGAGAAAAAGCAGGGTTTTGATCGCTGGCCCCGGTTGGGGGGGTAGTCAGGCGGACCGCCCCATCAGAACGAGTCTCAGTTGGAGAATACGAGGACAAGGCCACCCTCGTGGGCGAACAGCCTCCCTGGGCTAATAAGGCGAGGGCCATCAGAACCCAGAGCACACTTAGAGCGGTTTGGGCCATTCCCACCGGTATCCACTGTAGTATCTTACCGACCATTGCTCATTGTTCCTTTACTCATTAAATAGCCGTCTCAAGGGCCTGTTCCAAATCAGCGATAATATCATCGGCCTCCTCAATGCCGACCGAGAGGCGAACCAAGCTATCGCTGATGCCTACCTCTCGGCGCTGTTCCGGGGTCATGGCCCTATGGCTGGACATGGCTGGGTATAGGGCCAAACTATACACATCGCCCAGCGTAGTGGCGGGTTGAATGAGCTTTAAGGCTTGCATAAATTTGAAGACAGTTTTTTGATCTCCTCCCGAAATCTCAAAACTGAGCATACCGCCGAAGCCTTGCCCGCTGTGAAGTTTCTTGGCCACGGCATGCTGAGGATGGGAGGCCAACCCCGGATAGTTGACCGTTTCGATCAGGGGAAAGTTTTCGAGCCAGCGGGCGATGGTCAGGGCGTTTTCGCAGTGCTGCCGCATCCGCAAGGGGAGGGTTTTCAACCCGCGCAAGGCCAGCCAGGCGTCAAAGGGGCTGATGTTAGCCCCAATATTTTTTTCTATCTCAAAAATCGTTTGCCGGTGGTCTTCCGAGGTCACCACGACTCCGGCCAAAACATCGTCGTGTCCGCCTATATATTTGGTGGCCGAATGAACGACAAAATCAGCGCCTAAGCGGAGGGGTTGGCAGAGATAAGGGGTGGAGAAGGTACTGTCTACAATAAGCTTGGCCTTGACCTGTCGAGCGATTTGCACCACCGCTGCAATGTCAACGACACGAAGGAGCGGGTTGGAGACGGTTTCACAAATAAGGATGGTGGGCTTTGTTTCGGTAGCCATGTTACGCAGGGTGTCCAGGTCAGTGAAATCGGCAAAGGCGCAGGTGAGGCCCATTTGGGGCAGCAAACTGCCGGTCAAAAAATAAGTCGCGCCATAGCAGTCTTGCGAAGCCAGAATGTGAGCCCCGCTTTTAGCCCCAGCGGCTAATAACGCGCCGTGAATGGCGCCCATGCCGGAGCTGGTGGCGTAAGCAGCAGCGCCTCCTTCCAGGGAAGCCATGGCCTCTTCAAAGGCGGCCACCGTCGGGTTCCCATAGCGGCGGTAAACATAGCCCGGCCGTTCGTTAGCAAAGATGGCGTCCATCGTCTCCATTGAGTCGTAAGTATAAGCTACGGACGGATAAATGGGGGTTGTAACCGGCTTAAAGTCAGGTTGGGGTGTGCGTTCACCAGCGTGAACGGCTTGGGTGAAGATACTGTTCGGCATAGTCTTGTCCTCTGTTGATATGTTGGCTTGATTATAATTCAAGGATTGCGCTTGGCAAATAAGAAACTATCACCACCTGAATCTGATTTGATCGACAAGCGTTACCTTTTTATTTGCCAAGAGCGCGTAATCAACTAACATGTGTTCAAGAAATCTCATCACTGTTTTAAGGTTCTTGACTAAAAATTTTACTGGATTTTTTGCCCAAACTGAAGGAGGTTTGGTCGGTTTTTATGAATTCCGGGAAAAAGCCATTGTTCCTCTTTCTCCTGGCGACGATGATGTTTCCCGCTCAAGTGGCCCTGGTTCCCCTTTTCCTGCTTATGCTCAAAATCGGCTGGCTGGATACTTACTGGGCCATTATTATTCCCGGGTCTTTAAGCGCTTTCGGCGTTTTCTTGATGCGCCAGTTTATGTTGGCCGTCCCATCTGAGTTGCTGGATGCCGCCCGGATTGACGGCGCATCCGAATGGGGTCTGTACTGGCGCATCGGCCTGCCGCTGTCTGGCTCCGGCCTTAGCATTCTGGCTGTGCTCACCTTTCTAGGCTCCTGGAACGACTATCTCTGGCCCCTCATTGCCCTGCGCTCGATAGAAAAGTTCACCTTTCCGGTTGGTTTGGCCTCTCTCGTCGGCCTGTATAAGGTTGAATATGGCATGATACTGGCCGGCGCTTTCCTGGCCACTTTGCCCATTCTGGTTATCTTCTTCATCGGCCGTAATCAATTTGTAGCCGGGCTGACCAGTGGGGCAATTAAGGGGTGAGATACCAAGCGTCTCATAAGGACATTTTGGCAATCCTATAAAATCTGCTATTATCAAAGAAAGAGTGAGCGTTCAAAACGCTATCTTTAAGCTAAAAAGTTTAGGAGTTGCTATAAGATTTTGTCAAACTTTATTTGGGTAGATCGGGAGCCTCATCTGGCCGACCTGGTTGATCACCTGTCCACAAAAGACATTATTGCCGTCGATACCGAAAGCGACAGTCTGTATAGTTATTACGAAAAGGTTTGTTTGGTTCAAGTGTCAACGGATGTCGAAGACTATATTATCGACCCCCTGGCTGTTGATATCACCCCATTAGCAGTCATTTTTGCCGACGCCGGTATCCAAAAAATTTTTCACGCGGCCGAATACGATATTATGACCCTCAGGCGCGACTACGGCTTTCAATTCAACAATCTTTTTGATACCATGCTCGCCGCCCGGATTTTAGGTTGGCCTAAATGTGGTCTGGGGAATATTTTAGAAACTTATTTTAACATCAGGCTCAATAAGCGATTTCAACAGTACAATTGGGGGCAACGTCCTTTGAGTCAGGCGGCTTTGAAGTACGCTCGCCTGGATACCTGCTATCTGCTTACTTTGAGAGACATTCAACTAGAAGAAATAAATCAGCTCAATCGTCTCCAGGAGGCAAAGGCATCCTTTGAGCGCGTCACTCATGCGCGAGCGACACCTAAGATTTTTAACCCGGCCGATTTTTGGCATATTAGAGGCGCGAAAGATTTGTCCCTCAAGCGGCAAGCGTTGCTGCAAGCGCTTTTCGTCTTCCGAGATCGCGTCGCCCGCAGGGCCGATAAGCCTCCCTTCAAGATTATGAACGATGCCACCATGGTGCGAATCGCGGTGCAGCATCCTAAAACCCTTTCCGCGTTAAAGCATATTAAAGGTATAAGCGCCGTCTTTTTAAAGCGATATGGTCACAAAATTTTGTCGTTATTACAAACATCTGACCTTGATCCCATCATTCAACCCGAATACGCCGCCAAACCACCCGAGGTTGTCTTACAACGCTATGAACATCTGAGAAGCTGGCGCAATACAACCGCTAAAGCGCGAGGGGTTGAACCCGACGTTATTCTTACTAATGACACTCTGATGGCAATTGCAAAAGCTAATCCCGCCAGCCAAACCGAACTTGCCGCCGAAAATATCTTGGGCCCTTGGCAATTTCAAGCTTATGCTAACACGATCATCAAGCAGTTACGCGATTTGTAAGCATTTCTTCCTTCCCCATTAAAAATGCCTACATCACAAATGCTTCCAAATTGAAGCCAATCGAAAAAACCGCCTGATGTAGGCGGTTTTTTTCATCGACCCAAATTACTCCGGCGGTCCCGGGGGCCTGGGATAAGATCGGGGGGGGGCTGTTTGGGAAGACGGGGACGCGTAAGGCGAGTAAGGGTCTAGAGGCGGAGATTCTTGAGCCTGGTCCCCGCCAAACAAACTCCCTAAACAACCGGGACGACTTTGTAAAACGGTGACCTGCTGCGCACTGTCCACTGCCTCATGAAGTTCCATCAATTTCATTTCAATCTCTTGACGCATCGCTTCGCGGTGCATCGTTGCCTCCCGCCGCAGTTCACCGATTTGCCGTTCTAACTCAAGCATCCGAGCGCGTAGACGATTATTCTCTTCTTTCAGATTGAAATTGTCTTGAATAACGACGCCCATCAACTCACGGTTGGCAGCCTGGCTATTTAAGACACTCACCTGACCCTGATGCAGGTTTTCCACAGTTTCAGAAATGTAGTGCATGACAACGCTAGCCGCTTCTTGATTAGAGATCAGGGCCATATTTGCCGGAATTTCCTGCTGTTCACGTAGTTGCTGGCGCACCTGCTCATAGGTTAACCCTTCTGACATAAACGCTTTCACGGATGATAAACGATCAATATCTTGCTCAGTATAGCGCCGATGCGTTTTGCCAGGCGACGAATTGGCCCCATCGGACAAGAATTCCGCAAATTCATCTGACCAGCGGCGTAGAGTTGATGGTGATACATCTAAGTGAATGGCAACATCTTGAGGTGTTTTATAGTGTGTGTCCATTGTGGGCTCTCTCTCTGGCTATATAGTATGGGTTTGAAGGTGGGCGACCTCGGCTGCTTTATTGGTCATCATCCAAGACATGATAAGTAGTGTCAATCACCGTATTATCATCATCATCGGCTGGAATGCCGTAATTAATTTCATCACGCAATCGCTCAACTAAATCTTTCGGACATACCTCCACGAACAGTTTTAGGCCCAGCAAAATCACCGCCACATCATCAATGGGAGTTATACCCACAAAGGGTATCAGAAACGCATCGGCAGGGCCAAGCCAATAGAGAAAAGACAAAATTGGAATAACCTTAGTCCAAAGGGGCACCTCAGAACTGGTAAAGAGTCGCCAAATCAACGTGCCACTTTTGTTGAACTCACGGGCGAAGTTTGCCAGTATCTTGGCATCATAAGATGGATCTTGGTTATGCACGGTACCCTCCTAATATATCTGATGCAAAATAACGTACAAGCTGTTCCCATAATCCTAATGGTCACGAATCACACTTACATTCAACAGCAGCTCTATTTGGTTATACCTAGTTAATTATAGTGATCCTGAATAAAATAGCAAAGTAATCGCTCATGACTTTTACGATTTAAAGCGCTCATCATAAGTCGGCCAAATCACCCGAAGTCTTGAGCGAATTCTCAAAAAAGCAACTTTGGCATTATAATATCGTTATGAAATCGCTCAAAGAAGCACTAGTAGACTATGATTTAGCCTTATTACAGGCTCTGGCGCAGAAGCGAGGTCTGGAAATGCCGCAGACACGCAGTTCCGAAGTGCTCAACACTTTCGTCGAAGCGCTGCTCTCGCCGGTTTCCATCGCCATAGCCGTGAGCGATTTGTCGGCCGAGGAAAAAGAAGCCTTAAAGCACCTCATTTCGGCCGGAAACGTCCTGGAAGCGCCTAAGTTCAGCCGTCTGTATGGCTCTATCAGGCCCATGGGACCCAATAAACTGTTACGTGAAAAACCCTGGCAGTCACCCGCCAACCCAGCCGAAGGGTTATGGTATCGAGGCTTGATTTTTAAAGGTTTTCATCACACTATTAACGGCCCGGAAGAAGTTATTTTTATACCAGACGATCTTCAGGTCAACCTGCCCCTCACACCTACGGCTCCCCCCACTTTTCAGGTCGGCCTGGCCTCAACACCTACGATCATCTTACCCTCCACTCAAGCGGCCAGAGAGGATCTTTTCAGCCTGCTCGTTTATCTACAAACGAATATCGTCCGGCTGGCTGGCGACGGTGAAATTCCACCGGGCCATCTGGGAGCGATTCAGGCGCAATTCAGTCAGCACTATCCCGACGACGCCGAGGCTGCCAATCACTGGTTGGCCTTTATGCGCCATTTAGCGCAACGACTCAACTTCTTGCAGAGACAGGGCCAACGACTTAAGCTAAATGCGCCGGCTGTTCGCCATTGGCTTCAACAAAGCGCTTGGGCTCAAAGCCGCCAACTCCAAGACATCTGGCGTAGCGACCCCACCTGGAACGACTTGTGGCACGTCCCCGACCTATACCCCCAAGAAACTGGCTGGGAAAACAGTCCCTTGTTAGGACGGGCCAAAATTCTGCATTATCTGGCCCAACTTCCGGCTGATGAATGGATCTCTATAGAACAGTTCGTTCAAGCCATCAAA
>JABAHQ010017423.1_pt1 | contig 14817 bp, 14 predicted proteins | sample 7062091 | NCBI WGS metagenome assembly JABAHQ01 (sample SAMN14534359, study PRJNA622989) | marine sediment metagenome | biome: marine biome [ENVO:00000428]; feature: marine pelagic biome [ENVO:01000023]; material: deep marine sediment [ENVO:00002113] | place: India: Gulf of Kutch | collected...
AATATACTAGCAGTCAAGAAAAAACAGTCCATAATGCGGGATAATAACTCATCTAACTCTCCGGACGGGGAAGTTGATTTATTCTAAACACGGCAAGGAGAAAACCAATGCCCGTTGAAAGTACCTTATCCAGTGATGGAAAAACAGTCACCATCGGCATCAGTGGACGTTTTGACTTCGAGATCGTACAGGAATTCAGAGCCTCTTACGGTGATAAAAAAGACGTCGACTTCATCATTGATATGCGCGCTACCGAGCATATGGACAGCTCAGCCCTGGGTATGCTGTTGAACATGCGTAAAAGTCTGGGCGACAACGCCAAAATCGCGATCATCAACTGCCGCCCTCAGATCAAAAAGATTCTGACGATCTCAAGGTTTGATAAAAAGTTCGATATAGAATAACGGCAACCAGGGAATGGTGGCGACATGAAAATCCTGGTGGTGGATGACACCGAAGCGAACCGCAAACTGCTTGCCTGGATGCTGGAAGACGAAGGCCACGAAGTAGAGGAAGCTGTCAACGGGCAAGAAGCGGTGGAATTGTTCAAGCAAGCCAGACCGGACCTGGTGCTGATGGATGTCATGATGCCGGTGATGGATGGTTTCGAAGCCACCCAGGCCATCAAGGAATACCTCGGCGGTACCCATGTTCCGATCATTTTCCTGACCGCATTATCAGATGATGCCTCCCTCACCAAATGCCTGTCCATCGGTGGGGACGACTTTCTGAGCAAACCCATTAATGAACAGGTACTACAGGCCAAGATCAAGGCCCACAGCCGCATCAAAGATCTCAACGAACAGCTCAACCGGCAAAACAAAGAGCTGACCCGCCTGCATCAGTTCACCATGCGCGAACATGAAATTGCCCAGAACGTGTTTGAGAATGCCCTGGCCGCCAGCATCCTGGACAGCACCAACACCCGGCACTACATATCACCGGCTGCGACCTTCAATGGTGACTTGCTGTTGGTTTCCATTAGCCCCTCTGGCGGGCTGTATGCCCTTATGGCGGATTTTACCGGCCATGGCCTGCCTGCAGCCATCGGAGCGCTCCCCGTCTCCCAGGCGTTTTTTGACGCAGCCCAACAGGGCGCATCCGTCAGCAGCATCGCCCGAACACTTAACCGCACCCTGGAAAAGTTTTTGCCCGATGACATGTTTGCCGCCGCCGCCATTGCCGAGCTGAATGTGGACGGCAAGCGCCTGACACTATGGATGGGTGGGATGCCTGACGCCCTTCTTACCGACGCCAACGGCAAACTGAAGCAAAAGATCACCTCTTGCCATATGCCACTGGGCATTCTGGAGGATACAGAGTTCGAAAGAGAGTCTGACATCATCGAAGTCAGTCACGGAGATCGACTTTACCTCTATACCGATGGTATTCCTGAGTCGCTGAACGCCGAGCGGGAAATGTATGGTGAAACCCGCATGCTCAGCCACTTCCAGGGTAACGGCAGCGACCCAATGACCAGCCTGATTGAAAGCGTAAACCAATTCACCGGTCATAAAGATCAGAATGATGACATCACGCTGCTGGAGTTAACCTGCAAGCCAGTGGAAGCCAATATTGAAGAGGACACTGCCCAGTTCACCGTGGAGCATGCCCCACCCTGGACCCTGAACATGACGCTGACTGCGGAGGACCTGAAAAAAGCGGTTTCGCCCGTGGCTCAGGTAGTGGACATGATCGGATCGGCACCGGGTATTGAATCCCACAAAGACTACCTGCACACCATTCTGTCGGAGTTGTATTCCAACGCATTAGAGCACGGCATCCTGAGTTTGAGTTCTGAGCTGAAAAAAACCGAAGACGGCTACCTGGAATACTACCAACAACGGCAAGAAAAGCTGCGTAGCCTGCAAAATGGAACACTGGATATCAACGTTACGTTTCGTGCCGCCGGTAACAAAGGCTACATCAAACTGCAGCTCACTGATTCCGGGTCCGGTTTCGACATAGAGCATCGCCGCCAGTCCACCGATGACGACTCATTCGGCCGCGGCATTGACCTCATCGAAACCCTGTGTGACAACGTGACTTACAGTGAAGGTGGCACTCGGGTGGAAGCGGAGTACACCATCCAGAGCTGACATCCGATACCGATCTCAGTCCAGCCTCAGCTCAACAATTCCTGTCGGTACGCTGATGGGGTTTTCCCCGTCCACTTCTTGAAAGCCCGGTGAAAGGAGCTGGCCTCGGAAAACCCCATCAACAACGCGATTTCGTCAATGGTCAGTTCCGGCTTGGACAGATAATAAATCGAGGCATCCTTACGGATCGCATCCTTGATTTCCTGGTAGCTGGTATTCTCATCCTTCAAGCGACGTCGCAGAGTCTGGGGCGTCATTGCCAGCTTCTCGCACACCACGGAAAAATCAGGGAAGTTATTACCGAATTCCTTACTGATGATGCTTCGAATCTGCGCATTCAGACTGGCATTCTCGATATCACCATCCATCAGCTCCGTCAGGGAGGCCTTGAGAAACTTGCTCAGGGATAACTGGTTCTGCACCAGAGGCATCGACATATAGCGGCTGTCCAGCACAATTTCACAGCGCGACTGGCCGTAATGCACCTGGCAAGGAAACTGATTGGCGAACTCCCCTTCGTCGGTGGGCTCGAAATCCAGGTTAATTCGCTTAGGCACAATCTGCTGCCCGATCAACCAGCTCAAAAAGCGCAATGTCAGAAACACCACCGCTTCCAGTATCTGTGGCCGGAACAGGATCTCACCGCGAGACACAAACTGAATCAACGCCTCATCATCCGAGGGCACCAGGCGGCCTGGCAATGGCGTAGTCGAACAGCTCGTAGAATTTGGCGCCCCGGCGAATAGCCTTCTCCAGGGTGGCGCAATTGATCACCGCGTGCGCCATCATGCTGAAAGTGCCGGGTTTGGACACCCGCCCCGATCCAAATCCCATGAATTCATCTTCAGTATGCCGCATAACGGTCAACATCAGGTGGATAAATGCTTTCTTATCCACTTTGGCATCCGGATCATTTATTACCGATGCATCAATGCCGCACTCCTGCAGCAACAGTTCCGTGCTCAGGCCCCCACGTTTTGCTGCTTCCAGCAGTACCAGAACCTGATTTATTGGGATCAATCTAGCGCTCACAAAAAAGCCTTAAAAAGCGTTTGTATTTCAATTATTTATATAGGCTCGACAGATTTGCCACATTTCACTAACATCTGTATACGCTGAAAATGACAGGCAGCCCTAAACTTTACTGGCTTCCCACGCTAACTTCCAGTGACTTGTCGTTTTAGGTCATGAAAATTGGCACATTACGTCATTGTTGCATTTGACCCCCCTATCAATAATTAACGACCATACAGTCGGCTATAAAAAGAACGTCAGCCGTTAACGGTAGCTTTATACAACCGGAGAATATAATGAGTTTCGATAACAGATCCATTTTTGAAGAAGAACACTCGGTTTTTCGTGAGAACTTCCGTAAGTTCTGCGAGGAAGAAGTAAAACCAAACCAGGAAAAGTGGATCGAGCAAGGCATCGTTGATCGTGAAATCTGGGAAAAAGCCGGTGAAAACGGCTTTCTGGCGCCTGCTGTCGACGAAGAGTACGGCGGTCTGAGCCTGAGTGATTTCCGCTATTCCCAGATCATGATCGAAGAGCTGGCCCGCATTGGCGAAAACGGTTTCGCCCTGGCCCTGCACAACGATGTTATTGCACCCTACATCTCAGCCTACGGCAGCGAAGAGCAAAAGCAGCGTTGGTTGCCCGGCGTGTGCAGCGGTGAAATTATCCTCGCCATCGCCATGACCGAACCCGACACCGGCAGTGACCTGCAAGCCATCAAGAGCCGCCTGGAAGACAAAGGCGACCACTACATCCTGAACGGTGCCAAGACCTACATCAGTAACGGCATCATCTCTGATCTGGTGATCGTAGCCGCCAAGGCACCCGAAGGCGTGACTCTGGTTTGCGTACCCCGTGGTGCGGAAGGTTTCAACCGTGGTCGCAACCTGCACAAAATGGGCATGAAATCCCAGGACACCGCAGAACTGTTCTTTGAAAATGTGGTGGTACCGAAAACCGACGTGCTGGGTCAGCCCGGCCAGGGCTTTATCTACCTGATGCAGAAGCTGGCCCAGGAGCGCCTGGTTACAGCGATTGGCGGCATCGGTGGCGCGACCTTCGCGTTTGACGAAACCCTGAACTTCGTTAAAGAGCGCACCGCCTTCGGCAAGCCCATCGGCAAATTCCAGAACACCCGTTTCCGTATGGCGGAAATGAAAACCGAAATCACCATCGGCCAGACCTTCATTGACAACCTGGTCATGAAGCTGAACGACGGCACCATCACCCCGGACGAAGCCAGCATGGCCAAATGGTGGTGTACTGATCTGCTGAACCGCGTGGTGGATCAAGGTGTTCAGTTCCACGGTGGCGCCGGCTACATGATGGAATACCCCATCGCCCGTGCTTACATTGATGCCCGCATCACCCCAATCTTTGCCGGCACCAATGAAATCATGAAAGAAATCATTGGTCGCAGCCTGGGTCTGTAACCAGCAAAGGACTACATGAGGGACTGATTTCAGTCGATAAAAAAGGGCGGTCCATGTAACCGCCCTTTTTTTTAGCAGCCTTCAGAACGTCATCACACCAATAACAAAAATGTCAGGAGCACACACTATGACCTCAGTACGATTCGACGAACGCGTCGTTATTGTCACGGGGGCCGGTAACGGCCTGGGTAAAAGCCACGCCCTGGAGTTCGCCAAACGAGGCGCCAAGGTAGTGGTAAACGATCTGGGAGGCAGCGCCTTTGGCGATGGTGCCAGCAAAAGTGCGGCAGACCAGGTAGTGGATGAAATTGTGGCTGCCGGTGGAGAAGCTGTCGCCAACTACGACTCCGTAACCGACGGTGACAAGATCGTCCAAAGCGCTCTGGACAACTTCGGTCGTATCGACGTCGTAGTCAACAATGCCGGNNTTCGCCAAAATGACCGAAGAAGACTGGGATCTGGTCTATCAGGTCCACGTCAAAGGCGCTTTCAAGGTCAGCCATGCCGCCTGGCCCCATATGCGGGAAGCCGAGTACGGCCGCCTGATTTTCACAGCCTCCGCCGCCGGCATTTACGGCAACTTCGGGCAAGCCAATTACAGCATGGCCAAACTGGGCCTGCACGGCCTGAGCCAGACCCTGTCGATGGAAGGTAAGAAATCAAACATCCTGGCGAACACCATCGCCCCCATCGCCGGTTCGCGCCTGACCGAAACCATCCTGCCGCCTCCCCTGGTAGAACAGCTCAAACCGGAGTTTGTTACGCCTCTGGTGGTGAAACTCTGTGATGAAAACAGCCAGGAAACCGGTGGACTCTACGAAGTCGGTGCCGGTTGGATGGGTAAACTGCGCTGGGAGCGCAGCAAAGGTGTGGGCTTCAACCTGAGCAACGGTATCAGCGCCGAAGACGTCAATGAACAGTGGGCAGGCGTTACCAACTTTGAAGATGCTGACCACCCGGCCAATGGCCAGGAAGCCATGATGGCCATGATGCAGAACCTGCAGAATCGCTGATTGGTTATACGGGGCTCTCTGGCGGAGAGCCCCGATTATCCTGCTGCTATCCTTTCGGCTGGGTTTACAGATTCCCACCGCGATACTTCGCCAACTGACGGCTTAACGCCACCAGCTCACCATTAGCATCCCAGATCTCCCCGTCCTCCTCCATCAGACCATTGATCAGATAACGGGTCTGAAAGCGGGCCGTTAACAGGCCTGGGGCCGGTTTGGCACGGACATGCACGGTTAACTCCAGGGTCGGCACCCACCCCACCGCACCAAAGCGAGTAAAAGTCGTCGGGGGAACACAGTCGGCAAAAAACGGTAGCGACATNNCCCCTCAGCCAGTCTGCCGTTGCCGGTGAGAACAGCATTTCCACCCGATCGTGAATGGCCAGAAATCGCGGTGAAGTAAGACACTTTTCCCGCTCAATGACCGGTGGCTCCGCGCCGATCCAGGTCACCCCCGAAGTGTCCGCCAGATCGCCGTAGGTGGCGGTAAAACGGACCCGCTCCCGCCCTTCCTGCACCAGCTTTAACGTAGCGGTGGACACGGTATTGCCCTGGCGAATCACCTCCACCAGCAAATCCGCCGACCCTACCATCGCTTTCTCGACATAATGGCCGGTGATGGTGAGCGGATCGCTGTGGGAAAGCACCTCCCGCAGAGCCCGACAGGCAATGGCCATCAGATAGCCCCCGTTGGGAATGCCATTCACGCTCCAGCGCTCCGTTACATTGGCCCGCAGCAGGTCATCAGAAATCCTTTCAACGGCGGTATCGTCCCAGAATTCACTCATAAACCAACTCTTTTAGAACACGTCTCTTACAGTAAGCTCAGAAAGCCCATGGGATCGTGGGTACGCGCCACGGAGAACGTAAAAACAAAGGCCAGCAACGCCGCTGCAAAAGCCACCAAGCGAATACTTTTGGTTTTGCCCCGCTTCAACGCCACCATCCCCAAACCGATATAGGCAATCAACGCCACCACTTTAACCGTCAGCCAGCTCTGCTCCAGTGGATACTGCTGCGACATCACACACAGCACTATGGCAAAGATTAACAATAACGTATCGTTGACATGAGGTAGTATCTTTACCCACTTTTTCTGCAACATACCGGAATCCATGAGCATCCAGCAGCCACGAACCAGAAAGAACAGCCCACTGATCACCGCAAACATCATGTGGCCGTGCTTAAATGCTAAATACATACTTTCCCCCGAAGCAAAACAATGATTTTAAACAGAGCGACATACAATAAGTTGATTACGCCCGACGGGCAACCACAATATGGCCGATTCCAGCAGCCTTTTGCTGAAATCAATTACCGTGATTTTGATTACCGGAACCAGATGGATAAACCGGCCGGTCGCCTGCAAAAACACTTTCATTTCAATCAGTTTCACTTCATCGGGCTGCACAGCCAACACTATACGCTGGCCTGCGCCATCGCTGATGTACGGTACGTGGCCAACGCCTTTGTTTACCTGTTTGATCACGCGTCCGGCCAACTCCATCAGCACAGCTATATTCAGCCTCTTGGGTTGCGTTGTCGCCACTCCACCCAACCCTTCTCCGGTCTGACCCGAATGAATCAGGGCAACGCACACTTCGAGATCCTCGCGCGCAACCGACCCAACCGTTACCAGTTGAACATTGATATCGGCAAAGACATCCACATCGATGCACAGGTGACTGAACCGGAGGGTTTCGAACCCACTGTTGTGTGCACCCGGGCCGGATACAACGGCTGGGCGTTCACGCAAAAGCACTGCACCATGGAAGTATCCGGTTACATCCAATGGAAAGGCCTGGATATTCCCCTGGAAACGGAGCAGTTTACTGCCAGCAGCGACTGGAGCTGCGGCTTTATGNNGAACTGGTCCAGCATCTCCTGCATCCTGCCGGACGCAACCAGACTGGGGCTGAACCTGGCCTGCGGGGTCAATGAAACCAGTTTTAACGAAAACACGCTCTGGACAAATGGCAAGGCCCATGCCCTTCCCGCCGCCTATTTTGAGTTTGACCGCAAAAACCGAATGGCGCCCTGGCAGGTCACCACGGTGGATCATTCTGTGGAACTGACCTTTGTACCCGAAGCCTGCCACCGGGAAAAGGTGAATGCCTATCTGGTGGCGTCCAACTTCTCACAATTGCCGGGCAAGTACTATGGCACCCTGCGGGACACCGATGGCAATCAATATCGACTGGAGGGCGTCAACGGCCTGATTGAAGACCACTACGCCAAATGGTGAGAGCATAAAAGGGAATACAGGGGAATAAATAGAAAAAGCCGCACCCATGGGCGCGGCTTTTCAATTAAAGCAATCCTACCGATTTACTGGGCGGTATAGATTACCCTGATACCTTCAGAAACAGCTGAAGAATCGATATAACCCACCGAATCTTCTTCTTCCAGAACTGTCTCCAGTACTTCAGCATCATCAAAGTACTGCTTGGGTGGCTTACCTTTACCGGTAAAGATCAAACGTGACCAGTAGGCGTTCAACTGCGCGGGGGTTTTGTCTACCACTTTCTCGTAGAACTCTTCCCGAATCATGTTGCCTTCTGACTGATCCACCGGGGTAACCGATACACCGTTGATTTCGTTGCGCTTACCGAGAAATACTTGCTGTATTTCATCAGCCGTGGCGCTGTTAATGGAGGAATTGGCGTTCACGATAACCACCACCTCAGCAGATGCAAAGGTTGCAGCCATCATCAGGCCAGCTGTGCTTAATACTCGTGCGAGTCTCAGTTTCATAGTCATTATCTGCTCCCCCCTTAAAATACAGCGTCGATTGAGAAGGAGTAGATAGCGGTATGTTTACCCGCCGCGCCCGGATCACCTGAGAACCTGCCGTTACTNNTCTCATAGTGCGTTGCCTGCAACTTGGCCTTAACTCGAGGGTTAATATTGTAAACAAGGCCAAGGGTGTAAGACTGCTGTTCCTGGATCTGGTCTTCCATCGAGTTATAGATGGATTCGCTGTAGCCCTGCACAGCCTGCAACAATTGATCCCGAGCACCAATCTGAGCAAGCATCGTTGCATCACACGGGGCACCGGAAGGTTGAGCACAATATTCAGCAGGTACAATCAAGTTTGCCGGAACAGGTAAGCCTGTCGCCGTTGTAATTGCTGCATTGAGCCCGTTCAAAGTTGGATAAATCGCCTTACCAACTTCATCCGCATACTCCTGAATCGCGCGGATTCGTTCGTCTGCCTTGGAGTTGGTCTGGAACTTGGAGAAGGTCACATGAGGCATCCATCGACCGAAGCGATAACCCACGGTGAGATACCCTGCGTCACCAACCGGCTGGAACGTTTCCGTCTGCAGATTCGCAACCTCACCCATCACCAGCAGGCTGCCGTTGTCATACATAAAGCCCGCACTCACGTACTCAGTCGTGATATTGTCCGGATCGGTATACAGATAACCGGGATCTTCCACTCCATAAGTGGGCCCCAGGTCGGTTCTGGCACGCTCAATCGCAGACAGCAGGGTATCGGCGACCCCATCTTCATCCACATCCGTATTCAGAACCGAACGGTTGTAGCCCAAGCGCAGTGTCAATGCATCCCATTCCGCCGTGATGTTAGCACCCCATGCCGGGCTGGAAATAAATTCCGCTTCCAGCTGCTCGGTGCGGCCGGTGGCCTGGCCAAAGTAAGCCTGCGCCGCAAAGTTGACGGAGCCGAGGTTAAAGTTATACACACCCGATACACCATCAGTAGTGGTCGCCGGGATGTTGTACAGTTCGACGGGAGGAATGATCCAAGGCAGCGCATAACCTACATCAAGATATTCCGACAGCAGGTAATAAGGCAGACGCTGGCGACCAAACTTGAACGAGAGGTTGTTGGTGGCCTGCCAGCTCATGTATGCCCACTCAGCCTCCAGATCATAGTCACTGGAACCGCGGCTGAGCAACTGCACCGTTGCATCCCAGTCCTCGGTGACTTCAAAGGTCATTTGCACACCGGCCTTTGAAACCGAGCTGAACTTATAGTCGTCAGCTATACCAGTGTATGGCTCAATGATATCGTCGCCGTCGTTAACAGCAGCCCCGGCTGTCATAAACCCATTAATTTTCAAACGGTCAGCGGCATCGGAAAGTCGTGAGCGGTTTTCTTTGACGGCGGCCCGGGTACCTTTGAGCCGGTTCTCCAGTCTTTTTATTTGCTTTTCTTGTTGCTCTAACCTCTCTTCCAGGTCTGCGGTGGTTGCAGCGAGCACCGGCAGACTGGTGAAACAGAGAGTTAAGGGCAACAAGGCTAAGGACGTTTTCTTCTTAACCATTGTTGTTTCCTTTAGTGTTTAGACAAAACAACCACCACCACTACAAATTAAAGGCAGCACAGTGACAGTGACACAGACCTCGGCTGTCTACTTTCGAAGTCTAGGTCAAATAACCATAACATCAAAAAAATTACTAAAAAAAACGTCACAACCTGCTGATTTTTTGAAAGTTTACTGTCAGCAAAGCCGATTTTGACACTTTTTTGACCAAGTGCCATAAAGCCCATTTACGTTGGGAAAAGATTTGCTAAGATTAAAAATTAGACAAAAAAATGCCCGCTTGGGAGGCGGGCTAAGGGAATGCCCGATGAGGTCCGGGCGAGAAAGTACGCTAAAATCAACAACAGTTTGGTCGGCACAACCAAAATTCTGTACGAGAGCTTCAGCTTATGAAGTTCTCCAACTTGGAAAGCAGGTTATCAATAATTTTTAGAATAAACATACTAAAAGATTGTTAAAAAGGCCCAGCCGTCAGGGTGTTAGCACTCGCTATACCCATTCTCGGGTCAGCCACACCACTTCGGCATCAACAACTTCCAGCACAAATGTTTCCAGGGCACTGAGCTGACTGTCGAGCTGCTTGCGGCTACTCCCAACCATCACCAGCGCCATACCGGCCCGCTGCCACTCATCCAGGCTGCCGACTTCTGCTATAGACACATTGAACTGATTGCGCAGGCGGTCACGGAGCCGTTGTACCACCNNGTTTCCAGAGCGTTGTGCTGTCGATCAAGCTGCTTGCGGCTGTTTCCCACCATCACCAACGCCATACCGGCTCGCTGCCATTCATCCAGGTGGCCCACCTCTGATACAGACACATTGAACTGATTGCGCAGGCGGTCACGAAGCCGTTGTACCACCTGCCTTTTCTGCTTTAACGACTGGCTATATGAGATATGGATCTCAAACTCGGAATACAAAATAAATGCGGAAGAATACGACATAACACCCAGATTACAGGACCCGGCTGGCAGACTCACTGCCCGTATCCACTACCGCCAATGCATCATCAACCTGTAGCGCCAGTACCGAACAGTAGTCGGGCTGATAGCACACCAGGTTGGGAGCCCCCCGAGCCTCCCCCAATACGGCATTCATCACCATAAAGTGGGTAAACACCACGGCTTGGTCCGGTAGCTGTCGCAGCGAGTCCAGGATTTTCCGACGCCATTGCAGCAATTCAGGCTCGGCCTGATCCCAGGGTCGATGGGCACAGGAGCGCAACCAGGATAAACGATCAGAAAGAGGTATGTTTACGGGAGTGGGAATTTCACGATAGGTATCACACACGTGAATATCGATACCTCTGGCCCGACTCAGAGACAATGCGGTCTGCCGGGCACGCGACAACGGGCTGCTGTATATTGTACTGATGGGAATAGCGGAAAAGTAATCCGTCAATGCTTGCGCCTGAAGCACACCACGCTCGCTCAGGCCCGGGTCGCGATCATGCTCCCAGGAAGCGGCAGCCTCACCGTGTCGTACCAAATAGATATCAGTCATCCGGCAAGACTACCGCAGATCGCTCAGCAACGCATCAGAATTGCCAGCTCAGAACTGCCAACTATAGCTGGCCTCTATCAGTATGGCATCAACAGATGTCTCAATATCCAGGCCCGCATACGGGTTATAGAGAATATCACCAACTTCTTCACTGTTGGAGTTGGTACTGCTGTTGGCGGGGATATCCGCTTCCGCATGCATGTAGCCAAAGGCAAAGTCAAAGTGCTTACCTTCCCGCCAGTCATAACCAAAGCCGACAGAATAGAGGTTGGCGTCGCCGAAAGGCAGCAAAAGACCCTGTTTGTCATCCGGGATGGAAGACGGGCGGGGCTCCCAGCCGAAACGCAGAGTCAGACGATCGTTATACTGATGCTCTACACCAAATGCCAGGTTCCAAGTGCTTTCATAGTGTCGCGGAATGATCAGGGTGTCGGAGGTCGCATATTGTGGCGCCAAACCCGCTGCTACACCGTTAAACTCTTGTTTTTGGTCGTATTCTATCTTCAGGCCGTCCCATTCACCCCAGTCNNGGGCAAAACCTGTACACTGACACCGGTGGAGAAATGAGCCGGATATATCAGATCCACCCGTGCGTCACCGGTCTGCTCAGGCAAGCCGGTGGGCAATCCGAGAAACCCGGTCAATGCGCCAAGTTCTTCATTAATTGAACCGAAGACGGCCTGCCAGTCTTCCGAATAGGTCATCCGGTAGCTGCCGGTCATGCGCTGCTTGGCTTCTGTCTGATACACAAACCCCCAGGTAAACCAAGGGGTCGGCTCCCACAGCGCACCGAACACCGCATTGACGGACATCGGTGTTTCCACATCCACTTCCAGGCCAACGGCATACTCAAACGGGTTTACCGAGTTACCACAAAAAGTAAAAGTGCCTCCCAAACAATCAGTCTGGTCATCAAGCTGATNNTCCAGTATCAGGTTGGAAACCCGCAGATCTGTATACGCTGAAATACCGGCATAGGAGAAGTGAATCCCCGCGCCCACGGACCATTCGTCGTTCAACTGAAAGCCAATAGTGGGGGAAAAATAGGTGATCCGGGTAAGGGCCATTTCTTTACCCATAAAGCGACCTGGATCGTCGTCATCCCGCAGATAACCCGCTGCCAGAGGAGCAAAGGCCGCCGTCCCCAACGTGTAATCCCTACCTTCCGGGCGGAACGCCGCACCACCGGTGGGTACAACCATCATGGGCAAAGGCCATTCCTGACGACCATCCACAAACGGGATCTTGAGCATGATGGTGTCGGTTTCACTGTGGGAGTTTTCCACAGGGTCCTCATAATCGAGAGCCCATTTATCGATCTCTGTCTGAGCTCGATCAGAATAACTGCCGAAATCAGCTGCCAGGTTGAAATAAGCCAGAGTTAGCTTGAACAAGCCTTCACGACCGTGCACCCGGGCCAGACCGGCGGGGTTAAAATGAATGGAATCGATCCCAGGAGGATCAGCCGTCACCGCATTCCCTAAGGCCAACGCTTTCGGATTCGCTATGGTCAGGTTCTCCGAAAGTGCTGCGTAAGATACTTGAGAGGCGACCAATAATGCAGACGCACACAGCTGCGGAGCCCAGCTAAGGAGCTGCCGACTAGCAGGAAATTTGAACATGGATTCCCTCTACTTCACCGTCGGGCTCAAGCCAGAGCCCTTAAACTTTTGTTTTTATTAGCAATAAAATGATCTCAATCCAGCCAGCAAAGGTTTGCGAATTCGCAAAATAAAGCCGACCGCCTCTGGTTATGTACTGTTAAGTACTGATTTTTTCAGGCTTTTCGACTGAGACATTATAATAAGAATGTCCAGTCTATAGGGTCAGGTAAAGTTTTCAAGTGATTTTTTGTACCCGGACCGAGGCACACTATTTTCCTTTTAATTCAATAAATTAGATTCTTTTCACGTTTCCGGGAAGGCAGGGGCGGTGGTTTGAGTTACACTTATGTAACGTTATGGATATTCCGGGCTTGATCTGTGTCTAACGTCCATAATATGGTTGAATGGATACTGCGCAAATCTGATTTGTATACTTTGCAGTCATTTACGTAGCTGATGTTGGTAATGTCATGACTCTAATAAAAACGTGGTCCCTGCGGACACTCTCTGCCACTTTCCTGGCACTCACGGTACTGGGAACTGCACAGGCCAGTATTCCTCCCTCAGAAGACACTCTGAAACCCACCCGAGCTCAAGCTATCACTTCGATCCGTATACTGGACGGCGTGAACCGCTATCACATGCGCAAGCATGATCTGGACGATGCCCTCTCCAGTGAGTTTCTCGACAACTACCTGAAGTCGCTGGACAGTGGTAAAGCTTATTTTATGGCCACAGACATCGCTGAGTTTGAGCGCTATCGGGAACAGCTGGACGATGCCCTGCAACGCTCCAATCTGCAACCGGCCTTTGCCATCTTCAACCGGTATCAGCAGAGAATCAGCGAGCGGCTGGAATATTCCCTGGGCCTGATTGAGAAAGGCATTGATTCCTTTGACTTTACCATCGACGAATCCCTGCAGCGGGATGCGGAAAAAACCGACTGGGCGAAAAACCGTAAAGAGCTGGACGACCTGTCACGACGCCGCATGAAAGATACCATTATCACCATGCGCCTGATGGGCAAAACCGATGAAGACATTCAGGAAACCCTGGAGCGACGCTTCCGTAACCAGCTCAACCGGATCAAACAGGCCAACAGCGAAGACGCGTTCGAAATCTACATGAACGCCTTTACTCAGATTTACGACCCGCATACCCAATATTTCTCCCCCAAGGTTTCCGAAAACTTTGATATCAATATGAGCCTGCAACTGGAAGGGATTGGCGCGGTTCTGCAAAGTGATGACGAATACACCAAGGTGGTGAGCCTGGTAACCGGTGGCCCGGCGGAAAAAGGCCAACAGTTGAAGGAAGCCGACCGCATTATCGGTGTCGGGCAGGAACGCAATAGCATCATCGACGTAGTGGGCTGGCGCCTGGACGAAGTGGTGCAGCGTATTCGTGGCAAAAAAGACACCACAGTGTACCTGGAAGTGATCCCCGGGGACGCGAAAAGCGATGCGGACACCAAGGTTATCAGCATTAAACGGGATACCGTGAACCTGGAAGATCGGGCAGCTCAATCCGAGATCATGGAAATTGATACCAAAAAAGGCAAAAACAAGATCGGCGTCATCAATGTGCCGACCTTTTACGCCAACCTTGAGTGTCTGAAGAACGCCGGCAGTAAATGCCGCTCCACCACACATGATGTGGCACTGCTGATTGAAGAGCTGCAACAGAAAGATATCGATGGTTTGGTGATTGATTTACGCAATAACGGCGGTGGTTCTCTGACCGAGGTTAACCAGATGCTGGGACTGTTCATCAAAACCGGGCCGACGGTACAGATCAAATCCTTCAACGGCAGCATAGAAGTACTGGAGGATCACGACCCCGAGGTGCTCTATGACGGTCCG
>JABAHQ010000954.1_pt6 | contig 14811 bp, 9 predicted proteins | sample 7062091 | NCBI WGS metagenome assembly JABAHQ01 (sample SAMN14534359, study PRJNA622989) | marine sediment metagenome | biome: marine biome [ENVO:00000428]; feature: marine pelagic biome [ENVO:01000023]; material: deep marine sediment [ENVO:00002113] | place: India: Gulf of Kutch | collected...
CCGCCGCCGGGCACATCGTCCACATGCCCGCCCACGTCTACATCCGGGTGGGCCGCTACAACGACGCCGTGGCCACGAACCACCACGCGGCCCATGCCGACCAGGCGATGATCGGCGACATGGCCCCCGACGGCATCTATCGCCTGGGCTACGTGCCCCACAACCACCACTTCCGCTGGTTCGCGGCCGAGATGGCCGGGAGGAGCGAGGAGGCGATCGCCGCGGCGAAGGAGACCGCCACCCGGGTGGATCGCTCCCTCATGGACGCGCCCGGGATGGAAGCCCTCCAGCACTACCTGGTGACGCCCCTCTTCGCCTACGTCCGCTTCGGGCGCTGGGACGCGATCCTGGCCTCGGAGAAGCCCGCGGAGCTTCCCTATCCCCACGGCGTCTGGCGCTACGCTCGGGCCCTGGCGCTCGTCTCCACCGACCGGCTGGGGAAGGCCGACCGGGAGCTCCGGGCCCTGGAGCAGATCCGCCGGGATCCCTCCCTGGAGGAGGCGATGATCTGGGGGATCAACTCCGCCGCCGCGGTCCTGGAGATCGCCTCCGAGGTGGTGAAGGGCGAGCTCGCCGCCGCCCGGGGAGAGCACGCCGCGGCCGAAGAGCACCTGCGCCGGGGCGTGGCCCTCGAGGACGAGCTCCTCTACGACGAGCCCCCCACCTGGCACCTCCCGGTGCGCCAGCGCCTGGGAGCCTCGCTCCTCGAGGCCGGACGGCCCGAGGAGGCCGAGGCGGTCTACCGGGAGGACCTCGACCGCTTCCCCGAGAACGGCTGGTCCCTCACCGGTCTGGCCCGGGCTCTTCGGGCCCAGGGCCACGGGGAGGCCGCCCTCCACGTGGAGGCCCGCTTTCGGAAGGCCTGGCGGGGATCGGACGTGGAGCTGAGCGCTTCGGTGTTCTGACGCGCTTGTTCCCCGAAGGCCGGGGGGCTTAGAGTGGCGGGCGGTGGCCTCGACGACGCCGCCCGTCCGCTCCACGGTTTCCCTCGCTCCCTGAGATTCGCCATGGCCGGCTCCGCCCCTCCACGGTTCCCGGGCGTCCTCGGCGCCCTCCTCCCGCTCCTCCCCCTCGCCGCCGGCGCCCAGGAGGCGCCGCCGCCGACCAACCCGGCCTCGTTCTCCGACCCCATGCCGGTCAACGGGGAGGCCCTGGGGCCCTTCTCCCGACCGGTGAGCACCGACTCGGAGGAGGCCCAGGCCTACTTCGACCAGGGGATCCAGCTCGTCTACGCGTTCGCGCCCGAGCGGGGCGCCCGCTCCTTCCGGGAGGCCCAAGCGCGGGATCCGTCGTGCGCCATGTGCTACTGGGGCGAGGCCTGGGCCTGGGGCCCGTACCTCAACGGGGGGATGGGCGAGGACGATGCGCCCCGGGCGTACGCTGCCGCCCGACGGGCCGTGGAGCTCGCGCCCTCGGCGACCCCGGTCGAGCGCGCCCTGATCGAGGCCATGGCGGTGCGCTACGAGCCCACCCACGACGACGCCCGGCGGGAGGCCCTGGACTCGGCCTACGCCGACGCCATGGCCGGGGTCTTCGAGCGCTTTCCCGAGGACCCGGAGGTGGGCACCCTCTACGGCGAGGCCCTCATGCTCCTGGAGCCGAGGCGGGGCCGCTGGGACCTGGAGAACCCCGACGTCCGGCGGATCCACCGGGTCCTGGAGCACGTTCTCGCCCGGGACCTCCTCCATCCAGGCGCGTGCCACCTCTACATCCACGCCACCGAGTCCACCACGGCTCCGGGCAAGGCCGAGCCGTGCGCCGAGCACCTGGGGAGCGCGATTCCCGGCGCCAGCCACGTCAACCACATGCCCTCCCACACCTTCAACCGGATCGGGCGCTGGAACGACGCGGTGCTGGCCAACCAGCGGGCGTGGCGCTCGGACCTGGCCGCACGGGAGGGGAAGGCCTTCGCCATCTACCCCTCCCACAACCTCCACATGCTCCTCTTCGCCGCCTCCATGGCCGGGCAGGGCGCCGTGGCGATCCAGGCGGCGAAGGACTACGCGAAGCTCGTGGACGACGGGGCCTTCTACCGGAGCCTCGTCCTGGTTCGCTTCGGCCGCTTCGACGAGGTGCTGGCCCTGGTCGACGCTCCCGGGGGAACCGTGCAGCGGGGCCTCTGGGACTTCGGCCGGGGCTACGCCCACCTCCGGACGGGAGCCCCGGACAGCGCCCGGGCCTATCTGGAGAGGGTGCGGGCCGGCGCCGCGGAGGACGGCGACGCCCGCTTCCGGGGCCACGCCGCCCGGGAGCTCCTCGGGGTGGTGGGCGGGATCCTCGAGGGCGAGATCCTGCGAGCCCGGGGAAGGCGGGAGGACGCGATCCGGGTCCTGGAGGAAGCGGTGGACCTCGAGGACGGGCTCCGCTACGACGAGCCCGAGCCCCTGAACTTCGCCGCCCGCCACTGGCTCGGCGACGTCCTCCTGGAGGCCGGCCGGCCCGAGGAGGCCGAGGCGGTCTACCGGCACGCCCTGGAGGACCACCCCCACAACGGCTGGTCCCTGATCGGGCTGGAGCGGGCGCTGCGGGCACAGGGCCGGGCGTTCGAGGCGGACCGGATCCGGGATCGGCTCCGGGAGGCGTGGCCCCTGGCCGACCACCGGGTGCGCTCCTCCCGCTTCGAGTGATCCCGGAGGGGGCCGAGCGATGAGCGCGGCGCCCAGCCTGACGCGGCTGACGTACTATCCGGTCAAGTCCTGCCGAGGCGTGGCCCTGGACAGGGCCGTCGTCGGACCCCGGGGCATCCGGGGGGACCGACGGTGGATGGTCGTCGACGCCGGCGGCCGCTTCCTGAGCCAGCGCTCCTGGCCGCGGATGTGCCTGATCCGACCGCGACCTCTCCCCGGTGGCCTTCGCCTGGACGCGCCCCGAGCCGAGCCCCTGCTCGTGGAAGACGGGGAGCAGGGGAGAACACGGGTCACGGTCGAGATCTGGGGCCACCGGACCGAGGCGGTGGACGCGGGCACCGACGCGGCCCGCTGGTTCAGCGACTTCCTCGGGGTCTCCTGCCGCCTCGTGCGCCACGCCGACGACGCGCTGCGCAGGGTGGACCCGGACTACGCCCGCTCGGACGCCGATCAGGTCGGGTGCGCCGACGGGTTCCCCTTTCTCCTGACCTCGGAGACCTCCCTCTCGGCCCTGAACGACCGTCTCCCGGAGCCCCTTCCCATGGACCGCTTTCGCCCGAATCTGGTGGTGGCCGGCACCGAGGCGTTCGCCGAGGACGCTTGGGAGACGATCCGCGTGGGAGACGTCGTCTTCTCGGTGGTGAAGCCGTGCACGCGCTGCTCGATCACCACCGTGAACCAGGAGACGGGGGACAAGGGGGAGGAGCCCCTGAAGACGCTGGCCGACTTCCGGCGGGGTCCCGGCGGCGTGGAGTTCGGCCAGAACCTGATCCACCACGGGACGGGGACGCTGGAGACCGGGGACGAGGTCCGGGACCTGGCGCCGGGCTAGATCGGGACCGGCGATGCTCGGGAAGGGGGTGGCGGTCGGAGGGAGCGGGCCGGGGCCACCGGCCGATCGCCCCGGGGGGGGCCGCGGCGCCTACGGGCTGATCTCGTGGGCCTCCCCCGCGCCCCGGGGCACGCGCATGAGGTGGACCATCCGCCGGATCCCGGGAGGGGGGGGCGGGGTGATCCGGGAGACCCCCACCGCCACGGCGGCGTTGATCAGCATCCCCAGGGTGCCGATTCCTTCCGGCGAGACGCCCAGCCACCAGTTCTCCGGCGTGTTGGCCGCCGGGTTCACGAACTTGAAGTAGACGATGTAGGCCGCGGTGAAGGTGATCCCCGAGATCATCCCGGCGATCGCCCCCTCCCGGTTCATCCGCTTCCAGAAGATCCCCAGGATGATGACCGGGAAGAAGGACGAGGCGGCCAGGCCGAAGGCGAAGGCCACCACCTCGGCGACGAAGCCCGGCGGGTTGATGCCCAGGTAGCCGGCGACCAGGACCGCCGCGCCCGCGCTGATCCGGGCGGCGATCAGCTCCCCCTTCTCGGTGATGTCCTGCTTGAAGCCCCGTTTGAGGAGGTCGTGGCTCACCGCGCTGGAGACCACCAGGAGGAGGCCCGCCGCCGTGGAGAGGGCCGCCGCCAGCCCGCCGGCGGCCACCAGCCCCACCACCCAGTTCGGGAGCCGGGCGATCTCGGGGTTGGCCAGGACCATGATGTCCCGGTCCACCTCGAGCTCGTTCTCCACCTCCACCCCGGCGGTGGTGGCGCCGGGCCCGACGAACTGGATCGTGCCGTCGCCGTTCACGTCGGTGAAGGAGATGAGGCCCGTGGCCTCCCACTTCCGGAACCATTCGGGCCGCCCCTCGTAGGGCCGGTCCGCCACGGTGTTCAGGAGGTTCGTCCGGGCGAAGGCCGCCACCGCCGGAGCCGAGGTGTAGAGGATCGCGATGAAGAGGAGGGCCCAGCCCACGCTGATCCGGGCGTCCCGGACCCGGGGCACCGTGTAGAAGCGGATGATGACGTGGGGGAGGCCCGCGGTGCCCACCATGAGGGCCGCGGTGATGAAGAAGACGTCGATCGTGGACTTCGTGCCGTCGGTGTAGGGAGCGAAGCCCAGCTCCCGGTGGAGCCCGTTCAGCCGATCCAGGAGGAACTCGCCGCTGGCCTGGTCCACCCCACCGAAGCCCAGCTGGGGGACCCACGTCCCCGTGATCAGCAGCGAGATGAAGATCGCCGGGACCAGGTAGGCGAAGATCAGCACGCAGTACTGGGCCACCTGGGTGTAGGTGATCCCCTTCATGCCGCCGAGGACGGCGTAGAAGAAGACGATGGCCATCCCGATCACCACCCCGATCTCCACGGGGACCTCGAGGAAGCGCCCGAAGACGATCCCCACCCCCCGCATCTGCCCCGCCACGTAGGTGAAGGAGACGAAGATCGCGCACACCACCGCCACCATGCGGGCCGTCTGGGAGTAGTAGCGGTCGCCGACGAAGTCGGGGACGGTGAAGGCGCCGAACTTCCGCAGGTAGGGGGCCAGGAGGAGGGCCAGGAGGACGTACCCGCCCGTCCAGCCCATCAGGTAGACCGAGCCGTCGTAGCCCATGAACGCGATGAGCCCGGCCATGGAGATGAACGACGCCGCGCTCATCCAGTCCGCCGCCGTGGCCATCCCGTTGGCCAGGGGGGAGACGCCCGTCCCCGCCACGTAGAAGTCCTTGGTCGAGAACGCCCGGGACCAGACCGCGATGCCGATGTAGAGGGCGAAGGAGGCGGCGACCAGGACGAAGGTCCACGCCTGGACGGTCACGGGCCGCCCCGCCCGACGCCGATCGGAGCGGGCGCCCCGGCGCGGCCGGTGGTCCGTGCGGGGCGGACGGCCCGGCCCGCCCTCACGGCGCCTCCTCCTCGCGCTCGTCCACGTCGAACTCCCGGTCGAGGCGGTTCATGAGAACGACGTAGACGAAGATCAGGACCACGAAGACGTAGATCGAGCCCTGCTGGGCGAACCAGAAGCCCAGGGGGAAGCCGGTTCCGGGGATCCGGACGGCGTTCAGGGGCTCCACCACGAGGATCCCGGCCCCGTAGGAGACGACGAACCAGATCGTCAGCAGGATGGCGAGGTAGCGGAGGTTTCTCCTCCAGTACTCGCCCTCCCGCTCGGCGCGCTCGAACGAGGCGGGGTCGGCGGCCGGGGATCGGCCGGGACTCGTCTCCGGATCGCTCATGGGATCTCCGTGGAGGGGCGCGGGGCCGGGAGAGACTAGGGCGCGGCGTCGACCCCGGCAACCGGCCGGCAATGCCCGGGGTGCCCACGATTCCGCGGATGACGGGGTCGTGGGGCCGTGGGACCCATCCGCTCCTCCGGGGTAAGGGCCTACATCGGAAGGGCCGGAGCCTCCGGCCCCACGGCAACCCGGCAAGGAGGGATCCGATCGACGTCGACGACATGCGCGTGAACGACGACATCCGCATCAGCCCCATCCGCCTGATCGCCCCGGACGGAGAGCAGCTCGGGATCGTCTCCCTCGACGAAGCCCGGGAGAGGGCCGACGAGTACGAGCTGGACCTTGTGGAGGTGGCGCCCAAGGCCCGACCCCCGGTGGTCAAGCTCATGGACTGGGGCAAGTTCCGCTACGAGCAGCAGAAGAAGGCCCAGGAGGCCCGGCGCCATCAATCCCAGACCGAGGTCAAGGAAGTCCAGCTCCGTCCCCGGACCGACGACCACGACTTCCAGGTAAAGCTCCGCCGGGCGCGGAAGTTCCTGGAGGACGGCAATATGGTCCGGGTCGTGGTCCGCTTCCGGGGACGGGAGCTCCGTCGGCCCGAGGTCGGCGAGGCGATGATGGACCAGATGATCGAGGCCACCGAGGACATCGCCAACGTGGACCACCGCTCCCACAGAGTCGAGGGGCGGCGCCTCGTGGCGATGCTGGAGCCCGACCTGCGCTGAATCGCTTCCCCCGGCGTCGCCCTAGATCGCGGGCCCCACCAGCAGCGCGCTCAGCCAGAGCAGGTTCATCCCGTACCACTGGCCCCGGAAGGTGGGATCCTCGGCGAAGGAGATCACCCTCCCCCGCCCCACCTCGGCGACCACCATGAATGGCCGCCCCGTCAGGATCGGCCGGTCCTGGTCCATCATGAACCCGTCCAAGACGAGGCCGTCGGTCTCGCTCCCGTAGCGGGCCACGACCCGGGCTCCGCCCTCCTCGGGCACCCGGAAGAGGACGGGGAAGGACGCCGGCGCGGCGAAGCGGGGAGAGGGGTAGCCGGCGGCCAGGAGCGGGACCCCGATCTCCTCGAGGCCGGGTCTCCACGGCACCACCTCATCCCGGGGCGTGGGCTCGGTCACGAACTCGCCCACCACCGCCGCCTCGGTCCGCTCCGCCCATCCGTCCACCTCTATCCCGACCCCCAGGACGGGATCGGCGGCCATGAACTCGGCCGCCCCCTGGACCGCGATCAGGGTGCCGCCTCCGACGACGTACTCCCTCAGGTTGCCCGGATCGAGCGCGTCGGCGTAGCCGGGACCGAAGTTGGGCCCACCGCGGACCGACATGCCCCCGTGGGGGAGCACCACCGCCGTGTACGCGGAGAGGTCCGCCCCCTGCAGGGTCCCCAGCATCACCGGCGAAAAGGGGACGCCGAAATCGCCCTCCAGGACCGAGCGGATTCCCCCGTAGGTGTGGTCGTGGGTCACCGGCCAGTCCGCGAGGACGGCGATCCGGGGCCGGGGGAGGGCGGCCACCCGGGCGTCGTCGCCGAACGCGATCCCGGCGTCCGTGTAGGGCCCCCCGACCGCGGTCACCGGGGCCCCCTCCCCATCGGCCAGGGACGCGATCCGTTCCGCGAGCCCCTCGGGATTCCGGCTCCGGAGGAGGGTCAGGGATCCCTTCGGAATCTCCGTGTCGCCGATCCGGGCCCCGGAGGTGAAGACCCGGACCCCGTAGCCTTCCCGCATGAGCGCCACCGCCGTCCTCCAGCTCGCCTCCCGGTCGGGTCGGAGCACCCAGGCGTAGGGGAGGTCGGGGCGGGGGGCGGCCGCGCCGTCTGCGCCGGCCGGGATCCACTCCACGCCTCCCTCCAGGTCCGGGGTCCCGGCCACCGCCTCCCCCCGGGGCGGGGCCTGGGCCGAGACGTACGCCGGCACCCCGAAGAGGTAGGGGAGATTCCCCCACGGCGCGTCGTAGAAGGGCATCTTCCGGTCGTAGGGGACCTCCACCCGGGGGTTCGTGAAGTCCAGGGTGGGATCCAGCAGCGCCCGGGCCAGCCGGGCCGAGGGCTGGACGAGGTCCACCACGTAGGTGCCCGCCGGGAACTCCCGGGCCCGAGCGGCCGATCCCAGGTCGAGGAACTCCCGGACCTCCTGAGAGAACGGCGCCGCCGCCCGGCGCACCTCCACCTCCTGGAGGAGAAGCCGGTCCACGAGCCGGGCCGTCTTCTCCGGGTCGACGCCCGGCCCCGAGGCGGGCAGCACCACGGTGCGCACGGCCCCGCGGCCCGCGTCGTCCATGGCCCGGGCGGCCTTCTCGTGTACGTCCCGCTGCAGCTCCCTCTTCTCCTCCGCCGCGGTCTCCAGGAGAGACCAGATCCCCAGGGCGTGCTCGTCCATCGCCCTGCGCAGCGTCCCCACGCTCCCGTCGCTCCGGACGAAGGCGGTGGTCTTGCCGGGCCGCCCGCCGAAGTTCTCGAAGAGGAAGGAGACACCGGCGGGGCCCAGCATCCCCCAGGAGAGGCCGAAGCCCACGCCCGCCACCCCCTCGTAGTCCTTCCGTGTGCTGAACGACCAGCCCCGCTCCCCGAACGCCCGGTTCGCCCTCTCGGCCACCGCGTTCCACCACCGGGGCGCCTCGTCGGGCCAGAGGGGGTGGAAGGGCCGGGGGAAGGGCGGAACGAAGAGAACGTCGGGGCCCGAGTGCACGTCGAGGAAGAACTGGGGTCGCCACGCCGTGACCTGCCGCCCCAGGGCCCCCATCTCCGGCGTCACGAAGAAGCCGAAGTCCCGGTTCACGTCCACCCCCCAGGCGTTGCCGTCGGTGTTCATCGCCCAGTGGGCGTCGTTCTCCACCGCCAGGGGGTCGGTGGCGGCGCCGTCCACGTTGTAGATCTTGTGCCAGGTGACGTAGCGGGCGTGGGAGTCGGGGTTGGTGAGGGGAGTGAAGATCGTCAGGACCCGGTTCCGGACGAGGCGCGCGGTCTCGTCCTCCCGGGTGGCCAGATCGTGGGCCACCTCCTGGAGCACCTCCACCCCGGCCTCCTCGTCGGTGTCCACGATGAAGATCCAGACCACGGCCGGCGTCCGTCGGACCAGCTCGTCCAGGGTGGACCTGGGAAGGGGGCCCTCTGCACCGCCGATCCGCCGGGTGCCGCGGCGGATCTCCTCTTCCCGGGCGAGGTACTCCTCGGTCCCCACCAGGAGCATCGGCAGGGGACGGCCCTGGACGCTGGTCCCGTACTCCCGGTACTCGACCCGGGGGGACGCCTGGGCCAGGGCCCGGTAGTAGTCGTAGAGGGCCGAGGTGATCGTGTAGCGGCTCCCCAGGGGGTAGCCGTGGAACTCCGACGGCGACGGCACCGCGTCCTGGGCCCGGAGGCCGGACGCCGCCGGGGCCAGGAGACCGAGAACGACGACGGAAAGGAGCGGCTTGGAAGGCATGGTGAGCGAGCCCTGTCGTGACGCGGAGGGGAGCGAACGGAAAGGAAAGTGGGGCCGTCGGGAGGCCGAGGTCCAGGTCGGCCCCGAGCGCGACGGCGCTCCTCCCCTCCGGAGCGGGCGCCTTCCGGGCCGCGCCGTGACCGGGACCGGCCGGTGAGGGCTCCGGAGTCGGTCACCGCCTTCGCCCCGGCCACGGTGGGGAACGTCGTCTGCGGCTTCGACGTCCTGGGCCTGGCCCTCGAGGCGCCGGGCGACCGGGTGACCGTCCGTCTCCGGCACGCTCCCGAGGTGGTCGTGACGGAGATCACCGGCGACGACGGCCGGCTTCCCACCGACGCCGGGGAGAACACCGCGGGCGCGGCGGTGCGGGCGCTCCTGGACGCCGGCGGACGGGGGGAGGGCGTGGCCTTGCAGCTGGACAAGGGCCTTCCCCTCTCCGGCGGGATGGGAGGGAGCGCGGCCAGCGCCGTGGCGGCGGTGGTCGCCGCGGACGCCCTCCTGGAGCTCGGCTCCCCCCCCGACCGGCTGCTGGACGCCGCCCTGGAGGGCGAGCGGGTGGCGGCGGGGAGCTCCCACCCCGACAACGCGGCCCCGGCCCTCCTGGGCGGGATCGTCCTGGCCCGCCGCGGCGTCCGGCGGCCCGTGGTCCGCCTTCCGGTGCCTCCCGGGCTCTCGGTGGCCCTCCTTCATCCACGACTCGAGATGAGCACCCGCGAGGCTCGTTCCGCCCTGGGGACCACGATCCTCCTGGATGACGCGATCGCCCAGTGGGGGAACACGGCGGCCCTGGTCGCGGCCCTCTACGAGGGGGACCTGGAGCTCCTCTCCGACGCCCTGGAGGACCGGGTGGCCGAGCCCGTGCGGCGAGGACGGGTGCCCGCGTTCGGACCCGTGAAGGAGGCGGCCCTCCTCGCCGGCGCTCTGGGCTGCAGCCTCTCGGGGGCCGGCCCCTCGATCGTGGCTCTCTGCCGGGACCCGGACGAGGCCCGCTCGGTGGGGGAGTCGATGCTCGAGCGCTTCACCGCCGAGGCCCACGTGCCCGCCGACCTCCACCTCTCCCCGGTGAGTCGGGAGGGCGCCCGGGTGCTCGCCCCCGTGGACTCCCCGGAGAGGGGCTGAGGTGCGCTACGCCTCCACCCGGGGGGAATGCGGGCCCGCGGACCTCCGGGCGGCCGTTCTGCGGGGCCTGGCCCCCGACGGGGGCCTCTATGTCCCGGAGCGGATCCCCTCTCTCGGTTGGGAAGCCCTGGATCGCCTCAGGGGTGCCTCCCTCGGGGAGATCGCCGTCTCCGTCCTCGGACCCTTCGTGGCGGAGGCCGTGGCCCGGGCCGACCTGGAGAGGATCGTGGGCGACGCCCTCGACTTCCCCCTCCCCCTGGTCGAGCTGGAGCCCGACACCCGGATCCTCGAGCTCTTCCACGGCCCCACCGGCGCGTTCAAGGACGTGGGCGCCCGCTTCCTGGCCCGCCTCCTCCCGGCGCTGCGCCGATCCCCCGACGAGCGGATCGTGGTCCTGGTGGCCACCTCCGGCGACACCGGCGGCGCGGTGGCCCACGCCTTCCACGGGGTGGAGGGGGTGGAGACCGTGGTCCTCTATCCCGACGGACGGATCAGCGCCGTCCAGCTCGGTCAGATCGCCGGCCTCGGCGGCAACGTGCGGCCGGTGGCGGTCCGGGGCTCCTTCGACGACTGCCAGCGCCTGGTGAAGGCCGCCCTCGCGGACACCGGCATCCGGGACGCGATGACCCTCTCCACGGGCAACTCGATCAACCTCGCCCGCCTCCTCCCCCAGGCCGTCTACTACGTCCACGCCTGGGCGGGCCTCGACCCGCCCCCCGACCGGCTCCTGGTGTCCGTGCCGTGCGGCAACCTGGGGAACCTGGCGGCGGGCCTCCTGGCGAAGCGGATGGGGCTCCCGGTCCACCGCTTCGTGGGCGCCACGAACGCCAACGACGTCTTCGTCCGCTTCCTGGAGAGCGGGGAGGTGGAGGCCGAGCCCTCCCGTCCGACCCTCTCCAGCGCCATGGACGTGACCCGGCCGAGCAACCTGGAGCGGCTCCTCCACCTCTGTGGCGGAGACCTGGAGCGCCTCCGCGGGGAGGTGACGGGAAGCGCCCACGACGACGCGGAGACCGTGGACGCGATGCGGGCGCTGCAGCGCCGCTTCGGATACCTGGCCGACCCCCACACCGCCGTGGGCTGGCTGGGACTCGAGGCGGTGCGGGAACGATACCGTGGCGCTTCGGGCCTCGTCCTCTCCACCGCGGATCCGGCCAAGTTTCCCGACGCCGTCGAGGAGGCGACGGGGGCCCGGCCGTCCCCCCGGGAGGGGTGGGCGAGGATCGACCCCGAGAGCGCCGACGTGACCCGGATCGAGCCCGAGGAGGAGGCGCTCCGGGAGATCCTCCTTCGCCCCGCCTCCTGACGACCCCGGGGCGCCCCGGTCCGGAAGGGTCCGGCTCCCGGGCTCGCCCCCACCGCCGCGGCTCGCCTCCCCCCGCTCCCGCTCGCGGCCGAAGTCCGGGATCCCTATCGTGTCCCCGGGCAGCCGGCCCCGGCGGCGCCGTCGACCCTCGCGGCGAGCGGTCGCCCCGACCCCCAGGGCCGACCGACGAACACCCCCTCCCAGGAGGAACGCCGTGAGCAGGAGCACCCTCGCCCGCGATCTCACTTCACTCCTCCGAGGCCGTCCCGGGCGGACGCCCTGGCGGGGACAGCCCGGCACCCGACGGCGCGGACCCGGGGGGAAGGCCCGGCGCGTCGTCGCCGCCCTCGCCCTCTTCGGCGGGCTGGCGGCGCTCCCGGCCCTTCCCGCGGGGGCCCAGGAGCTGCCCACGATCTCCGAGACGACCGCGGGGATGACGGCGATGGAGGGCTTCCTCGACCTCTACTGGGACGAGGACACGGGGAAGATGTACCTGGCGATCGAGGAGCTGGAGACCCCCTTCATCTACCAGGTCTCCATGGGCTCGGGGCTGGGGAGCAACCCGGTGAACATCGACCGGGGCCAGCTCCGGGGCACCTACATGCTGGAGGCGATACGGATCGGTCCCCGGGTGCTCTTCTGGGAGCCCAACCACCGCTACCGGGCCCGGAGCGACGATCCGGACGAGGTGCGTGCGGTGCGCGACGCCTTCGCCCCCTCGGTCCACTGGGGCTTCGAGGTGGTGGCCGAGGAGGACGGCGCGGTCCTGGTGGACGCCACCGACTTCTTCCTCCGGGACGCCCGACGCTCGGAGCGCCAGATGGAGGAGCGGGGGCAGGGCGAGTTCGACCTCGACCGCAGCCGGAGCACCTTCCACCTCCCGTACAGCGACTCCTACCCCGAGAACACCGAGGTGGAGGTGATCCTGACCTTCACCACCCGGGACCCGGGCCCCCTGGTCGAGGGCGTGGCCGCCACCGGCGAGGCGGTGACCCTCCGGGAGCACCACTCCTTCGTCCGGGCTCCCGACGGCGGCTACGAGCCCCGAGTGATGGACCCGCGGCTCGGGGCCAACGGGCCCACCTTCTCCGACTTCGCCCGACCGATCGACGAGAACCTCGAGGTCCACTGGGTGGCCCGGCACCGCCTGGAGAAGCGGAACCCCGGCGCCGAGCGGTCGGAGCCGGTGGAGCCGATCGTCTACTACGTGGACCCCGGGATGCCGGAGCCGATCCGGACCGCGGTGATCGAGGGGGCGAGCTGGTGGAACCAGGCCTTCGAGGCCGCCGGCTACGTGAACGCGTTCCGGGTGGAGGTCCTTCCCTCCGACGCGGACCCCAACGACGTCCGCTACAACATGATCCACTTCACCCACCGCCGGACCCTGGGCTATTCCTACGGCGGCTCGGTCACGGATCCCCGCACCGGGGAGATCGTCAAGGGGAACGTGAACCTGGGCGGTCTGCGGCTCCGAAAGGACTATCTCATGGGACGGGGGATGGTCCCCCAGTTCTCCGGCGGCGACGGGGGGATGTACTACGACGCCTGCGGCCTCGCGTCGGCGCCGGGCTTCGAGTACCTGGCCCAGGTGGCCGACGACGCAGACGCCGTGGAGATGGCCCTGGCCCGGTGGCGCCAGCTCACGGCCCACGAGGTGGGACACACCCTGGGCTTCCCCCACAACTACATGACCAGCGCGTACGGGCGCGAGAGCGTCATGGACTATCCGGCGCCCCTGGTGGAGATCACCGACGACGGGCAGCTCGACCTCTCCAACGCGTACCTGCCGCGGATCGGGACCTACGACGAGCTCGCCGTGCGCTGGCTCTATGAGGACTTTCCCGAGGGGACCGACGAGGAGGCGGCGCTCCGGGCGATCGTGGAGGAGGGGATCGAGCGGGGCCTTCTCTACATGGGCCACGTGAACAACAACTTCATCGGCGCCGGCCACCGTTACGCCTCGGTATGGGACAACGGGGCGAACCTCGTGGACCACCTGGAGCACGAGATCCGGGTGCGGCGGATCGGGCTCGAGAGCTTCGGTCCCGCCATGATCCGTGAGGGGGAGCCCCTCTCCTCCCTGGAGCCGGTGCTCCTGCCCCTCTACATGCACCACCGCTTCCAGCTCCGGGCGGGGCTGCAGAGCCTGGGCGGCGCGAACTACGACTACGTGGTCCGGGGCGAGGGGCGCGAGCCCGTCACCGTGGTGCCGCCGGCCGAGCAGCGGAGGGCCCTGGAGGCCGCCCTCTCCACCCTGACGGTGGAGTTCCTGGCGATCCCCGAGCGGATCGTGGACCTGATCCCCCCCGCCGCGTTCCGGAGGGACGAGGGGGTCCGTTTCGACGGCTACACGGGCCTCCTCTTCGACCCCCTGGGCGCCGCCGAGGCCGCCGCGGCCTACTCGGCGAGGGAGATCCTCCATCCCCAGCGGATGGCGCGGCTGGTGCTCTACGGGAGCATGGACCGGGGGCCGGACCTGGAGGAGGTGGTGGACCGCCTGATCGATGCCACCTGGGACGCCCCCGTCCCCGGGGACGACTACCGGCGCAGGGTCCTCCACGTGATCCAGCGGGTGGTGGCCGACGAGCTCATGACCCAGGCGAGCAGCGCGGACAACTCGGCCGAGGTGCGGGCGATCCTGTCGGACCGCCTGGCGGGGCTCGCCTCGGGGCTGGAGGAGGTCTCGGATCCGACTCCCCACGAGCGTCTGGTGGCGTCGGATATCCGGCGGTGGGAGGAGAGACCCGAGAGCGTGATTCCGGGTCGGCCGCTTCAGATCCCGCCGGGGGATCCGATCGGCGGCAGCCCGAGGTAGGGGGGTCAGCGGCGGAAGCGTCCCCCAGGGGCGAGGAGTCCCTGTTCCTCCCCCCCCCCGATGACCCACGAGGAAGCGGTGGAGCTGATCCGTGGCGGCGTCCCCCCGGGGCCCGGCACGTGGGCGGAGCTGAGCGCCGGGACGGGCACCTTTACCCGGGCTCTGGCCGAGCTCCTGGGCTCCGAGGCGACGATCGTCGCGGTCGACCGCAGCCGCAGGGCGGCCCGGGCCCTCCGCCGCCTCGACGTCCCCGGCGGAGCCGAGCTCCGGGTGCGGAGAGCGGACTTCGCCGAGCCCCTGGACCTCCCTCCGCTGGACGGCGTCCTCATGGCCAACGCCCTCCACTTCGAAGAGGATCAGACGGAGATCCTGCGGCGGATCCGGGGGCACCTGGTCCCGGGCGGCCTCCTCCTGCTCGTGGAGTACGACCGGAGCCGGGCGAATCGCTGGGTCCCCC
>JABAHQ010001443.1_pt4 | contig 14766 bp, 15 predicted proteins | sample 7062091 | NCBI WGS metagenome assembly JABAHQ01 (sample SAMN14534359, study PRJNA622989) | marine sediment metagenome | biome: marine biome [ENVO:00000428]; feature: marine pelagic biome [ENVO:01000023]; material: deep marine sediment [ENVO:00002113] | place: India: Gulf of Kutch | collected...
GCCGCTCCCACCCGAATCTTGGCGCCGGTGCCGGGGATGGGGTGGGAGCGACATTCTTGTCGCGACAATGCGCGTCGGCGCACATCGGGCGGCCTTTGGCCGCCGTTCTTTCGGCATTCTTGCCCGGGGATAGGGCGCCCTTTGGCCGCCGCGTTTGCGAGCGTCGCGCGCGGCGGGCGCAGCCCGCCCCAGGGTCACTGGCTTGCCCGTGGATATAATGCCCCAACACCATCGAGACCCAAAGCCATGCCCGAATCCACTGAAATGAACGAGCCGCGCCTCATCGTGGCGCTGGATCTTCCGGATCGCGACAGCGCCCTGGAGCTCGTGAGGCGCCTGCCTACCGGACTTTGTCGCCTCAAGGTGGGCAAAGAACTCTTTACCCGGGCTGGACCAGACCTGGTGCACGAGCTCGGCGATCGGGGGTTCGACGTGTTTCTGGATCTCAAGTTTCACGATATCCCCCATACCGTGGCCCGGGCGTGTATGGCGGCCGCCGATCTCGGCGTCTGGATGGTCAACGTGCATGCCCTCGGCGGCCGGCGCATGATCCAGGCGGCCCGGGAGGGGCTCGAGCAGTCGAGGGGGCGCCGGCCGTTGCTCACCGCAGTGACCGTCCTCACCAGTCTGGACCAGGCCGACCTCGCGGAGCTCGGCCTGATCGGCTCGCCCGAGGAGAACGTCCTGCGGCTGGCCCGGCTCGCCCAGACCTCGGGGGCGGACGGGGTGGTGTGCTCGGCCCGGGAGGTTTCGGAGCTTCGCGGCGTTCTAGGGTCAGAATTTGTATTGGTGACCCCCGGGATCCGCCCGGCCGGCGCCGACCAGCAAGACCAGAAGAGAGTGGTGACCCCGGCGCAGGCCATTGCCGCCGGCAGCGACTATCTGGTGGTAGGCCGGCCCGTGATCGAGGCTCCCGACCCGGCGGAGGCCGTCCGCGCGGCGGCTGCGGAGGCCCGAGGATTGACATCGACCCCCGGCTGACTATGATGAAGGTTCGTGCCCCGGCCTTGGTCGGGCGCGATGGAGGGGCGATCGCTCAGCGGTCCCCTGGTCTAAGGGAGCAGTACAGCAAGGAGGCATACCATGCGCATCGTTCGCAGCGTCTTTTTCGCTTTGGCGTTGGCGGTGGGTCTTACGGCTACCGCGTACGCCGAATCCGTCGACATCAACCAGGCGGATGTCACGGCGATCGCCGCGGCCATGAAGGGGGTCGGCCCGAAGAAGGCGGCGGAGATCGTCGCCCATCGGGAGAAGAACGGTCCCTTCCGGTCCATTGAGGAGCTGACCTCGGTCAAGGGGATCGGTGACCGGACACTCGAGCTGAACCGAGACGCGATTCGCATCGGCTCGCAGGAATGAAGGAGTAGAGCAGGCCGTCCATCGAAGCCGGGCGCCGCTGCTGCGGCGCCCGGCTTCATGGGGTAAGCCGCCGGGCCGCGGGGCGGGTCGAGGGACCGCGTCCCGCAGCGCGGGTGGTCCACACCGGAAGAACAAAGGGTTCGACACGATGTCGGCGATCCCGGAATCCGATGAAGCGCAGACTCATCGGCTCGCGGCGAAATCCTGGTACCTGGTCTACTGCAAGCCCCGCCAGGAGCGCAATGCCCGCGAGAATCTCGCCCGGCAGGGCTACGAGAGCTATCTGCCGCTGATGAAAGTGCGCCGCCGCCGCAGGGGCGTGTACCGCCCGGTGGTGGAGCCCATGTTCCCCCGCTACCTGTTCATCCATCTCGATCAGGACAACGACAACTGGGGCCCCATCCGCTCCACTTACGGCGTCAGCAACCTGGTGTATTTCGGCAACAAGCCGGCCCACGTGGATGACGAGTTGGTGTTGGAGCTCATGCGGCGCGAAGGCCACGACGGGCTGCAGCAACTGCCGCCGCAGGAGCTCGGCCCCGGGGAACGCGTGCGCCTCGTGGACGGCGTAATGGCCGGCTACGAGGGCATCTTCGAGGCGACATCGGGCAAGGAGCGGGTGGCAATCCTTCTCGACCTTGCTGGAAAGCACACGCGGCTCAACGTCTCCATGCACGATCTCGAGCGCGTGCGCTAGGATTTCAGCGATTTCCACCCATTCGCCCCTTGCAGGGGCGCTCCTGCGCCAAGACCTGCCGCGGTACGAGCAACGCCGCAAGCCGCGATACCACGGCGGCCAAGGCTACTCTACGCGGTTTGGCGACTATAGGGCGGGCTGCGCCCGCCGCACGTGACAGTTGAAAAGACAGCGGCCAAAGGCGCTCCCCGCCCGCGCAAGCGCAAATCGTGCCGCACGGCTGCCCATCAACCCGTCGCCAGCGCTATGCTCGGGATGAGCTCCGCCGCCCGACGCGCTGGTTCGATGCCTTGACCAACCATCCTTGCGCGCACAGATGCCGCCCGGCTCAGCGGGTCGGGACGCAGCATCCTTTCACGCGCGATCTTTTTGGGGCTGGTATAATTTCTCGCTTGGCGGCATTTTGTCGGCCCAGCATCGGGGTGGGCGCGTCGCTTCGATCGCGTCTGCCCAGGTATTGACAAGCCGACGTCGTTGTGCAATGCGGAACGGTTGCCCGTTTTGCAGGGCGGTAGCGTGCCCGCGGCACGTCCACCGGAAACGCTGCGCCGTCACCGGCCACAGCGAGCAGGCACTGAACAATGCACTTGGCGATCCCCCAGCAGGAAGAGGCCGACCGGGAGCACGACGCCGCCACGGTCTGCAAGCTGATCGAGCGCGCCGATGCCTGTGTGGCCTGCGGCATGTGTCTGCCGAAGTGTCCCACCTACGCGCACGCGCGCAACGAGGCGGAGTCGCCCCGCGGGCGGATCGCCCTCGTCCGGGCGCTGGCGGAGGGCAAGCTCCAGGTGTCGCCCCCGCTGGTGCAGCACCTCGATCACTGTCTGGTGTGCCGGGCCTGCGAGGCGGTCTGCCCGGCGGGCGTGGAATACGGTGCCATCATCGATGCCGGACGGGCCCTGGTCAACGCAGCGAGCCCCCGCACGGGCGACGAGCCGTGGCCGGAGCGCCTCCTCGCCTGGGCTGTGCGCGACAACGCCCGGCTGCACGGCGCCGGTCGTGTCGTCTCCCTGTACCAGAAGTCCGGCGTGCGGGGGCTGGCGCGCCGCCTGGGCATCTTGCGCGGCTTGGGGCTCAGCGAGACCGAGCGCAAGCTCCCGGATGCCCCGCTCTCCTACCGCTGGAATGCGTTTTATCCAGCGGCGGGCGAAGAGCGCGGGCGAGTGGCCTTGTTTACGGGCTGCGTCGCGGACCTTTTCGACCGCCGGACCCTGCGCTCGGCGATCGGGGTCCTCACGCGCCTGGGATTCGGGGTCCACGTGCCTCGGGGGCAGGGCTGCTGCGGGGCCATCGATCTTCACGCCGGCCGTCCCAGGCAGGCTGCCGCGCTGGCGCGCCGCAATTTGGCCGCCTTCGGCGACCTCGCCGTGGATGCGGTGCTCGGCACCGCCAGCGGCTGCACCGCCGTACTGAGCGAGTACGCCGCGCAGGAGGGGTTCGATCCGCACCAGCGCCAGCGCGCGGCCGCACTGGCGGCCAAGGTGCACGACATCAGCGTATTCCTGAATCGGATCGAATGGCCGAGTGATATCCGATATACGCGGCTGGCAGGGCGGGTGGCCGTGCACGTCCCCTGCACCCTGCGCAACGTGCTGAAGAAGCCCGGCGCTGCGGCGCAGCTATTGGAGCGGATCCCCGGATTGGATGTCGTGCCGCTCGATGAGGACACCTTCTGTTGCGGTGCCGCGGGGACGAACATGCTGCGCAACCCCGCGCTGGCCAACAACCTCGGACGAGACATCATCGCTCAGGCAAGCGCGGTGCAGGCCACGCTTCTGGCGACATCCAACGTGGGCTGCGCGCTTCATTTGCTGGGGCTGTCCGGCCCCGCCCTCGAGGTCGTGCATCCCGTTACCCTGCTGGCCCGCGCGATGGAGGTGGCGGCGTGATGGCCGCCGGGCGTTTGTGCCTTCGGGCTGCGTCTTCGGCGGGCGCAGCCCGCCCTATGGGCGCCGCGAACCGGCAGGTGGGGTGCGATCCGAGATGCGGCGCGCAAAGCGCGCCCTATGGGGCTGGCCGGCATGGCGGACCGGGAGGCATAGGGCGGCCTGTGGCCGCCGCGCGGCGGTGAGCACGGTTCGGATGGGGCGGCTTGCGGCCACCCCGGATCAGCGAGCAAAGGAACGCCATGAGAAACTACAAGCGCAAACGGGTCATGGTGACGGGCGGGGCAGGATTTCTCGGTTCCCACTTGTGTGCCCGGCTCCTGGAACAGGAACACGAGGTCCTGTGCGTCGACAACTTTTACACCGGTACCAAGGACAACATCCACGACCTGTTGGACAACAAGTACTTCGAGCTGATGCGCCACGACGTCACCTTCCCGCTGTACGTCGAGGTCGACGAGATCTACAACCTGGCCTGCCCGGCCTCGCCCGTTCACTACCAGCACGATCCCGTGCAGACCACCAAGACCAGCGTCCACGGCGCGATCAACATGCTGGGCCTCGCCAAACGCGTGGGCGCCAAGATCCTCCAGGCCTCCACCAGCGAGGTTTACGGCGACCCGACCGTTCACCCGCAGGCCGAGGAGTACTGGGGCAACGTCAATCCGATCGGCCCGCGCTCCTGCTACGACGAGGGCAAGCGCTGCGCCGAGACGCTGTTCTTCGACTACCACCGCCAGCACGGGATGCCCATCAAGGTGGCGCGCATCTTCAATACCTACGGGCCCAACATGCATCCCAACGACGGGCGGGTGGTGTCGAACTTCATCGTGCAGGCCCTGCTCGATGAGCCGATCACAATCTATGGCGAAGGAACCCAGACCCGGTCGTTCTGCTATGTGGATGACATGATCCAGGGGCTGATCTCGCTTATGGAGACCGACGGCAGCGCGACCGGCCCGATCAATCTGGGCAATCCGGGCGAATTCACCATCCGCGAGCTGGCGGAGAAGGTAATCGAGCTGACCGGATCGCGCTCTCGGCTGACCTTCGAGCCCCTGCCCTCGGACGACCCCATGCAGCGCTGCCCCGACATCGGCAGGGCCCAAACCGCCCTGGGATGGACGCCGCGGGTCTCGCTGGAGCAGGGTTTGGCGCCGACTATAGAGTATTTCCGCCGTTTGGTGGCTGCCGGCGACAGCCGCCTCGAGGCCGCGCAGTGAAGGATGTCATCCTCGACACGATCGAGAGCCATGTCGAGCTCGTCGCCGGCGTCCGCGGGGCCCTCATCGAGCCCATCGCGGCGGCCGCGCAGGCGATGGTCGACTGCCTGGCCGCGGGCAACGTTATATATTGGTGTGGAAACGGGGGCAGCGCGGCGGATGCCCAACACCTGGCCGCCGAGCTCGTAGGCCGCTTTACTCGGGAGCGCCGCGCCCTTGCATCCATCGCCTTGGGCACCAACACCTCGACCCTGACCTCGGTCGGCAACGATTACGGGTTCGAGACCGTCTTCAGCCGCCAGGTGGAAGGGCTGGTGCGGGCCGGGGACGTGTTGGTCGCCATCTCCACTTCCGGCACGAGCATCAACGTGGTCCGTGCCGTCGAAGCCGCCAACGAAAAAGGTGCCCTGACGATCGGACTGCTGGGCCGGGACGGCGGGAGCCTCAAGGGCTTGTGTGAGCGGTCCCTGGTCGTGCCGGCCCACAACACCGCGCGGGTCCAGGAGATGCACATCTTGATCGGGCATATCCTGTGCGACCTGGTGGAGCAGGTCTGTGCGCAGTAGCCAACCGCGAAGTGCAATCGGTGCCAATGCCTGCGGGCTCTCCGGCCGCGAGCTTTTGCTTCGGCAAAGCCCATCGCGACAAGAATGCCGCTCCCACACGAGTTTTCAGCACCTGCGGTAAACGCTTAGTGGGAGCGGCTTTCCAGCCGCGACCGGCAGTGTCAAGCTACGCGCCGCCGATCGTGGCTCCAAGCGCCGCTCCTACGGGTGCCGCAGCCATAGGGCGGCCTTTGGCCGCCGGGTGCGATATCAGCGCGGGAAGCAGCCCAGGCCGCAATTCGAATAGACAACAAGGAATCCCGATTCTATGAACGTTCTCATTACAGGCGCGGCGGGTTTCATCGGCTCGGCCCTGGCGATCCGCCTGCTCGAGCGGGGCGATACGGTCTACGGCGTCGATAACCTGAACGACTACTACGATGTCACGCTCAAGGAGGCGCGCCTGGCGCGTTTCCAGGGCCACGAGCGCTTCACCTTCGAAAAGCTGGATATCGCGGACCGCGCCGGCATGGAGCGCCTGTTTACCGAGAACCGATTCGACGCGGTGATGAACCTGGCGGCCCAGGCCGGGGTGCGCTATTCCATCGAGAACCCGCACTCGTATATAGACGCCAATCTCGTGGGGTTCTGCAATATCCTGGAAGGGTGCCGCCACTCGAAAGTCTGGCATCTGGTGTTCGCCTCATCCAGCTCCGTGTACGGGGCCAACACCAAGCTGCCCTTCTCCGAGCACGACAACGTCGATCACCCGGTGTCGCTGTACGCCGCCACCAAGAAGGCCAACGAGCTCATGGCCCACAGCTATGCCCACCTGTACGGGCTGCCGTGCACGGGGCTGCGCTTTTTCACGGTGTACGGCCCCTGGGGGCGCCCGGACATGGCGCTGTTCAAGTTCACCAAGGGCATCCTGGAAGACGAGCCCATCCCGGTGTTCAACAAGGGCCAGATGATTCGCGATTTCACCTACGTGGACGACATCGTCGAGGGCGTCGTGCGCACCATCGACAAGACCGCCGAGCCCGACCCGCAGTGGAGCGGCGACGAGCCGGACTGCGCCACCAGCTACGCGCCCTACCGTATATACAACATCGGCAACAATCAGCCGGTGGAGCTCATGCGCTACATCGAGGTGCTGGAGCAGTGCCTGGGCAAGAAGGCCAAGATGGACCTGCTGCCCATGCAGCCTGGGGACGTCAAGGCCACCATGGCCGACACCACCGCCCTCAACGAGGCCGTGGACTTCAAGCCGAACACTCCGGTGGAGCAGGGCGTCGCCCGGTTCGTCGATTGGTACCGATCGTACTACGGCGTGTAGCATAGGGCGGCCTGCGGCCGCCGCGTCTGTGCCTTCGCGCTGTATCTTCGGCGGGCGCAGCCCGCCCTATGGCCGCCGCGTCGGCCGGAGTGTAATCCTGAATGTACGCCCGGCGGGAGCGCCGCTACGGGGCGCGGCAGGATTCCCACGGATCAAGGAACACCATGCCCCAAACGGCCGACTTTCTCATCATCGGTGGCGGCATCATCGGGCTCACCCTGGCGATGGAGGCGCGCCGCCGCCATCCGGGCGCAAAGATCATCGTGCTGGAAAAGGAGCGGCGCTTCGGCGCCCACGCCAGCGGCCGCAACAGCGGTGTGCTGCACGCCGGATTCTACTACACCGCGGACAGCCTCAAGGCCCGCTTCACACGCGAGGGCAATCGCCGCCTCACCGAGTATTGCCTGGAGCGCGGGTTGCGCATCAACCGCTGCGGCAAGTTGGTGGTCGCCAGGAACAAGCCCGAGCTGGACGGCCTGGCGGAGCTGCTGCGCCGCGGCGAGCGCAACGGCGTAGAGCTTCACGAGCTCACCGCCGCCGAGGCGCGCGAGATCGAGCCCCGCGTCAAGACCTACGAGAAGGCGCTGTTCTCACCTGCGACTGCCTCGGTGGACCCCGGCGAGGTGATGGCCGCCATGGTCGATGAGGCACAGGGCAGCAAGGTGGGCCTGCTCGACGATACGGCCTACAAGGGCTACGACGGCGAGGCCGTGCGCACCAGCCGCGGCAATTTCGAGGCGGGCTATGTGATCAATGCCGCCGGGCTGTATGCGGACCGGATCGCGCGCGATTTCGGTTTTTCGCGCGAGCATGCGATCCTGCCGTTCAAGGGCCTGTACCTGTATTCCGGCGAGCCGGCGGGCAGCGTGCACACCAATGTCTACCCTGCCCCGGATCTGCAAAACCCGTTTCTGGGGGTGCACTACACGATCGCCGCCGACGGCAAGATCAAGATCGGCCCCACCGCCATCCCCGCCTTCTGGCGGGAACATTATAAGGGAGTGGAGAACTTCAGCCTGCGCGAGGCCGCCGAGATCGTGGGCCGCGAGCTCAGCATGTTCATCCACAACGACTTCGGATTCCGCGCCCTGGCCCTGCAGGAGCTGCAGAAACACTCGCGCAAGAGAATGGTGACCCTGGCCGGCGAGATGCTCAGCGGGGTGAAGCTTGCGGACTACAGACACTGGGGGCCACCCGGAATTCGCGCCCAGCTCGTCAACATCCCCGAGCGGCGCCTGGAGATGGACTTTCGCTGCGAGGGCGATGATCGTTCCTGTCACGTCCTCAACGCGGTATCGCCGGCCTTCACCTGCGCCCTGCCGTTTGCTGAATTTGTCTTCGAACGCATCGAGCAGGGCAAGATCGCGGCATGAATACAGCTGGGCAGTGGCATACGGCGGCCCTTGGCCGCCGTGCATGATTTGGCCATCAGTTCGTACTGGGTGCACCGGCGTTACTATGAGGCCCGATCGGAAGGGACACCTGTGGGAGCGGCTTTCCAGCCGCGACTCGTATTATTGGAGCCACTCTGTAGGGCGGTTTGCGCGCCAGCGCAAGCCGCCGCAAGTGTCTGGGGGCCGCTTCGGAGAAGCCACGGTCTTGTCGCGACAAGAGACACGGCGGTGTGGATCGCCGCTCATAGCACCGCCCCGGCCGCTGCGGTAGCATGTAGAGTCGGATCGCGGCTCAAAGCCCCGCCCCTGCCGCTCCTGTAGCATGTAGGGTGCGCCCGACCGAGGGCCGGCGCACCATCAAAAGTGGCTCGGGCTTGCCGAGGCATGGTTGAGGGCACCGAGCGCAGCGAGTAGGTAATCAGTGATGTCGGCTAGAACACCGGTCAACCGGCTGAAGATCGCCGAACTGTGTCGCAAACGCGGTGTACAGCGCCTGGCACTTTTTGGCTCCGCTGCGTCGGAAACCTTCGACCCCGACAGGAGCGACCTTGATTTCCTGGTCGAGTTCGAGGATCTCCCGCCGGCCGAGTACGCGGATGCCTATTTTGGCCTGTTGAAGGATCTCGAAGATCTGTTCGGCAGGCCGGTCGATTTGCTCACGCCATCGTCGCTACAGAATCCCTATTTCAGACAGGAGGTCGAGCGGACCCAGAGAGAGCTCTATGCCGCGTGATCCGAGAAAGTATCTTCACGATATCCGCCAGGCGACAGAACGTATCCTGCGTTTCGTGGAGAAAAACAGTTTCACGGACTATCAACAGGACGATCTGCTGCGGTCGGCTGTCGAGCGACAGTTCGAGATCATTGGAGAGGCTTTGGCTCAGCTGGCCAAGCATGCCCCATCGACGGCCGAGCGTATTCCACAATATCGCCGGATTATCGCTTTTCGCAACGTCCTGATTCATGGGTATGCGACCATCGATGACCGGCTTGTATGGGGTGTTGTGGAGGCGAATTTGCCAGGTCTTCACCGAGAAATCGAGATCCTGCTGGCCGAAATGTCGCCATAGCGGATCGCCATTTACTAATGCTGTAGCGTGTAGGCGTGCCTCGGCCGAAGGCCGGCGCACCATTTGATTCGACCATCCGAGAAGTTTCGATGAAAAAAGCGCTTATCACGGGTATCACCGGCCAGGACGGGGCCTATCTGGCCGAGTTTCTCCTGGAGAAGGGCTACGAGGTCCACGGCATCAAGCGCCGCACGTCGCTCTTCAACACCGACCGGATCGACCATCTCTACCAGGACCCCCACGAACCGGAGCGGCGGTTCATCCTGCATCACGGGGACATGACCGACTCGAGCAGCCTCATCCACATCATGCAGCGGGTGCAGCCGGACGAGATCTACAACCTGGCCGCCCAAAGCCATGTGGCCGTGTCGTTCGAGCAGCCCGAGTACACGGCCGACTCGGACGCCCTGGGTGCGCTCAGGCTGCTCGAGGCCATCCGTACGCTCGGGCTGGAGCAGACCACGCGCTACTACCAGGCCTCCACCTCGGAGCTCTATGGCAAGGTCCGCGAGGTTCCGCAAAGGGAGAGCACGCCGTTCTACCCGCGCTCTCCCTATGCGGTCGCAAAGCTCTACGCCTACTGGATCACCGTGAACTACCGCGAGGCCTACGGCATCTACGCCTGCAACGGCATCCTGTTCAACCACGAGTCGCCGCTGCGCGGCGAGACCTTCGTCACCCGCAAGATCACCCGCGCCGTGGCGCGCATCAAGCTCGGGCTTCAAGATTGCCTGTATCTCGGCAATCTGGGCGCCAAGCGGGACTGGGGACACGCCCGAGACTACGTCGAGATGCAGTGGCTCATGCTCCAGCAGGATCAGCCCGAGGACTTCGTCATCGCGACCGGCAAGCAGTACAGCGTAAGGGATTTCGTAGAGGCCGCCGCCGAGGAGCTGGGAATCGGGATCCGCTGGGAAGGCGAGGGCGCCGATGAAAAGGGCTACGACGCCGGCGGGCGCTGCATCGTGGCCGTCGACCCGCGCTACTTTCGCCCCGCCGAGGTCGAGAGCCTCCTGGGCGATGCGACCAAGGCCCGGGAAAAACTTGGCTGGACGCCGAGCACCAGCTTCCGGGAGCTGGTGGCCGAGATGGTGCGCGAGGACCTCAAGAGCGCCGAGCGCGACGAGCTGATCAAGCGCCACGGCTACAAGGTCATGGACTACCACGAGTAGTTATGGACAAGCAGGCCAAGATCTACGTCGCTGGGCACAGGGGGCTGGTGGGCTCGGCATTGGTGCGCGCGCTCAGGGCACAGGGGTACGGAAACCTCATCACGCGCACCCACACCGAGCTGGATCTCACCGACCAGGCGGCGACCCGCGCCTTCTTCGAGGCCGAGCGCCCCGAGTACGTCTTCCTCGCCGCCGCCACGGTGGGCGGCATCCTGGCCAACGACACCTATCCGGCGGATTTCATCTACCGCAACCTCATGATCGAGGCCAACGCCGTCGAGGCGGCCCATCGCTCGGGCGTGTCCAAGCTTCTCTTTCTCGGCTCCTCGTGCATCTATCCCAAGCACGCGCCGCAGCCGCTGCGGGAAGACTGCCTGCTGACGGGGCCCCTGGAGCCCACCAACGAGTGGTACGCGGTGGCCAAGATCGCCGGGATCAAGATGTGCCAGGCCTACCGCAGGCAGCACGGCTTCAACGCCATCAGCGTGATGCCGACCAACCTGTACGGTCCGGGAGACAACTTCGACCTCGAGACCTCCCATGTCATCCCGGCCCTGATCCGAAAATTCTCCGAGGCCGTGGACGGCGGGGCCGAAGAGGTCGCCCTATGGGGCACCGGGACCCCGAAGCGCGAGTTTCTGCACGTGGACGACCTGGCCGACGCCTGCCTGTTCCTGATGCAGCACTACGACGAGCCCGAGCTCATCAACGTCGGGGTCGGCGAGGACATCTCGATCCGCGAGCTCGCCGAGCTGGTGAGATCCGTTGCCGGATTCGAGGGCCGGATCGTCTACGACGACACCAAGCCAGACGGCACCCCGCGAAAGCTCCTGGATGTCGGCCGACTCCAGGGTCTTGGCTGGCGGCCCAAGATCGGCCTGCGAGACGGCATCGCGCAGACCTACCGCTGGTACCGGGAGAACAGACAACAGGCCAAGCTGCAGCGCGCCAACTAGCGGAATCATGCGGCCTCTGGCCGCCGCGCCAAGTGTACCACAATCCTGAATGTGTCCCCGGTTAGAGCGCCGCCAAGAGGCGCGATACCCAGTCCCGGGACAAGAAATTTAATTGCCGCAACGGAGGTTGAACTGGATATACTGCCCCGGCATTTCGCCGCAGCGAACATCCCGATCAAGATATCGCGAACATGCTGACAGTCAACGAGATCAGTCGTCGCCTTCGTCCGGTGCTTGAGCAGCATCCCGAAATCGAAGCGGCATTCCTGTTCGGTTCTCACGCCGAGGGCCGCGCGCACCCCGACAGCGATATCGATCTGGCGTTGGTCGGTTCTCGCGAAAAGCTCACAGCTGAAAAGCTCGACCTGCTTGCGGCGCTCACTCGGGCAGGGCTCGATCGGCTCGATCTGGTCCTGCTCGACGGTGCGGACCCGGCGCTGCGTTTCGAAGCGGTGCGCCCGAACTGTCTGGTCTATGCCAAACCCGAGTTCGACCGGGGGAGCTACTATTCGCTCGCCCTGCGCGAGTACTTCGACTTCGAGCCGTACCTGCGCGTTCAGCGCGAGGCGCTGAAAAGGAGGCTGGAAAGTGGTCAGGCCTGAGGTTATCCGCAGGCGGCTGGACAAGCTGTCCGAGCACCTTCAGATCCTGGAGCGGCTCGCCCGCTACAGCGAAAGCGAGTTTCTAAGTGATCCGGAGCACTACGGAAGCGCCGAGCGCTTTCTTCAACTCACCCTGGAGGCGCTGCTCGATATGGGCGGCCACGTAATTGCGGAAGAAGGGCTGGGTACAGTGAATCAGGGCCGTGACATCCCACGAGTGTTTAGGGAAAACGACTACATCGACGCTGATCTGGAAGAGCGCTGGATCCGGATGATCGGTTTCCGTAACATTTTGGTACATGCCTACCTGGAACTGGACCGTAAACGGGTGTATGAAGTGCTCCAGCACGGGTTGGACGACCTGCGCCGCTTACAGCGTGTGTTCGCAGCCTTCCTGTGACGGTGCGGATCTCCCGTGCCCCAAAAGGTCTTAAGACATGCGATTGTAGAGGGCGGCCTCTGGCCGCCGCACCGAATGGAGCACAATCCTGAATGAACCACCGGCAGGACCGCCGCCAAGAGGCGCGACAGGTGCGGCACGGCCGTCTGATCGCGGGTCACAGCGCCGCTCCTACCGCTGTCCTGGTTGTTGGCGGGGAGCCAGTAGGTTGCGCCAAGGCGCAAAGCGCCGGACGCGACAATATGGATAGGGCGGCCACTGGCCGCCGCGCCTAATGGAGCACAGCCCTGAAGGTGGCCCGGTAGGAGCGCCGCTAAGAGGCTCGACTGCAGTGGGTAGGCGCCGCCGCGACGCAAAGCCCCGGACGTAGTGATCTGTGACTGCGCCCTCACCCTACGCGAGTGCCAGGTCTTATACTACAGATTCGTGATTTTGTAGTATAATACGTGGAAAGATCGCTGAGGGGAGCAAATCGGCTTGTGGCCATTCGCCGTCACACTGCCACTGTCACAAGTCTCTACGCGGAGCTGCTGGATCAGCTTCTCGCGCTGGAAGGGCAGCGCTCGATCGCGCACCTGCGCGGGGGATTTACCGCCAAGACGCTGAATCGCCGCCGATACTGGTATTTCCAATATCGCGACCTCGGCCAGACTGTCCGCCAGGTCTACATCGGGCCGGACAATGAGGTGACCCGTCGCTTCGTCGAAGGGTGCGAGCGCGAGCGCGCCGCGGTGGAACCCGACGAGCGGCGTATCGAGGAGCTCGCCGCCATGCTGCGACAGGGCGGCATGCGCACCGCGGATGCCGCCGCGTTCCGGGTGGTGCGCGCACTGGCCGAAAGCGGGCTGTTCCGCCAGGGGGCTGTGCTCGTCGGCACGTACGCATTCGTCGTCATCGGCAATCTGCTCGGGGTACGGTGGTCCAGCCCCTCGGCCCAGACGCAGGATATCGATCTCGCCCGCGACGACACGCTCGGCTTGGCCCTGCCCTCGCAACAGCCCGTCGATGTGCCGGGGGTGCTGGAGGGCCTGGAGATGGGTTTTCTGCCCGTGCCGTCGCTCAATCCGAAGGCGCCGTCCACTTCATTCAAGGTCAGGGGGCGAGCGCTGCGCCTGGACCTTTTGACCCCGACCAGGACACGGCGCAAGAAGCCGGTCTATTTTTCGTCACTCAATGCAGCTGCACAGCCATTGCAGTTTCTCGACTACCTTATGAAGCAACCGGAGCGGGCCGCGCTCGTTGGGCGCTCGGCGGTGCTCGTGAACGTCCCGGATCCGGCTCGTTTCGCGCTCCACAAGCTCATCTCGTCACAAGAGCGCGTTGCGGCCTTTCACGCCAAGGCCATCAAGGACCGCGAGCAGGCCGCTCAGCTCTTGGAGGTATTACTCGAAGACCGGCCCTTGGATTTGGAAAGCGCCTGGGCTGCGGTGCGCGCGCGGGGGACGCGCTGGGTGCGGGCGGTACGAGGGGGCCTGGACAAGCTCACGAAGGGGCACAGCGAGCTCGTTGCCGCAATACGCGAGGTGATTCGCTGAGAACGGCCGAGAGTGGGACTTGAACAAAAGGCCTTTGCCCGGCAGCAGCGCCGCCAAGAGGCGCGATGGAAGCTGTTGGGTTGGATAGGGTAGCCTTTGACTGCGGCCCGTAGGTTGCGCCAAGGCGCGAAGCGCCGGGCGCGAGAGGTAGCCTTCGGCCCCCGCGCCGGATGGCGCACAGTCCTGAATATGTTCCCGGCAGGAACGCCGCTACGAGCCGCGGTGTATTGGAATGCTTGTGGGAGCGGCTTTCCAGCCGCGACTACTCGGCCAAAGCCACCGGATCCAATTGTGCCCAGTCGCGTTGCTTCTACTGGAGCCAGCAGGATAATGCGGCCTTTGGCCGCCGCGCCGGATGGCGCACAGTCCTGAATATATTCCCGGCAGGAGCGCCACGACGAGCCGCGGTGGATTGGAATGCCTGTGGGAGCGGCATTCCAGCCGCGACTGCTCGGCCAAAGTCACCGGATCCAATTGTGGCCAGTCGCGTTGCTTCTACTGGAGCCAGCAGGATAGGGCGGCCTTTGGCCGCCGCGCCGAACAGAACGCGATCCTGAACGTGCTCCCAACACCGAGTACGTTGCGTCAAGG
>JABAHQ010003214.1_pt1 | contig 14760 bp, 18 predicted proteins | sample 7062091 | NCBI WGS metagenome assembly JABAHQ01 (sample SAMN14534359, study PRJNA622989) | marine sediment metagenome | biome: marine biome [ENVO:00000428]; feature: marine pelagic biome [ENVO:01000023]; material: deep marine sediment [ENVO:00002113] | place: India: Gulf of Kutch | collected...
CCGGATCTCCTCCGGCCGGAAGGCTGAGCCCACAAAAAAGCCGGAATCCTTGGGGGACCCCGGCGGGGGAGGAGGGCGAATTCCTGTGGACGGCCGTTAAAAGACTTTCAGTTTTTCCAACCGGGTCAGTTTGGTGGATTGCCGAAGCGCCCGCTTGGCTTCTTCGGACTTGATCCGGTTGCCCCCCAGGTGCAGATACGTCAGGTTGGCGAAGGTATCCGACTCGGCGAAGGCGAACGCCCCTTCATCGCCCACGCGGTTGTCCACCATGTTAAGCCGGGTGACCTGGGTCAGGTAAGGCGACCGGGCCAGAGCCTTGGCGCCTTCGGCGGTGATGCCGTTGCATTCCAGATTGAGGGTCTGCACTTTGGAAAACATCGGCGCCTGAGCAATGATTTTGGCCCCTTCGTCGCCGAGGCCGTTGGACCCCAGGTGAAGGTATTCCACTTGAGGAATGATTTTGGATTCGGTCAGAATTTTTACCCCTTCCGGTCCCAGATGGTTGTGGGTGATGATCATGCTGGAGATGCTTTTCATGGGTTCGAAGTCGGCCACCAGTTTCGCCAGGTCCACCCCGTGGTTATCGGACATTTTGCCGGATTTGCCGAAAATGTAGCCATCCTGGATCTTCAGGATCTTTTTGTCCATGATGTGTTCATAGACAATTTTCTGCTCCGGGGTCAGGGAGTCTCCCATCCCTCCGTAATTGTCTCCGTCATTGACCAGTTCTTCCCAATTTTTAAACTTTTTGGCTTTCATGGTTCATTCAATCAACTCTTGATGATTTTGACAACCGACTTGATTTCCCAAATCGCAAGCCTTTTTGTAATACTTGATGGCCGAGCTTTGACGTCCCTCCCGGTATTTTAATGAACCGAGGTTGAAGCAAGCCTTGTCGGAACCGACGTCACACCCTTTTTTGAACAGCTTCGCGGCTTTTTTCCATTGGGGGCTGTATTNNATTAAGATTCCGGCGTGGGTGCAACCGGTGATGTAGCCGCCATCGCAAGCTTTGAGAAAATATTTCTTGGCCGCTTTAAGATCGCGCTCCACCACGCGAGATCGTTCTCCCATCCGGAAACAGGCGGTCGAATTGCCTTCGTTACAAAGCCTTTCCAGGATTACCTCTGGGGGCTCGGGGGGTTTGGGAGGTTCCTGGGCCCACAGGAAACCGGGGGCAAGAAAAAGGAAAACGGTGAGGAGGGCGGCGATGGCCTTTCTATTTTTCACGGTTCTTTCCTTTCCTCGAAGAAAGTTAAAAGGGAGCGTTTAAACGGTTTTGCTCAAACCGCCCGGATTATAGCACAATATTCGCTTCCCCTTTGTTTTTAAGGGGTTACCCTTCTTTCTTCCGGCGTCGCCCGCCTTCTTCTATAATAGAATGCTTTTGGGGATCGCAAAAATGATTTTTCCTCAAAGGCGCAACGAGACATTTTCTTCCCTTTCGACCCGGGGATGGGGACAGGAGACCATGAATATTGTGTTATTGGGTTTTCGGGGGACAGGGAAATCGACCCTGGCCCGCATTCTGGCCCAGAAACTCAAGCGAAAACGGTACAGTCTGGACGATTTGATCGTTCAATCCGCCGGAATCCCGATCTCCCAAATCGTGGCGGAAGGCGGTTGGACCCGGTTTCGGGCCATGGAATCCCGGGTCGTTCGGGAAGTGACGGAATCGGTGCAAAACGGCGTCATCGACTGCGGCGGCGGGGTGGTTTTGGACCCGAAAAATATCGAACGGTTGCGCCGGAACGGGAAAACCGTGCTCCTGCACGCGGATTTTGATACCCTCTTGAAAAGGATTCGATACAATTCCCATCGGCCCCCGCTCACCGAGGGCATTTCCTTCGAGGAGGAACAGCGGAAAATCCTGGCCGAACGGGAAGCCGCCTACCGGGCCGCCGCCGACCTGGTCTGCGATACCACCCGCCAGGACTCCCGGGATACGGCAAAAGAAATCATCGACTTTTTCGAAAAAAACGGCTGGATTTAGGATGATCAGTCCCCTGTTTGAAAGCTTGCTGGAAGCCAGTTTGACCCTCGTGGGCGACGAACCCGGCGATGAAACCGGCATGGTGCTCAGCGAAAGCGACCGGTACGCCCGCGCCGAGGGGAGCGCGGATCCCCAATTTCGCCTCGCCTTGAACGACAAGGACATCATCCTGGAAGAACTCGAAGATTTGCTGCAATACTCCAAGATCGGCTGGGTCAAGGATCTTCAACTCGATCAGAATGGCTTCGGCGATGAAGGGGTGGAGATTCTCGCCGGCGCGCCGGAGTTGTCCCGGCTGGTGACTCTGAAGCTGGGAGACAATAAGATCACCGACCGGGGGGCGCGGGCTTTGGCGGGTTCCTCCACGTTGACCCAGTTGAGGAATCTGTACGTGCAGGGCAATGCGATCGGCGCCGAGGGCCTGGAAGCGATAGCCCGCTCGCCCGCGCTGTCCGGCTTGCNNCAAATGGGAAACGAAGGGCTGGCGGCCTTGTGCCAAGGGTCTCTTTTGTCCGAGGTCACCCTGCTGGCTCTTTCCCGCAACGGCTTGGACGACCAGGCGGCGGAAATCCTGTCCGACTGTCCCGCGTTGTCCAACCTATTCAGTCTGGACCTCTACGGCAATCGAATCAGCGAGGCGGGTCTGGACCGGATTCGCCGGTCCCCCCACCTGAAAAATCTGGGAGCCCTCCAGGTGGATTGAGCGGGGGGGTGCGCCATCGAAATGAAATCGTCCCAATTCTTGCCCCACGAAGAAATCCTCGCCCATTTCGACGCCCGCGACCGGGTGATGGCCGACCTCATCCGCGCCCAGGGTCCTTTTCGCTTGCAGCGCAACCGGAGGTATTTTCAGGTGCTTTGCAAAGCCATCATTGCGCAACAAATTTCCACCGCCGCGGCCGATGCCGTCACCGGCCGGTTTTACCAGTTGTTCAACGGCCGCTCCCCGTCCCCGGAACGGGTGGTCGCGGTTCCTGAACCGGAGCTTCGGGCGGTGGGGCTTTCCCGTCAGAAAGTGGATTACCTGAAGGATTTGAGCCGGCATTTTCAAGATCAGCGGATTCGCCCCCACCGGTTGCCCCACCTCCCCAATGAAGAGGTGATCCGGTTGCTCACCGGGGTCCACGGGATCGGCCGGTGGACGGCGGAGATGTTCCTGATTTTTTCGCTGAACCGGCTCGACGTGCTGCCGGTGGGGGACCTGGGACTTCAAACGGCGATCAAACAGCTTTATGGAATGAAAACCCATCCCACCGTCCGGAGAATCCGCACGCTGGGCAAAAAGTGGCACCCTTTGGAAACGGTGGCCACCTGGTACGCCTGGCGGAAACTGGATTCCCGGATCGTGGCTTACTGAGTATGGAATCGGGGGTTCGATGAATTTCATTAAAGAAGCGGTGGAACAATATGCTCATGACCACACCCATCAAGAAGAAGATCTGTTGACCCGGCTGGAGGAGGAAACCTACGAACGCCTCGAAATTCCGCACATGATCACCGGGCGGATCGAAGGGCGGCTCCTCAAGATGCTCGCCCGGTTGATTCAGGCGCGGCGCATCCTGGAGGTGGGGACGTTCAGCGGTTACGGCGCTTTATCCCTGGCCGAAGCCTTGCCGGAGGACGGCAGCCTCCTCACCTTCGAGATCGATCCGGAGGCCGTCGCCTTCGCCCGCAAATATTTCGCCGAGAGCGCGCATGGCAAAAAGATCACCCTGATGGAAGGGCCGGCTCTCGATCACCTGAAAACCCTCCAGGGCCCGTATGACATGGCCTTCATCGACGCCGACAAGGTCAATTACCTGAACTATTATGAAACCATCCTTCCCCTCATTCGGCGCCAGGGACTGATCGTGGTGGACAACGTGCTCTGGAGCGGACGCGTGCTCGATCCCCAGGACGAATCCGACCGGGCCATCCATGCACTCAATGAACGGGTCCGGACGGACGATCGCGTGGAGGCGGTCATGTTGACGGTGCGCGACGGCATTTACTGCATTCAGAAACGGTGAACGCCGGGCTCGACCGGGATAGAGGGAAAAGTTGGATCCGTGAGAAAAGCTGTGTTAGCGTAACCTCGATTCCCGCGGGGAGTCCCAGGGATCGGAAACCATTCAATGTGAAGGAACCTTATGGCCGAAACATTAGGAAGTCTGGTCGATAAACTGTCCATCAAAAACCTGCGGCTGTGGCACCTGGAGGAAGCCTTGGAAGCCATCGACGCCTCGGATCCCCAGGCCGCCGAGTTGAAGGCCAAGCGGGAGTTGGTGGTTCGGCAGAGCCGGGACCTGATGGACGAAATCAACGGGTTTTTCGCCGCCGCCCTGGAGGGGAAGGTCAAGATTCGGGACGAAAAGCTCAAGCTCTACCAGAACCGGGACGTCAAGCCTTCCGACGGCATCAAGGAGCTGGGGACGGCCATCAGCGAATTGGCCCTCCGCAACATCCGCTGCTGGCACCTGGAAGATGAAGTGCGGCGGACGGATCTGCCCGACTCGGAAATCGTTCGATTGAAGCGAAGGATCGATACCACCAATCAGGAACGGAACGACCTCATGGACAAGATCGACGAAATCTTATCCAACGAAACCCGCAAGACCAAGCAGGAAACCCCCGCCTCCTGATCAGAGATAGGAGTCCAGGAGCTCCTTTTTTTTCCGTTCGTAATCCCTGTCGTCAATCAAACCTTTATCGTGGAACTGTTTTAGAGCCCGGAGTTTTTGTTCCAGCTCGGGGTCGGTGGCGGTCGGGGGGGTCCGGGGAGGCGAAGCGGCGGGGGGCGAACCGTGAGCCTGCTGGTTCGACGAGCGGTGGCGCAGGACCCGCCGGGAGGTTTGGGGAAGCTGGAGGTCCGCCATGATCCAGTTTTCATCCGTACGGGTTCCCAGGAATCTTTTGGTGGTGTGATAGGTCTGGCCCGATTGCGGCACCAATCGCCAGGTCGTCGTGCCCCAACTCCCGAAACCCTTGTCGCCGAACTCGATTCCCCGAATCTTGGAAAAACGCCAGTTCAGTTTGTTGTGGGTGGCGAAGATTTGGCCCACGGTGGTTCCCTTCGGGGTTTCCAGTTCGTAATGGAGAACNNGAGAACATGGTCCGGTTTCAAATGATGGACCGCCTTGGTGAGGAGACGGCCGATTCGCTCAATGTTCCGGACAGAAAAGACGTATTTTTCCCGCCCCATCAAGGAGAGTTCTTCAAATCTCAAAGACAGCAGGTGATTGAACAGGGCGTCCTGGGAGAGTTGGACCGGGTGCTGCAGACGCAGGTCCTCGATCTCCGAACCTGCCGCCGACTTGGACCGGTAAACCAGGGTGAGCCCGTTTTTTTGGAACTTGCGTTCCGGAGTGGAAGCGCACCCGGAGGCCAGCGCCGCCAAAAGCGGCACAATCAAACCGATCGACAGAATCCGGCGCAGCAGGTCATGGGCGGAATTGGGGATCACTGTTTTATTCGTCCTCTTTTCGGGCCACCAGCGAAGCAAACCCTTTTTCATCGCGATCCACTTCCCGGTACCTCAACACGCGAAAGGAGCGGAATTCGCGGAGCAGCTCGTTGTATTCCAGCACCCATTCCCGTTTGAAGCGGCTGTATTTCAAATAATCCAAGTTGAAGGTCTCGTAAACGATCAGGCCCCCGGGTTTCAGGGCCCCGCGCATTCCCGGAAACAGGCGCCGGTCCAGAAAATTGAAGCAAAGGATCAGATCGTAGGCCTGGGGTTGGAAAAGATAATTGTCCAAGTCCACGACCGCGGTTTGGATCCGCACCCCGTTTTCCTCCGCGAGTTTCCGGGCTTTTTGAACGCCTGCCTCCGAGATGTCGAGGCCCAGCACGCGGTAGCCCTGTTGCGCCGCAAACACCGCATTTCGTCCTTCCCCCATGGCAATATCGAGGGCCGTTCCCCGACCCGTCAACAGGTCGGCGTTGGCGGACAGCCATTCGCACGGTTCCTTGCCCGTTAAAAATTCAGGCCCCTTGTATTTTTGGTTCCATTTTTCCTTGTCTTTTAAAGACATGAAACGACCGTGAGCGGGCAGGGAGAAGGTCTCATTCTTATAGCATTTTAAGTTAAATAAAATCAAGCGGGTAGAATTTCGGGTCCGGAGGGGCCCGGGTTTCCCGGAAAAAGGGCTCGGGGGTTCCCGGCCGGCGGATTTTTCAGGAAAGCCTCTATTGACAGTCCCTTTCTATTTCATTATTATACGGGTTTACACTTTTGGCTTTGTTTGGCCCCACCCACCCCCCGGTTACCGGGATCCGGGTTTCTCAACCCAGCCGTTTTCAGGAGTCAACCGATATGTTTGCAGTCGTCGCTACAGGTGGAAAACAATACCGGGTCGCCCAGGGCGATGTGATCCAGGTGGAAAAACTGGAGGCTTCTCCCGGCGAGACCGTCACCCTGGACAAGGTATTGTTGGTGGGGGAAGGCGAACAGGTGGAGGTAGGGCGTCCTTTCCTGGAGGGGTGTTCCGTTTCCTGCGAAGTGACGGAACAGGCGAAAGGGAAAAAGATCATCGTTTTCAAGAAACACCGCCGGAAAAACTACCGCCGCAAAAACGGACACCGGCAGCAACTCACCTGCCTGAAAGTGACGGATATTCATAAAGAATAAACCCCAACCATTGTCGTATTTTTCAGGAAGATCATGGCTCATAAAAAAGGACAGGGCAGCACATCGAACGGCCGAGACAGCATTGGCAAGCGGCTGGGCGTCAAGCGGTTCGGCGGTCAAAGCGTGAAGGCCGGCGAGATCATCGTGCGCCAGCGCGGCACTCATTTTCATCCCGGGACCAATGTGGGGGTGGGAAGCGATTACACTCTGTTTTCCAAAATCCCCGGGGTCGTGCAGTTCGAATACGTCAGCCGCAACAAAAAGAAAATCAGCGTGGTTCCGGCGGGCTGACCGCTTCGCCCGCACTTTTTGGGATCTCGCTGGGCCTTGTCGTGCTTCCATCAGAGGTCCCCAACTCAATCCGCGGATGGTCCGAAGGGTTTATTCCCCGGCGGCGCCGCGGTTTTTTTGTTTTGGTGACCCTCCATCCCTTTCATGTTTGTCGATCAGGTTGAGATTGGGGTTCAGGCCGGAACCGGGGGCGACGGCTGTTGCAGTTTCCGGCGGGAAAAATTCGTGCCCCGGGGCGGGCCCGACGGGGGCGATGGCGGCCACGGCGGGGACGTCATTTTCGTGGCCGATTCCAACTTGAGCACCCTGGCCGACCTGCGCTACAAAAAATGGGGCCAGGCCGAAGACGGCCACCCGGGCCGCGGCAAGCAAATGACCGGCCGCAGCGGAGAGGACTGGCGCATCAAGGTGCCGGTCGGGACCTTGGTCAAGGACGCGGAAACCGGGGACCTGCTGGTCGACCTCAAAGAACCGTTTCAGGAATTCGTCGCCGTCCGGGGCGGCCGCGGCGGGCAGGGAAACGCCCGCTTCAAATCCTCCACCAACCGCGCCCCGCGTCAGTTCCAGAAAGGAGAGCCCGGGGAGCAGCGGCACCTGGTTTTGGAATTGAAACTGCTCGCCGATGTCGGCATCATCGGCTTCCCCAACGCCGGAAAATCTACCCTGATTTCCAAAATCTCTCACGCCCGGCCCAAAATCGGGGATTACCCGTTCACCACGTTGATTCCCCAATTGGGCGTGGTGGAGATGGAAGACTTCTTTTCCTTCGTGGCCGCCGATATTCCGGGGTTGATCGAAGGCGCCCACCGGGGCAAGGGGTTGGGCATCCAGTTTTTAAAACATACCGAACGCACCCGCCTGCTCTTGCATTTGCTCGATTTTTCCAGCGACCGGGATCCCCTGAACGACTACCACACGCTTCAAAAAGAGCTCGAGTGTTTCAGCCGGGACCTGTACGACAAGCCGCAGATCCTGGTCCCCACCAAAATGGACGATCCCCGGGCCCGGGAACGGTTTTCGGAGCTGGAAAGCCGATTGAAACGGTTGAACCCGGACGTGGTTCCCATTTCTTCCGTGACCGGGGACGGGGTGCAGGAATTATTGTGGGACATTAAGAAAAGGTTGCAGGAATTGCGCGGGCCGGCAAAAGGCTCCGCGGGGAAAAGCTCCTGAAAAAATCCCCCGGGGATTCTGGGGACGAAAAGACATCGGGGTCTTCAGGCGCAATCACTGAACCAGGAAATCCTTGAACTTGACTCGTTTGACCCGCCCGGAACCGGCGATTTCCTGGTTGTAATTGTTTTTCAGTTCTTTCTGCAGTTTTTCTTTCACGTAGAGGATGTCGTTGTAAAATTTCCGGTCCAGCAATTCCTCCACGGTGTTGACGGTGAGTTTTTCAAATACCGGCAACGCCTGTCGAACCGCCTGGGCGCTCTTCTCGTTGGTGAGCTCCATTTTCACGGTAAAACTGAGGACGCGGATGTCGTTCACGTTGAAGGCGACGGGCATGATGGTCGCGAGGGTCACGGAAGTGTCGCGCGGCGCCAGGGCCTGGATCAGCCCCGGGGAGGGTTCCTCCTCCCCCAAAGCGATGGATTGAGCCGAATTCTGAATTTCCTCGGACTGGGCGAGGTCCTGGGAGAGCCCTGGCGATTCCCCCAACTCTCCTCCCGGAACCGGATCGAGCGGCGCGGTCCCCGACTTCGTCGGGTCGGAAGAAACCCCGGCTTGGGGTCCCCCCGAATCGTCCGGAGACGGGGCTTCGGGATTGGCTCTGGGACTTAACCCTTCAGGCACTTCCTGGTTTCCTTTTCCCATTTGAGCCAGTTCCGGCGGGGCGAGCGCCTGGAGGGCAAAATAGGCCGCGACTCCCGTAAGCCCCAAGGCCAGCACGCACCCCCCCAGGATCCATTGGCCCGTCCGCGTGGCGGGCAGGGGAAAGGGACCCCGCTTTTTCTTTCGGGGCGAGGGTTCCGGCTCCGGCTCTTCGTCTTCGAACCCGAAATCGTCCTCTTCTCCGTAAAAGTCCTCCTCCTCGGTCCGCTCGTCGCCGGGAGATTCTTCCGAATCTTCCTCCGGCGTCTCCTGCGGTTCTTCTTCCGGTTCCGCCAAGGCCACTTCTTCCGCAGCCGGTTCCGGGGACTTTTCTTCGGCCGTCTGGCTTTCGTCTTCTTCGGTTTCCCGGGAGGGGGAGTCCGGCGGGTCGGGGTTCTCCTCCCGGCTTTCTTCTCCTTGGTCTTCTTCCCGGGAGCGGTTCAAGGATTCCTGTTCCGCGAACGCGGCCGCCCAGAGGTCTTCTTCCTTTTTTTCCTCTTGCGGAGCCTCCTCCTGCGGGGTCTCGGCGGCGGGTTCCGGAGTCTCGGCCGGACTTTTTTCTTTTTCCCCTTGACCTTCTTCCGAGGCGGATTCCTGCTGCGCCTGGTTCAAGGCCTCCTGTTCGGCGAAGGCCGCCGCCCAGAGATCCTCCTCCTCCGAGGCTCCCGGTTGCGGGGACTCGGTGGCTTTATCGGTGGGCTCCGAGGGGGCAGTTTCTTCTCCCCTTTCCGGTTCCTGGTCGGGAGCCTGGGATTCCGGGGGCACGGTCGCGCGGGCGTCGGGAGTCGCAGGATCCTCTGGGGCCGAGGTGCCGGCCTCGGCCGATTGTTGGGGTTCGGCGGCCGGGTCGGGAGACGCCGGGAGGTCCGAAAGATCCCGGGCGCTTGACTCTTTGACGGCGGGATCCGGGACCTCCGATTGAGGGCGTTCCGTCCCCGGGGATTTGGCCGAGCTTTCTTTTTCCTTCGAGGGCGGTGCGGTGCCCTCTTGAAGGATGTCGTCCAGAAGGGTATCCAGCTCGGTCTCCGACTTGGGATCCACTGGGGCCGATTCCCAGTCCTTCGCAGCCGCCTCTCCTTTCATTTCCGGAGAGGGGGGTGTCGACTCCTCATTCAGGAGATTGTCCAGAAGATGGTCCAGATTGTCGTTCGGGGGACCGCTTTCCGCGGGGGGCTCGGAACCCGGGGGTTCTTCCGGGACCTCGGGTGGGTTTTGCGATTTCATATCTTCCTGGATGATGTCGTCCAGCAGAGCATCCAGGTTGTCGTCCCATTCCTCCGGGGGGTCCGGGTCTTGAGGGTTTTGCGCTCCGGCATTTTCCTTCGCGGGGTCGACGAAAGAAGGCGGGGTTTCTGCAGCGGACCCGGTATCGTCTTTCCGAACTCGGGCCCCGGAAGAAAAAGTTGCCTCTTCGGACGGATGGGCCTGGTTTTCGCCGGGGTCTGCCTGCCTCGATTCTTCTTTCGATTGTGGGTTTCTTGGGGTGGGAACCGCCGGCGGATTCGGGGGGGCGTCCGAAAACTCACCGGAATCGTTTCGGACCAGAAAATTGCTGTGACAGCGGGCGCATTTGAACGACACTTTCTTTTTTTTCACCGAAGAAAGGTCGACCTTGTAAGCGGCCTCGCAACTGGGGCAAACAATTTTCATAACAGGTTGTATGTCAATATCTTATTGATTTACCGCCATTATAATGGATTTGCGCGCAAGATCAACTTTATCTGAGTTCCCCGCGGACTCTTTAAGATGGAAAGGTATTGTAAATTTGACGGTTCTCTAAATTGACAAGGTTGAAGCCCGGACAGTATAATTAACCCCTTGATGGTAAGAGTTTTATTTTAAAATTGCAGGAATCTTTTTGGGGGGGTGAGGAGAATTTGGAAAATCGGTTTCCATTTTTCCGAGCGCTCCGGATCTTTTGAACCGGTTTTTCCGGTTGGGGAAAATGCCATGCGGCTAGTCTCACGACATCAAGGAACGATCCTTTCCGCGGTTCTGGTTTTTGCCTGGCTGGGGTTGTTCGCGGGATCCCACCCGCACCATGTGAAAGGGGTGTCTCCCTACTTTTCCGCTTTCGGAGAATTTCAGGATCAAACGTTTCTCCGGATTCAACGGGAACGTCAAAACAACATTTTCACATTCCATCGGGAGGCCCGCTATAAAATTCAAAAAATTCTTGCCCGGTACGAGACGGGTCTGGATAAAAAATATCACCGCTTGATTCCTGAATGGATCGTTTTAGAAAGCAGCAAATACAATTACGACCCCTTGTTCATTACCGCGATCATCATCACTGAAAGTTCTTTTAACAATTGGGCCAAGTCCCATCGGGGGGCCCTGGGGCTGATGCAGATCCGGCCCCGCACCGGTCACGCCCTGGCCTTCGAAACCGAGCGGGAATGGAAGGGCGAGAAATCCTTGTTCGATCCCAGCATCAACATCGCCCTGGGAATCTATTATCTCGACAAATTGATCAAGCGGTTCCACAGCGTCGAGCTGGCCCTGACGGCGTACAACCACGGTCCTTCCAAGCTCAACCGGTATTTGAAGAGAGGGTACCAGCCGCAACGGTATTACAAAAAAGTCATGGCCAACTACCAACGACTTCAAACCTCAAGAGCTTGATCTCCATTACGGCCCGGTTCATCCGGTTTGACAAACTTTTCTTTTTTCTTTCCTTGGGATGATGTCGTTCCTCCCGCCCGTTCTCAGGTAATTTCATGAAGTTCCCCTTTTTGACCTCGGCATCCGACCTTGTAGGCTCCCGCGCGGTCTTTCCGGAGATTCGGCGCCCGTGGTTTGGGATGGGGTGGGCGGCGTGGAGCCTGGGAGTCTTGTTGGTCGCCGGCGGGTGCGCCGACCGCGCCATCGAACACGCTTTCGACGGGGATTTCCCGCCTCTGAAAAGCAACAAGGTCATCAACGAGTATTGCGAGAGCTGTCACATCCACAAGGATTTCGAGGCGGAACCCCACATGGCGGACATGCGGGAGAAATACCGGCGTCCCTATTTCCATCAGGCGCAGGAGTGCCGCGCGTGTCACTTCATCGAGAAAGACTGGCTCCACAACCTCTACGACCGCAATACCCGAATGCCTCGGGATGCCAACAGGGGGAAGTATCGGGATTTTGAAATCGACGAGATGGAAAAAATTCGTGAACGAAAATCCTGACATTCCGTTACGGTTTTATAGGGGGCGGGCGTCGTCGCTCCCCGCCCTCCAAGTCCAGAGCGCCGTCGAATTCAAACCCTTTTTCCAGGGAAATTGATTTTGAAACGTCCTTTTGGGTCTCTTGGATTTTTTTTGATGGTCCTGTTGATTGGGGGACCTCTGGCGCCCAACGCCGGGGCCCTGTCCCTGGGGAGCATCGATATCAAAAGCTCCTTTGGGGAACGATTTGAAGCCGAGGTCGAGGTTCGGGGCGATCCGGAGAAAAAACTCGAGGTGGCCCTCGGCAGTTTCCAGGACTACCGGAAATTGGAGGTGGAACGGCACCGCATCCTCGATGATTTGCGCATCAAGCTCCCTCATAAAATCCAGGGGAACCGGCGCCTCGTCCGCATCGTTTCCGAGCGGCCGCTTTTTTATCCGTCTTTCAACCTGGTCATCCGGGCGGAGCAGAACGGGGGGACGCTTCTGGAAAATTACCTGGTCACGGTGGATTTTCAGCAAAGCCTGGCGTTGAATGTCAAGGGACCCGGGGAGGAGGACCCCGAATCGGAGGCGTCCGAGGAAACGGTCGATCTGCTGGGCGGGGGCGAGGCTTCGCCGGAGACGGCCCAGGCCCGGGCCCCGGGACAAGAAACGCCCTCTTCCTCCAAACCCCAGAAATCGTCCACCGAGGCGGGGACTCCGTCGGGGGAAATCCCGGCGGCGGACGCCCGAGCCCGGGCGCCGGTCCGGGTGGTCGCCAAACCGCCCACCCCCGTGATCGAGACTCGAACCCCGGAACGGCTCATTTCCGGGGCCATTTGGGCGTATCCTCGAAAACCCCCTTCGGGGAAATCCCCATCCCCCGCCCCCTCCCCGAAACCTGTGTCCACGGAGCCTGGGAAAGAAGATCCGGGGGTCTCCGTGCCGCTCTCCTCCCCGCCGGAGGGACAGCCTGAGGCGAACGCCGGCGGGTTGGAGACCGACGGATGGTACCGGGTGAACCAAGGGGATACGCTGTTTTCCATCGCCGAAACCTTGAATTCCGATTCGGACCAGGCGGCCCGGTTGGCGGTCGCCCTTTGGTTGCAAAACCGCGACGACTTCATCCAGGGGAATATGAATGGGATGCTGGCCGGGACCCGTCTGAACACGGCCAACCTGGAAAAGAAAGCGGCGGAAGTGGATGCGAGGACGGCCCGGTACCTGCTCCGGAACCAATGGCAGGAATGGAAGGTGCTCCGTAAAAAAATTCGGTCCCCCCTGGAGATGGAACCGGAACCGCAGGTGCAGGAGATCCCGCTTCCGTTGGAGCATATCCGGTACAAGGGGGAGATTTTCAACCTGCTCAAAAACTGGAAAAAAAGTTGGGAACAGAACGATTTCGACCGCCACATGGCCTCTTTTCTATCCCTGGCCGAGTGGGAGGGCGGAGGGTCCCTGCCGCGGTTGTATTCCCTGAAACGGCGCCTGTTCCAGCGCCACAACCGGGTGCAGCTTCACGCCTACGGGCCCATTCTCCTGATGAAGGGGGGCGTGCCGGTGGTCTCCTTCGATCAAAGTTTCTATTCCGACAAAATGGAAAGTTTCGGGCGCAAGGATATCGAACTCGACTGGAGGGGGACGGAATGGAAAATCCTCCAAGAGACCTTCCAGGTCAAGGAATTCCGGGAGAAGAGCCAGCCGGCGCCGATGCAGACGCGGGTCGCCTCGGTCCAGGGGTTCCCCAAGTGGGTGGAACGCCGGGAAGGCGCGCCTTACGTTGTCCACGCGTCCAGTCATGGAACCCGGGACGAAGCGGTGGCCGCCTCCAATAGGCTGCGGGAAAAAGGATTTGACGCTTATTCCACGCCGGTATACCTCTCCGGACCCCGAAAATTCTACCGCGTTTTTGTCGGGCGTTTTTCGAGCTGGGAACTGGCCCGGGAGGTGGCGGGCCGCATGCGCGCGCTGGAATCGGGTCGGTACGCCGTTCCCTTGCGCTATCCCCACACCCTGGAGATGGGCGTTTACGATTCGGAGGATGAGGCGGCGGAACGGATCCGGGATTTGCGGGACCAGGGCTGGTCTCCGTTTTTATTCGTCACCGGCGGAGACGATTTCTCCCGGCGGGCGTATTCCGTGTTTCTCGGCGCCTTCGCGACGGAAGAAGACGCCGAGCACCTGTCGCGGGAATTGGCCGGTCTGAATATTTCCTTTACCCCCGTTACCCCCTAGAGAACGGCGGCGTTCCTTCCCCAAAAAAGAAAAACCGCCCACCTGCCGAGAGCGGCTTTCTTGTTCCAGCAAATTTGAACTTTTTTAAATCAAAGGGAATTTTTTAATGATGGGGCGGGTTTAAATCCAACCGTTTTACTGGCTTTGATTTTAATTTCCTCCCCGGTTTGAGGATTGCGACCCTTCCTCGCTTTGCGGTTTCGGACGGAAAAGGTTCCAAACCCTGGATAAGCGAACCGTTTTTCCTTCTTGATGGATTTGGTGATGTTTTGGAAAGTAGCGTCGATTACTTCGCCCGTCAGGCGTTTGGACAGGTTGGGGTCTTTACAACTTTTCATTACTGCATTGATCAAATCGTCTTTTGTCAAAGATCATCCCCTCCTTTCAAATATTATTGATCCGGCGCGTGCATTATAAAAAAACAGGACTAAATGTCAAACAAAAAAACCCCATTATTTTTTAATCGATGCCCCCGCAAACCCGGATTTTACGCCGTGAAGTCCAGGGGTATGCTATGATGGTGGTTCAGGAATTATCCTCTAAATGATTTAGTTGGAGCCGAAACCCGGAAGTTTTATCGGCAAATGGGGAGAAAATATTTAGCTTCGATTTAACGCTCACCCCCAGGGCCGGGCGGGCTCCCGGGAAGAACATGGCCTACGAAAGGACGAGGTTATGGCTGT
>JABAHQ010000267.1_pt13 | contig 14758 bp, 10 predicted proteins | sample 7062091 | NCBI WGS metagenome assembly JABAHQ01 (sample SAMN14534359, study PRJNA622989) | marine sediment metagenome | biome: marine biome [ENVO:00000428]; feature: marine pelagic biome [ENVO:01000023]; material: deep marine sediment [ENVO:00002113] | place: India: Gulf of Kutch | collected...
CGGCTCCGTCACCGGGCACGGAGGGCTGCGACACCCCAGACGACAGGCCCCAGCAGTGTGAGCGCGCAACCGGGCCGGCCTCCGCCATCGCCGCCCTTGTCCTCCTCGGGTTCCTTCTCTTCCACCTGAATGCCCACCTCGGACCATCCGGAGCGAACCGCCTTCTGCTCGAGGCTGCCGTCCCCGAACAGGTCGCCAGCCGTTCCCACGGTGAGATCGGCGACGGCCTGGAAATCCGCTCGCGATGTCATGCGACCGTCGGTGAGCGCGGCGTACCAGACGCGTCCCGCCTTCTCCCATGTACGCCCGCCGATCTCTCGCGCCGTGACGTAGAACGCATGGTTCGGAATGCCTGAATTGATGTGAACGCCGCCGTTGTCGTAATCGACGTTCTTGTAATCATCCATGTGAGCGGGCTGCGGATCCACGCCGAGGACTGGATCGTCATAGGCGGTGCCGGGCGCTTTCATCGACCGTATCCCCTGGCCGTTCACGTTGCCGGTAAAAAGGCCGGCACCGATGAGCCAATCCGCTTCGTCAGCCGTCTGGTTCAGCGTTCGCTGTTTGACCAGGGCGCCGAAGACATCGGCGAACGACTCGTTGAGCGCGCCCGGCTGATTCTCGTAAACCAGGCCGGCGGTGAACTGCACGACGCCGTGCGTGAGCTCGTGGCCGATGATCTCGATCGCCGACGTGAAGCGGTTGAACAGGCGTTCCTCCTCGGGAAGGTCCTCGTCTCCATCGCCGTACACCATCTGCTGGCCGTTCCAGAACGCGTTGTCGTAGCCTTTCCGGTAGTGAACCGTGGAGTCCAGCCTCATGTTCGCGTCGTCCAGCGACTCGCGGCCATAGACATCCTTGAACAGGTCGTAGGTCGCGCCAGCCCCGTCATACGCTTCGTTGACCGCCGGATCATCGACGGCGGGTTCCCCCTCGCCGCGCACTTTCGAACCGGGAAGATCCGTTCCCTGCCGCGCGTTGTAGATGGCCCGTTCCTTCGCAGCGACCTGAACGCGGGCGACCTGGGCCGGCGCTGCCATCAAGGAAACCCTCAGGTGCCGGATTTCTTCCGAGGCCGCTTTAAGGTCGCGCGCGATTCGCCTTTGGCTCTCAGTCCCGTTGCGCTCTATCTCATCGACCATGTGCGGCGGCACGATGCATTGTACTGGATCGATCAGCGTGCACATCACCGTCTCCTTCCATACGACTTCGTTTCACCTGCCGGCTCGGCAGCGCATCGCGGTACACGCACGCACAATGGCACGGCGCCTATTCCCTTCGCGCTCTTCGTGCCAGCCGCTCCAACCGTTCGAGCAGCGGAGACAGCTCAGATGGAGCGTCGATGTCCGAGGTCGTGACCGTGTGCGCTCGCTCAGCGGATTCCACCTTGACCCGGTAGACGAAGGCATCGGCTCCAGAGGGTGTCCCGGTCCGTTCCGGCATCTCGAAGAAACCCGATGCTTCGACCAACTTCTCGATCTCTTCCGCTTCCGCTTCCGGAAGCGTATCGGTGTCGATGGACAAGGACAGGCGCAGGCCCGCCACTCCGCCGCTGCGCTCGAATTCGATCCGCATGGCTTTTACTCCCGCCTCTCTCGCACTCGTTTCATCATCCGCGACGGAACAAGCTGGCCAGCCGGACAGACATATCAGCGTTGCTGCGCAAACGTACCTGGAGACGATCTCACGAAGTTGGCGCTGCGGATTCACATCGGCTCCAGCAGCCTGATTGGACAACGGCTCCGACGGGTCGCCCTACCGCACGCTCCGGCACAGCCGTCCGGCCCTCTGGTCGACTCCGGGCTTCAGACCCTCCATGCGAGATACGCATAGACGGCCGGGGGATTCTCAAACCGGTCAGGTGCAGGGTAACGCATGCAGCTCGAGATCCACCTCCATGCTGGAGGTCGGGACCGCCGGCCGGGGCCGGTCCGTCAGCCGGGCTCGCCAGTGTCCGCCGTCGCTTACGGCTCGAGGTAGTTGGGTATGATCCTGGCCAGCTCCTCCAGTTCGCGGAAGTGGCGCCGCTCACGGGAGGGGACATGCTCGAGCACCCCTCTAAACTCGGCCGGCGCACCTTCCATCTGCGGGGGCTCCGGCCAGACACGCAAGACGAACACGTGGCTCTTGCCCGGTGCCATTAGCTCATGAGTGATCCGGATGGTCACGAACTCGGCCGGTCTGAGCGGTGCAACGCCCACCTCGATGTTGACGAACCCGCGTTCGAAATCAGCTCGCGACGTAGTCCGGCCATCGCACTTGACGTAATACGCCTGTTCGGGTGATGCGCCCTGGAACGCGCCCTGTCTGAACAGGCTGTGCATGAACCTGCCAACGTTCAGTCGGATTTGCGACCAGAGCGACTCATCGTTGGACTCGAAGACCCCCCACCGCGTCCCGCGATGGACGCTCTCCTCGATGAAGAGCGCCAGGCGGCGCACCGACAGGTACTTCCACTGAGATGCCAGGCGGTCGGCGCCGGCCAGCGTACGTGCGCCCCAGGGTACGATCCCCTGGTGAACCTCCCGCAGGCAGTTGACGCCGAACGCATTGAGCCGCGCGTTCTCCTCATCGGTGAGATTGCACGTCAACTCCCGAACACCCCGTAACGAGGCTTCGATCCCGGCCGGCGCCTTCCAGACTCCATGTTGGGCATCGGTACGCGCGATCAGACCCGCCACCGCGCCAGCTGGCGTAAAGGTCTCCAGACGGCCGTCGTTCTCCGGGTCCGCCATGCGCACACGGGGAAAGTAGAGCGCCGCGTTCGGGCTGTCATCCAATCCGAGCGCCGAGAGGTTGTTTGCCCCGGCCTCCGCGGTCGCTGCATCCAACCAGGTTGCGGGAGGATCGACGATCAGAATGGCACGACGCTTTACACAGTAGGCGTGCGCCGCGGCCCACGTTCGCGGATCGGTATCCACCCCGCGTGCCGGCGGCGCGATGCACAGCAGGTTGAACGGATCCGCGTCTTCCAGTGCGTATAACCCCTTCCTGGACGCTTCCAGGTCGGGATGAGCAATCTCGTCATGACCGATCTGTCCCCCGTCGTCACCGTCCCCGTACATATCGATGGGGCCTCCTTCGCTCGGGCGCTCGAGCGGAAGGGGCTCCCCCTCGCGGACTCGGAGCAACGCCCCGCGTGTCTCCAGCACTCCGGTCACGTGTCGGGGCGAATCCGGGTCCACGGAAACGTTGTCGTAGCGCTCTTCACTCTTGACCTCGTTACCGGAATACTCACGGATGATCAGGTTGAACGACTTGTCATCGGTCGGATCCCGGGTGTCGTGATCGACCAACGCCTCGAGCTGGTCCCCCCACGAGCCAGGACTGGACGCTTCCAAGGCGAGCGGGTTACCCAGGGCGGGCAGATCGAGAGTCGCGGCCTTCGCACGATTGTGGACGCGCACGATGACGGCATCGCTGCCACCGTTCGTGAAGAACTGCTGAACGGCATAACCGAGCATGCTGTGCCTGGAGAGTCCTCCGAACTCCGTCTCGAAGTCGGAGAAGTTCTTTATGCGGATAGGAGTGTTCGACGCACCGCGTTCGGCTGCTCCCACGAAAGCGGTGATCGATGTCGACACTCCCGCGATCGTCCGAGCCTGGCTCGGGATCTCTTCGATGTACACGCCCGGATACGTCGGTCCTACTGGCATTCGATGTTCTCCCTCTTGTATCCGTACATCACTGCCCGCGATCGGAGTCTACACTACTCCGAGATGGGCGAAGTAGTCGGCCATCGCCATGATCGTCAGCTGCGGATTCACGCGTGCGGAACTGGAAAAGACGCTGGCATCGCAGACGTAGAGATTGTCGAGCCCGTGAACTCGAAACTGGCTGTCGACCACGCCGACCGAGCGATTGTCGCTCATCGGGTTGCCACCCTGCGGATGTGCCGTGCTGAGCGTGAGATCGTCCGGTTTCTGCACGGTTCGGTCGATGACGGCGCGAAGCTCGTCAGGCTGTGACCCAAACCGATCGCGATCGAGCGGGATATCGACGAAGGTTGCCGGGTACACGGTCTCTGCCCCGGCGGCGAAATAGACCTCGGCCAACCGTGCCATCCCGCGCTTCAACCTGGCCAGATCGTTCGAGTGCATCGTGTAGTCGACGGGGCCGAGCAACTGCCGCAGCAACGACCAGCGTTGGACTCTGGCATCCGGCCGGGTGCCGATCAAGACGCCGGCACAGGCCAGGTGAGGGTAGGCCTTCATTCTCTCGTAATGCGCGTCGAACCAACCGGGGAGCGAACCGGCAAAGACCATCGGTGGATCGAAGTGACATTCGAGCAAGTATTCGCGGCCGTCCACGTAAGCGTTCATCTGCGTGCCATCGAACCCGTTGACGGGCTGCCCGTCGAAGCGGGCGACCATCAGAGTGGCGGCATTGAACGAGAAACGGCTGCCGACATTGCGCTTTATACCGCTCTTCATCAGCAGAACGCTGGATCCGATCGCGCCGCAAGATACGACCACCGCTTCCGCGTCGACGTTCAGCACGCGACCGTCTCTGCGCTCGCAGACGACCGAGGTCGCTCTACGGCCTTTGCGTCGGATCTCCACCGCGTGGCAGTCGACGATGATTCGGGCACCGTGGCGGGCCGCGCGCGGCAGGTAGGTTTCCACCGTCGATAGCTTCCGGCCGTAGGGGCAACCGAAGTTGCAGTAGCCGCACCCCAGACAACGGTCCTTGTTCTTTACGAAGATCCCGTTCGACCAGGATCTCACATCCGGATTTTCCGCGGCGTGGCGCTGCCAGCCGTCCAGCAGAATCGCCGCGTTGCGACCGGCGATCGGGGCGCCGGGCGGGTCGGCGGCATCGAACAACGGCTTGGCACCGATCGTGTCCCTGACTCGGTCGAAGGATCGCAGCAGCGCGGGCTCGTCGATACGCGCCCCGAACTCTCTCCAATCGTCGAGGACATCGGCCGGCAGGTCGAGACAGATCGCGTTGTTGATGGTCGTCGAGCCGCCCAGACACTTTCCCTGCAGAATCACCATGTCCACATCGACGGTGGACTGCAGACCACCCTCCTTGTACAGCTTCGGGACCATCTCCCGTTCTTCGTGCGTGATTTCGGCATAGGGGACATAGGGGCCTTCCTCGAGGAGAACGACGTCCTTTCCCGCCGCGGCCAGCTCGGCTGCCGCCACCGCGCCGCCGGCCCCCGACCCGATGACGCAGACCTCGGCCTGAATCCGTTCCGTCGTCGGGTCCTCCAGCGGGATCGCCGGTCGTTCTACGGGCCGATAGCGGTCGGGCTCGTACTGCGGGCGCTTCTCGACCGGCTGGAAGCCGATACTGGGATGAACGCGTGGATCGCCGTAGTACCCTGTCGCGAACAGGGCACGAATCCTGGCGATATCACGCAGCAGTCCCCGGTTGCGCGGATTCTTCAGACGGTCTTCGAGGAAGCGTTTTCTCTCCGCCGGCTTCATCTTCGAGAACGCGCGCCGGAAGGGCCAGCCGCCGCGCCTCGGCAGCACGTGCTCGATCAGGAAGAGGACCAGCTTCAGGCTGCGCTTGCGACTCGAGTCGATCCGCTCCAGTTGCCGATCGATGTTCCACATCACGTCCCGCGCCGATATGACCTCGTCGCTCCCCTCGATGAACACCTCCGCCAGGGCCCGCACGGTTCGCAACTGGCCCTCGGTCAGAAACTTCGACTGCCGGCCGTATTCGCTCTCGTTGTAGCGCTCCATAACGAAGTAGCCGAGGAAGAACCGGATCGGCCCTATCTCCATGTAGCTCTTGCCGAGCATCAGGTCTCGATTCTCGGGATCCGGGTAAACGAGGTAGTCGACGGTAAATCGAAAGATGTTGGCGAAGAAGTACTCGTCCCACATGTTGTAGTCGACAATCAGACTATTTCGGTACCGGGGCTTCTCGGCCCGAGATCCCGGTACGACGCCGAAGAAAAAGTAGCGTCTCGGGTCGTCATCGCTCGGTTTGGCCACCCAGGGCTCGTCGAATTCGTTCTGCACACAGGGGACGTTGTATCCCCAGGCCTGGTCCGTGGTGACGTCGAGGAAGAAGCCCTTCTTGAACTTGCGCGTGCCCAAGATCTTCGTGGCTGGATTGAGATTCCACCCGCGGAATTCCCACCCGAGAACGTCCGGAATCGTAGGAGCGCTCGAGCGCTCCATGATCCGATCGAGCTCGTTCTTCTCGAGCGTCGAGAGCGACTCGAATGTGTGTCGATGGGCTTCGTCGTGGGGCATAGCGGGTCTCTCCCTGTGCGACGAGGATCGCTCGACCGATAGTCTGGCCTCAACCGGACCATCGAAGCATCCGGGGAAGCGGCTCACGCAATAGGAACGCCCCCGGGCCGTCTTCTTTCTCACGGGCAGCGATGCCGGCCGAACAGCACCGGTGTGTGGGACCTGCTCGTGGACGGGTGGGGATTAAGGCGTCGCGTGGCCTGCCGCTCGAGCGTCCCGGTCGGCAGGGTGCGCGGTGGTGCCAGCTCCGATCAGCGGCCCGGCAGGATCAGAGCTCCCCTAACCCGTCCACCGGGTAAGGAGCTGCTCCTCGGTGATCGGATCCTTTCCAAACTTCGTGCCCTGGGAACCATAGACCTGCCTCAGGATCTCCGCCGCTTCCCGAGCGACGGCCAGGTAATGACTTCGCGGGTCCGTCACTTTTTTTCCGGCTGGGCCGCTGATCGGAGTGCCGGTGAGCATCGCGTTCTCCGCCTCTCTCGCGGCATCCACTTTGGCGTTCAGTTTCTCCATCGAGTTCGGCGTGACCGCCTTGGCCCCGATATAGACGACATTGCTGAGCCCCAGCAGGGCGAGCAAGTTCGGCGGGATCGTGAAGGTGGCGAGCTGAGTCTGATCGCTCGTGAGCAGGGCGAGGGCGACGACCGCACTGACGGTGACCAGCTGGAACTTGTAGATGTCAAAGTCGTTCTCGCCGCTTTTCAGCAGGTCTCCCCAGCGCGCCTTCTTCGGATCGGCCTTCTGATCGGTGCCTTTCTCGAAGGCGGTCAGCCAGCCGCGCTCGCGCAGCCAGGTCCAGTTCTCTATGCTGAGCCGTTTCTTCGCCACCGCAGCCAGCTTGGAGCCACCGGCGCCGCCGGCGCTGATCCCGAGTAACAGGAGCACGTCGGTCGAAATGTCGCTGAGCGCCCCCGTTCGGAGGATGATGTAGATAAGTAGACCGACGACCAGCAAGGTGAAAGCGAAGATCTGGAACTGCGAGAGGCTCGCCCTACCGAACTGCCCCGACGTCAAGTAGACCGGATTGAAGGCCGCCCGGTGTGCATCGCGCCTGAGCGTGAGTCCGGCGAGCAGATAGAATATCCCGACACCGGCAATTGCACCTGCCAGCGCGAAGGGCCGGTTACTCACGGTCACGGTTCGGGAAAGGACAAGGGACGGAGACCACGCCTCGACTTCACCGGCCGGTCGGTCCTCCGACGCGAGGGTGATGTCGGCGGCCACGCTGTCCGGCGCCTGCGTCATGTCGAGGACCGAACGATCTTCGGCCGTGGTCGGCACGAACCCGAGCAACACGAGCTGGCGCTCGCGCGGAAAGCCAAAGCTGATGTCCGGGACCCTGAAGGTGATGGCCGTGGTTCCCGCCTCCTGACCCACGCCAGGCCCGGCCGCGAGCACCCCGGTCACGGCGCCGTCCTCGACGAATCCAATGCAGTAGACCATACGCTCGGTATCCGGCGGCAGATGCACCCGAACCTCGTCGCCATCTGGCAGGAACACGAGATCCTCGCTCAGCTCCAGTTCGCGTTGCGCTCGATCCGCCGCCGCCTTGAGCCCTGCAGCATCCACCGCCTGACAGGCACGCGGAACCTGAATCGTCTGTGGCGGCGACGTCGCCAAACCGGATTCGGCGCCGGCCAAGACGAGAAGACAGCTGCCGGCGAGCCAGGTCAAATGCGAGTTCGTAAGCAGCATCGGCTATCTCCTCCCAAGAGGAAAACGATTACATCGCGGGTCTATTTTCGCCGGCGGACAGCCGTCGGGTCAGGCTGCTCGCCGCTGGTGGGCGAATATAGCTCGGTGGATTCGGCCTTCACAGCGATCCGCCAGTGCCGCGAGCTACGAGCCCGGTTGTGATGAATACATTCTGTGAGCCTGAGAGCGCCCCTACGATCCTCCATCAGCAAAGCGGAGCGCGGATCCCGAGCGGTCGATCTGAAACCATCTACTAGTCGGGCACATCGGCGAACGGGTCCGGTGCGTCCAGATCGACCTCGAGGGTCCGGCCCAGCGCCTCGCCGGTCCGATCGATCGAGAATTCGGCCCAGAGCGGCAGGTGGTCGGACACTCGCCAGGACTTTTGAAAGAGCGAGAGCTCGCGGAAGACGGCATTGCCGAACTCGATCGTTCCCGCCCGGCCCGTATGCTGGATCTCGATCTGTCCCATGAACCAGCCGATCTGGTCGTAGTGCTTGGCGGCTCTGTCATAGATGGTGGTTCGCGCATCCCGGATCGCGGCCGGCACGTTCAGGCCGGTGGAGGTGAACACCTCGAATCGCGGATCCCCGCGTCGATCGATGTTGAAATCGCCGAGGACCATGAGATCCCGGTGATAACGGTCCTCGTCGCTCCCCCACTCCGCCAGCCACTCGGCGATCGCCCGCAGCTCGCCCTCGCGGTCCTCGGGGACGTCACCATACAGGACGTGCAGCGTCACCAGCACGAACTCCTCCTCGGCCGCCCTGAAGGAGACGGCATACGGCGTCCGGGCGAATTGCCGGCTGGGATCGCCCCCGGCCATGGGCGGCAGGACGAGCTCCGCCGCCAGGCCCGACGGCTGGACCCGACGCCGGTCGTACACGAACGACAGGCGCTCCGAGTTTCCCTCGTCCCCACGTGTGACGTCGGAAACCACCAGGCCCCAATCCGGGCCGAGCCAATCGAGCAACGTGCGGATCCCCCGCAGGTCGCGCCGCACCTCCTGGATGGCCACCACGTCGAACAGCCGGATGATCTCAGCGATGTGCGCCAGGCCGCGGAGGTTCCGCTTCGGTGACCCGGGGTTCTCGTCGAAGGACGGGTGCACGGGCCCGAAGCTCCGAATATTCCAGCTGGCGATCAGCAGGTTGCGATCGGCCACCTTGGCCGGAACACCGGCGGCATCGATTCGACGGCGCAGGCGGACGATCTCTTCGGCAAGGGCCGGCGGATAGTTTTCGTAGTTCACCCCGGGCGACACCTTACAGTCATGTTGGAGTAGTCGAGCGTGGCTCCTCAGTCTCCTCGGCTAATCGACCTGAAGTGTCAGCGACAGGTGTCCATCCCTGATGCGAAGCTGATACGTGTAGCGACCCGGGGCCAGCAGAGTTTCTCCGACATAGTCGATCGGTTCCAGCAAGTACGTTTCGTCGCCTGCGAACGCCTCCACATGGGCATACCGGTAAGCCTGCGAAACGCCACGATACTCGCTGACGCCTCCCTGCGGTACGCGGCCGTAGCGCTCGACCTGCTCCGGGAAGGTTACCACGACACTGTCGAAGTCGACGCTGCTGAGGTTCGCGAGACGAATTCGAGGTCGGGTTTCATCTTGATTCGCACCCGTTTCCGCCGCCGTCGCGTCATCTTGCTCGCGCTGATCTGCCGCGCGCGGCCCGCTACACGCCATCAAGAGAACGCAGGAGATCGAAATGAATTGCACCGCAATCACCTTCTTACGCATCGGCTCTTTCTCTCTCTCTGCGCTCCTACGATTCCAATCACGAGCGCTCTGGCTCGTTCGGCCAGCCGCCGCCAGCCCGGCACGGGCGTCAGGGCAAGACGCTGTTGAGGACGCCGGCTATGTTGCCGTCGTTCGCGTCCGAAAAGAACGGCGCGCGTGTGGTCGGCCCTCCGGCTCCACCACCTGGCATGATGGAAATACCGCAGATGTCCCAAATAATGAAGGTGGTGCAGCCATCGGTGACGCCATCTCCGTGAGTTCCACCCAGCAGATGCCCGACCTCATGCGCCATCACTATCCAGCGCGTCTTCAACGACTGCCCGCTGCGACCTTCGCCGAAGGCGTGGTTCTTGCCAGCGCCGCTACCGAAGCCCGAGCTGTTCCCGATCCCCGCCGCTTTGCCATATAGACCCGCCACATTATAGCCAACAAACAGGTAATGCACCTCCGTGTCCGCTACCGGGTTCAGCAGAAAGTAATTGGGATCGGTGATCTCCGCGATCAGGTCATCTCCATCGGTCGTGGTCGGCCCTCCACTAACCCACACCTCCTGCCCCTTTATCTCCAGGTCGAGCCCCCAGTTCGAGTTGTTCGGTGACTCGGCGCTCAAAGGCTCGAGGAACCCGTACACCACCGATACGGTATTGAACACTTCCTCCTGGCGCGACCACACCGTGCTCTTGTCGATCTCGTAGAACTCGACGTCACCGTCCAGGACGATGCTCGTCTCTTTGAAAGCGGTCTCAGCCGAGAGGCTGGCCAGCCGGGCGGGAATCGGCCGGGACATGTCGGCGGGACCAAGGCCGACCACCTCCGGCTCCTCACCCTCCCCGAACTCGGTCACCTCGGTGCCGGTCACATTGTAGATGATGTGGAGTCCCGGGTTCTGCCGGCCACCAATGATCATGTCGACCGGTTCGAAAAAGGTCAGGCCGAGTCGCTCGTGGACCAGGATGCCGCCTACCATCGTCCGCCCCTCGTCCAGAATCGTCAACGAGCCACAGCCGCTGAACTGTTCCCGCGTCCTGACACACTGCCCGATGCGATAGTTCTGCTCGGGTGGCAGAGCGACCCGATCGACCTCTTCCGCGCCGGTCCGCAACGCGCCCTCGACCAAGCCATCCGCCCGGAGTTGCACCTGCTGCGCCGGCAATTCGAGCTCGACGATCTGATTCTCCGGGTCGGCCAGCGGCAGGACGATGGTCCCAGTTTCCAGCCCCTGGACCAACGCCTCCATGTCTAGCTCGACGATTTCGAAGCGGGTAACGTCGCCCCTGAGAGCTTCGGCCACCTGGTCACGAACCCCCTCCTGAGGCCTCTCACAGGCGGAGACAGACACCGCAAGAATTGACACCGTCAGTGCCAAGCAAATTCGTCTTGCTTGCATCATCGTTCCTCCCCTTCCGACGGAATTTCAGGAGATGGAAATCGTTCAGCCGACTTGCACGGCCAGCGTCCACGCAAGCGCGGGAAGAACCGCCCCTCCTCTGGTAAACGCGCAGACCCAGCCGTTCTTCTCATTCGCGCACCAGACTCGGCCGCCCGATCCCCAGTTCGGGGAAGGGTTCAGGGATCGCCTCCAGACTGCACCACGAACCCCGGAATACCTGCACTTACCTCCCATGGCCCGGTCAGAGATCGCCCGGTAGCGGTAAGGTTGGGCTCCTGCGACTTTCAACACACCAACAAGGAGGAAAACCCGGATGTATACGGTTCTGATCATCGTTCTGCTCCTGGGCGCAGCCGGCCTGTTCTGGCGTGGGATCAAACAAAAGCGGACCGGATCGATCGTGCTCGGCGGGCTCGTTGTAGCCGCCACCATCGGGTTCTTCTCGTTCCTGGGGTTCTGGGGCGAGATGCTCTGGTTCGACGCGGTCGGCTACGGTCGGCGATTCTGGACCGTGATCCAGTGGCAGGTGACGCTGGGACTCGGCGGCGCCGCGCTCGCCGCCTTGCTGGTTCATCTGCTGACCCGCGGCCTGGACAGGAGCCGGCGCGCACTGCGCATCGGCTCCAAGCTGGTCGCCGCCTACGCGGGCGGCCATTGGGGCGTGGCCCATTGGGACACGGTCCTGCTCTACCTGAACCGCGTGACCACCGGGATCGAGGAACCCATCCTGGGACGCGAGACCGGCTTCTACCTGTTCACCCTGCCCCTCTACGAGGCGGTATTCACCTTCTTGATTCTGATCGCGATCATCGCGCTCGTCGTCTGGGGGATCGCTCTGTTCCTGCGGATCGGCGATGAGAGGATCGAGCTGCGGCTCCAGCGGGAAGGGGACGAGGAGCGCACGGGCGGCTATCCCGCCGGGTTCTACTGGAGCGCGGCGGCGTTCCTGGCGGTGCTCGCTTACGGTGCGTACCTGGATCGCTTCCAGCTGCTCTACTCGACGCTGGGCGTCGTGGCCGGACCCGGTTGGACCGATGTCCATGCTCGGCTGCCGGCGTATTGGGTGATGATCGTGCTGCTGCTGGGGGTCGTGGTCCTTCTCGCCGTCCCATCAGCGCGACGGTTCATCACGCGCTTGGCGGGGCGGCTGGGCCTGTCGCCGCCGCTGGTCCGTCTGTCGCCGCTGGCGGCCGCCGCCGCCGTTCCGCTGGTCGCCTGGTTCCTGCTGCTGCTGGTCCTGCCGGGCCTGCTCCAGTGGCTGTATGTAGAGCCCAACGAGATCACGGTCGAGCGGCCGTACATCAGCCACAACATCGAGTTCACGCGTCGGGCCTTCAAGCTGCACGAGGCCGAAGAGCGCGAGTTCCCGGTCTCCGAAACGTTCGCCCAATCGATGGTCGCCCAGAACCGGGGGACGTTCGACAACGTGCGGCTGTGGGATTGGCGGGCGCTTACGTCGGTGTACGAGCAGTTCCAGGAGATCCGGCTGTATTACGAGTTCCACGACGTGGACGTAGACCGATACCGATTCGGCGACGAGTACCGCCAGGTCATGGTGTCGGCCCGGGAGATGGAGCCGACCAACCTGCCGCCCCAGAGCCAGACGTTCGTGAACCAGCGCTTCAAGTACACGCATGGCTACGGCGTGACCCTGACCACCGTCAGCGAGTTCACACCGGAGGGGCTGCCGAACCTGCTGGTGAAGGACATTCCGCCGCAGGCCGCGTACGCCGCCCTCGAAGTCGCGCGGCCGGAGATCTACTACGGCGAGCTCACCGACTCCCACGTCATCGTCGACACCGAAGAGGAGGAGTTCGACTACCCCTCCGGCGAGCAGAACGTATACGCCCACTACTCGGGTGATGGGGGCGTGAGGATTCACAACCTGTGGCGCCGGTTCCTGTTCGGCTGGATCTTCGACGGCACCCGGCTCCTGTTCTCCAGCTATCCCACGCGCGAGAGCCAGATCCTCTATCATCGACAGATCCAGGATCGCGTGCGGACCGTCGCGCCGTTCCTGACCTTCGACGACGACCCCTACGTGGTGCTGGCGAACGGCCAGCTGTACTGGATCGTGGACGCCTACACGACGTCCGAAGACTACCCTTACAGCGAGCCGTTCGCCTCGGGAATCAGCGCCCAATACGATCCGACCCGTGAGCTCTTCCTGAGACCGTTCCGCCTGCGGGGCATCAACTACATCCGCAATTCGGTGAAGGTGGTGGTGGACGCGTTCGATGGCTCGGTCGATCTCTACGTCTTCGATCCCGACGATCCCCTGATCCAGGTCTGGCAGAGGACCTTCCCCGATCTCTTCAAAGACCGCTCCGAGATGCCGCGGGAGCTGGTGAGCCACATTCGCTACCCGGTCGACATGCTGGTCACCCAGGGGCTCATCTACGCCAAGTACCACATGACCGAGCCGGACGTCTTCTACAACCAGGAGGACCTCTGGATGCGGGCCACCGAAAAGTACTACGGCGAAGTGCAGCCGGTGGAGCCGTACTACATCATGTGGGAGCCGACGGCCACCGACGATCTCGAGTTCATCCTGATGCTGCCGTTCACGCCCAAGAACCGGCAGGTGCTGATCGGCTGGATCGCCGGGATGAGCGACGGCGACAACTACGGCCGCCTGCTGGCCTACAAGTTCCCCAAAGAGAAGCGAGTGCTGGGCACGCAGCAGATGGAGACGAAGATCGATCAGGACAGCTACCTGTCGGGCCAGCTGTCGCTATGGGACCAGCGGGGCTCCCGCGTCATCCGCGGCAACGTCCTCGCCATCCCGGTGGAGGAGACCCTGGTCTACGTCGAACCCATCTACCTGCAGGCGGAGACCGCCGCCTACCCCGAGCTCCGCCTGGTCGCCGTGATGCACAGCGACAACCTGAGCTACGCGCCCACGTTCGAGGAAGCGCTGACCGGGCTGTTCGGCGAGGCGGCGCCGCAGCCGATCGGGCCGGCGACCCGGGCCGGCGCCTCGGTCCAGGAGCTGGCCCAGCGGGCCAGCCAGGCCTTCGACGATTACCTCGAGGCGCTGGGCAGGAAGGATTTCGAAGCGGCGGCCAGCCAACTGGCCAGGCTCCAGGAGACGTTGAGCCAGCTCACCGAGGCGGCGGCACCCACCGCGGCGGCGGACACGTCGGGCACGAGGTGAAGCGCGACTGACCTCCCCCGGCCGTAGGGGTGCCGCCGCGCGGTTGCATTGCAGCCGCCGGGCGGCACCCTCAGCGGCCTCGCCGATCTCATAAGTCTATAAAAATCAACGTTTTGTAGATTCAGGCCTCCCGGCCTGGCGCTTGCCTCCATCGAGCGGGTGAAGTCGGACAGTGAAACCCGTGATACGGAGGAGATCATGCGGCACCAGGCAGACGGAACGGCGACCGGAGCCGTCCGCGGAGGAGACGGCCGGACCTGGCGCATACTGGCGCTGGCGGTCACGGCGGCGTTCTCGCTGCTGGCGGCCCTGGACGGGCTGGCCGCGCAACAGACGGCGGACCCGGCGGAGCGGGCGCAGGCGGCGCTGGAGGCGTGCGCGAGTGCGGCGCAGGAAGGCCGCGAGGAGGCGGCGCGCGAGGCCGCGGACCGGGCCGAGTCGCTCTTCAAAGCCATGGAGGAATCCGGCGATCCGGTGCGCGGGATGACGGGCAGGGCGCAGGTCCTGTCCCGCTGCCGGATAGCGTTCGCCCCCTTCATGCGACAGGGGTC
>JABAHQ010010404.1_pt2 | contig 14753 bp, 7 predicted proteins | sample 7062091 | NCBI WGS metagenome assembly JABAHQ01 (sample SAMN14534359, study PRJNA622989) | marine sediment metagenome | biome: marine biome [ENVO:00000428]; feature: marine pelagic biome [ENVO:01000023]; material: deep marine sediment [ENVO:00002113] | place: India: Gulf of Kutch | collected...
TCGCATGTTTCTATAACGGCGGCGGCGTGCCTTATTCGGCCTACCCCCGCTTCCAAGAGGTAATGGCCGAGGATAGTGGTCAGACCGTTGCGGCGGCACTTGTCGAGTCAATTTTGCCCCTGGTTCCGGGTCTGGTCGAGTCCCTGCAGAATGGCATTCACGTGCTTGACGTCGGCTGCGGGCATGGACGGGCGCTCAATCTGATGGCTCAGGCTTTCCCAAACAGCCACTTTATTGGCTATGATTTCTCTGAGGATGGCGTCGCCACTGCTCGAGCCGAGGCAGAGCAGATGGACCTCTCAAACGTCCACTTTGAGATTAAAAATGTGGCGACTATTGACGCCCGCGAGCAGTACGACCTGATCACTGCTTTTGACGCCATCCATGATCAGGCTTATCCGGCTAAGGTCTTGAAAAACATCATCACTGCCTTGCGACCCAAAGGGATCTTTTTGATGCAGGACATTGCCGGCTCGAGTCATGTTCATAACAACCTGGACCACCCTATCGCGCCGATGCTGTACACTATCTCCTGCATGCACTGCATGACGGTTTCCCTGGCGCAGGGCGGGGAGGGTCTTGGCACCATGTGGGGCGAAGAAAAAGCGCTGGAGATGTTAGCCGAGGCCGGCTTCACCAAGGTAGAGGTGAAACAACTGCCCCACGACTTTACGAATAATTACTACATTGCTACCAAACACTAATCAATTGAAAACCCGCCAGGAAGACGCGGATAAAGAGTCAAAAATCCGCGTCTTCCCACAATACGAGGGTGGGGGTTGGGAATCTCTATACCAACCCAACCCGCCTGGCAAAACCCAACCCTTAAACCTGTCTTTTGGCAGATCACCGCTGGCCGATTGTGGCCTATACTAAGGTCGATCAACGCTTGACCGCCTGTGTGATCGAGGGACGAAAAAGGAATAATATCATGAAAAATACGGGCATAAAGACTTTTATCACCATTTGGTTCGGGCAATTCGTGTCTCAGATCGGTACGGCCCTGACCCGCTTTGCCCTGCTGATCTGGGCTTATGAACAGACGGGCAGCGCCATGAGTGTGGCCCTACTCGGTTTCTTCTCTTTCTTGCCTAACTTAGTGGTCAGTCCCTTCGCCGGTGTCTGGGTTGACCGCCTGGACCGGCGCAAGATTATGCTGCTGGCCGATCTTGGGGCCGGGATGATGACTATGGGTATGTTGCTGCTGTTTGTCAGCGGCCATCTGCAAATCTGGCATCTATATTTAGCCCAAGCCTTGTCCGGTGTCTTCGAGGCTTTTCAACTTCCGGCCTATACCGCCGCTACTACCGTGCTCCTGCCCAAAGAGCAGTATGCCCGGGCCAGCGGTTTGCGGTCAATGGCCGACTCGGGAGCCCAGGTCATCGCGCCATTGTTGGCCGGGCTGTTGCTGGCCTGGGTGGGCATCAATGGTGTTATGCTCATAGATATCGGCACCTTCTTGGTGGCATTCCTGACGCTGGTGATCATCCACATCCCCCAGATTGAAGGGACCGAGCGGGGGCCGGCGGTCAAGACGCGGGCGCAATTCTGGGGGGAGATGCGCGTTGGCTTCAGCTATATCTGGCAGCGACCGGGCCTGCTCGGTTTAATGCTTATCTTTACGGGGATCTTCCTCTTTGCCACCTTGACCTATTTGTCGATTTTGCCGGCCATGATCCTGGCTCGCAGCGAGGGCAATGAACTGGCTTTGGCCAGTGTACAGGGTGCACTGGGCGCGGCCGGGGTAGTCGGTGGCCTACTTGTCAGCCTCTGGGGCGGCCCCAAGCGCAAAATTCATGGTGTCTTGGCCGGTGCAGCCTTCTCCTTCCTCTTTGGCGATTTTCTCTTTGCCTTGGGGCGCAGTATACCCCTTTGGATCGTGGCAGCCTGGGCGACCTCATTGGTCATCCCCATCATCATCAGTAGCGACCAGGCGATCTGGCAGGCCAAGGTATCGCCGGAGGTGCAAGGGCGCGTCCTCTCGGTTTACGGCATGATCCGCCGCTCCACAGCGCCGGTGGGCTACTTACTGGGTGGTTTATTGGCCGACCGTTGGCTAGAACCGGCCATGATGCCCAGTGGATCGCTGGCCCCCCTCTTTGGCCAACTCGTCGGCACCGGGCCGGGCGCCGGTATGGCCCTGATGTTTGTGGGCACAGCCGTGTTGGGCTGCGCCATGAGCTTGTCAGGTTATCTCATTCCGGCCGTGCGCCATGTCGAGGATGACCTGCCAGATCACGACCGGGCTGTGATGCCTGTCACGGCTGTTCAACCTACGTAATTAACCCCTTTTTAAACCCTTATTTAAACCTTAGTTAGAGGACAGCTTAGGGGGTTTACTGATAAGATAAGTTTGAAGGTGCAATTTGCTTTACTAACCGCTCAAACTTTCAGGGGATTTCTTTGGTGCGTTTTTGGCAACGTTTTTGGTGCGCTTATCAGTTATAGTAGTGGCATAATGAATAACAAACATATCAAGTCACTAAGGAGAGAATTATGAATACCACAGACATTCTAGAATACGGACATCAGACAGTTTTGGGAACCATTGACGGCCTGGCGGAAACCGATTGGTACACTCCCGGCGTGTGCGGCGTTTGGTCGGTCAAAGACATTATCGCTCACCTGGCGTCTTTCGAACACTGGCTGATCGACGTTCTCAACTCCCTGCTGGATCCCGGCAGTCCCACCCCCACTCTGGATAAGTACGTCGAGGACTACGAGGGGTTTAACGACGCCGAAGTGGCCCGCCGCCGCGATAAAACTGCGGCTGAAGTGTGGGCTGAATATGAGGACGCTCAGGCTCAAGCAGCCGATCTCCTGGGCCGCCTCCCGGTCGAACTGTATCGTCAAAATGGTACCCTGCCCTGGTATGGCCAGGAATACGATCTGGATGATTTCATCGTCTATACCTTCTACGGCCATAAACGGGAACATAGCGCCCAGATCGCCGTATTTCGTGATCAATTAGTCCCTGAAGCAAGTGGAACAAGCGTCTGACCGAACTCGTCTTTGAGCCGCTCACGGTACTATCCGAAAATTGGGTAGTGGTTGGGGAGTTGGTGGGATGGTAGTCGGTCGCAGGCCCACCAGTCAGGGCAACTATAATATGGAGGCGTTGATTACTATGATTGCCTATTCCAAACAAATTGACAACATCCTTAAATTGGTCGCTCCGATAAACCGTTTCTTTATGGAGTCAACATGGATGCAACGGGCCGGTGATCCAGACATCTGTGATTTTATGCTGGGTAACCCGCACGAACGACCGTTGCCGGACTTCACTACTGCGCTGCAAAAGTGGAGCAAACCCCAAAACAAGGATTGGTATGCCTACAAAGAAAATGAACCCACCTCACAAGCTGTTATCGCCGGGTCATTGCGTCAGCAACGTGGGCTGCCCTTCGAGGCCGAAGACATTTTCCTGACCAACGGCGCTTTTGCCGCCCTGTCAGTCACTCTGACTACCATTGTCGACCCCGGCGATGAGGTCATTTTCATCAGCCCGCCCTGGTTCTTCTACGAGTCGCTGATTGCCGCTGCCGGGGCGAGGCCTGTGCGGGTAAAGTGCAACCCGCAGACGTTTGACTTAGACCTGGAGGCTATTGAGGCGGCGATTAGCGAACGCACCCGGGGGATCATCATTAATTCTCCCCATAACCCCACCGGCAAAATCTATCCGGCCGAGACATTGACAAACCTGGCCGACCTGCTTACGGCTGCCAGTCAAAGAAACGGCCGGACCATCTACCTCCTCTCCGATGAAGCCTACTGCCGCATTATCTATGATAGGCGCAGATACCCCAGCCCGACGGCCTACTATCCTCACTCATTCGTGCTCTACACCTACGGCAAGACGTTGCTCACGCCGGGCCAACGGCTGGGCTATATTGCTCTCCCACCGGCCATGCCTTATCGGGCGCAGCTTCGGGAGGCCCTGTATACAGCGCAGATTGTGACCGGTTTCGCCTTTCCGAATGCCCTATTACAGCACGCCTTGCCTGACCTGGAAAAACTCACCATCGATGTGGAGCATTTGCAATATAAACGTGACTGGCTGGTCGGCGCTCTACGAGAGATGGGCTACGAGTTGCATACGCCAGAAGGGACGTTTTATTTACTGGTGCGATCGCCGTTGACCGATGACCTGGCTTTTATAGACTTGTTGGCCGATTACAATATCTTTTGTCTACCCGGCACCATGGTGGAAATGCCCGGCTATTTTCGGATCTCCCTCACGGCAAACGCCGAGATGATCGAGCGGGCGCTGCCGGGGTTCGCCGCAGCCAGAGAGAAGGCGCTATACAGGCATAGCGTCGTTATGGTCTGACCGAAGCCCGCCATTGGTCAGCTCAAACCTCATTTGGTACCATGATATGGTGGATAGAGAAGGAGGAATGGATATGTCAAAACCACTAAGACTCATGTGCATCTTAGCCCATCCCGACGATGAATCGTTAGGGACGGGCGGCATCCTGGCCAAGTACGCCGCCGAAGGTGTGGAAACTTATCTGGTCACGGCGACACGAGGTGAGCGCGGCTGGTTCGGCGAGGCCGACGATTATCCCGGCCCAGTAGCACTTGGCCGTATCCGCGAGGCCGAGTTGCGCGCCGCCGCCAAGGAGCTCGGTTTGCGGGAGGTCGTCTTCCTGGATTACTGCGATGGGGAGTTGGATCAGGCAGACCCGGCTGAGGCTATCGCCAAGATCGTTGCCCACCTGCGGCGAGTACGACCACACGTAGTTGTCACTTTCGACCCCAACGGCGCGTACGGTCACCCCGATCATATCGCCATTTGCCAGTTCACCACGGCGGCGGTGGTCGCCGCCGCCGACCCACATTATGCCGATACATACGCCGAGCCCCATCGGGTGTCAAAACTCTACTATATGGTCGAGACCCAGGAGAATCTGGCTGCCTACGAAGCGGCTTTTGGTGAGTTGGTGGTGCACATCGACGGCCAGGAGCGACGCGCCACCGGCTGGGAGTCGTGGGCGATCACCACCCGGATTGATACCTCTGCCTATTGGCAACAAGTGTGGCAAGCTATCTCCTGTCACCGCTCCCAACTGCCCGGTTACCAGGCGTTGAAGGAACTGCCGGCAGAGCATCACCAGAACCTGTGGGGCAGCCAGGCTTATTATCGTGCCTTCAGCCTGGTTAATGGCGGGCGCAAGATGGAACAAGATTTATTTGAGGGGCTGAGCTAACATCCTTATGCGCAGTACGTCCGGCCTTACGCTCAATCTGAGAGCGCCTTCACTCAAATTCATATCTCGAAGCATCCCTGAGGACAACTGGACCCATTAACCCCGAAGGAAGTTGCAGGCCATCATAGGCATTGGCCATCGAATTGGTGACCCGCACCTCAAGCATGTTCCCCCCAGAACGACAGGCTTGACCCAGGTCGAAAACATAGGGGCCCCAAGCCCGGCTGCCGATAGCCTGACCGTTAAGGATGACTTCGGCAATATCTCCAACCTGTCCCAGATCTAAAAACAAATGTCCCTCAGCCTGCTCAGGCGAAAGATCAAACTGCGTCATAAACCGTAACCGGCCCGAGAAGATCTCCCATTCTCGAACTTTGGCCCAGTCGCCAGGGCAAGGGAGACTAACGGGCTGACCTGCCTCATCTGTTACATGCCATGGTCCTGCGATCTCACAAATGATTTCGCCGGGCAGCGGTGGCATGGTCACTGCCGGATCTGCTTCCCCCTGCGGGTCCACGACCAAGACCACGCCCTGCCGTCGCTCCAGGCACAACCAGGTGTGAGTTCTGCCCTCAATCACCCGACCGGGCCAGGGGCGAATGCTGCCAGTCAGTGGATTCCAGTATTCCAAAGACCCTGCACTACCCAGCGACAGGTTACCGGCCAACGGTTGTTCCCCTTCGTTGACCAAGAAATAAAACTCCCGCCCTAATTTCCGGTAGTGGATGACCCGTAGATCGGGAGCGTTCGGCCAGTCAACATCTCGTCCCAACCTGGTCACGAGGCGACTGGCCAAATCACCGGCCTCCCAGTCAGTCAATACCAGGCCGCCTTCGGCCGCAAAAGCATCTAATCTGGCCCGCTGAGCCTGGCTCAGACGACCAGGCGGACCGCAAACCACCGCGTGAAACCGTTGCTGGCCAACGACCAACGCTTTGCCCTCAAGCCGGGCCTGATCCAAAGCGACATCGTCAATATAGACAAAATCAATCTGGTTTTGGAACAATTCTTTGGCCGCAGCCCAGGCCACCTGGTTAGGGTCGGTCAAAACGGCCGCCTGACACACTTCCAGGCCATCGGTCAGCAGCCAGCAGACCCGCCGCAGGTAGTCCCCCAAAAGTTGGAAGTAGGGCCACCAAACATTATGCACCCCGATGTCGGGTTCACTCTCAAAGGCCCGGCGACCGCGAAGTGAGTAAAAACAAGCATGCAGAAAAAATAAGTTGTTCCCGCGCACCAGGTGCCAGTCCAGAAGCCATTTAGCCTCGTCGAGGGTCAATCGCCAGCCGTAGGCCCCCAGGGCTTCGGAGGTGTTACGCCGGCTCCCCTGCAGAACGGCCGCACTACTGGCACATTTCGGCGCGGTGCTATGGGGTCCTTCAAGGGCCGAAGCGGCATTGGGTGTCACCCAGCGCCAGACCATATCTTGTCCCGGCCAGTGGAACTGCCGGAGCACTCCCATCTCATTGCTTTGGCTGGGATGTCCGGTTAAGGCAAGACCGTGTTCACGGCACCAGCGGCTCTGGGCGGCGTAAAAGACCCGCTCCAGCCGGTCATTAACTGCTCGTTCGTAGACTTGCCGGAAGGCCTCCGTACGCGGCCCGCAGTCCAGCCACAGAGCCGGCAGCCAGCGTTGGACATCGTCGTCCCAATTCGCCCCTACCTCAGCCAAGAAACCGCTGGTAAAGGGCATAGGTTTTGGGCCACGTTTGACCCCACGCCCCAAGGGGCTCGGCTCATCGGTGAACATAGCCACCACCGTCGTCCCGAAGTAGTCCTGGAGATGAGCGTAATATTGGTCGTGGGTGTGGCGCAGGAAACAAGCGACCGCTTCAGGGTTCATGATGTCTCCGGCCGCCGGGGCCAGGGCATGCTGGTCCTCTTCCTCGTCAAAAACCCCACGGATGGTGCCGCCGCTAAAAACGTCCCAGCAAGCCACCAATCGCCAATTCCCCTCAGGGACCTCGTAACGCACCAAGCCAGGCCCTACGATCAGCAAGGGGGTTAGGGTGTCGGGGTCAAGCGCATCCGGCGCAATCTCTCGTCCCAAAATAACGCTCACCAACCGATCCTGCATCGCCCGGCCCGGGTTGGGCCGCCAATACCCCTGGGCCGGGCCGGTGACTCGGTGGTGCAAAGGGATCAGGCAGCGTGCGGCATAAGCGGGATTCTCGGCCACCACCCGCCCCTGAGCTGAGCCCGACGGATATGACCCCTCATCGTAGAGAATCACTTTTAGCCCTAACCGGGCTGCTTCTTCGACCGCCAGTCGCACCAAACGAAAGTATTCCTCAGTTAAATAACCAACGCGACGGGATAGCCCAATCCGGGGGTGGATCAGAAAACCACCGAACCCTTTAACCTGAAACTCGTGGATTTGGCGGATCAATTCTTCTTCCTGAAGGTCGTCATTCCAAAACCAAAAGGGCATAACCCCAAATTCACGGGGGGGATCGGCAAACGTGGTCTGTAAAGTGTCTTGTCGGGTAATTGACATCGGGCCTCCAGGTTTGAAGCTTATTAGTACTCGGTGCGAAACGTAGGTGAGGCATCCCTATGCCCCACCGCTGACGCATCCCCATGCGTCAGCTACAGTTTCGCACCGAGAGTACTAATTGTGGGTCAAGTCATAGCGGACAAGTATAGCACAGCCCGTCCCGCCCAACAATGAAAATGGCCTTAATTTTGACAGCTTGCTCGCGAGCATATACCATAAACTTCATTTCTTCAACTTTGGGGCAAAGGATCTACGATGATTAACATTCGCCACATTGGCATCTCCGGTGACAGCCTGGGAAACTCAACCCAACTTGACCATTTGGAACAATCACTAGCCCGCTTCCACGACCTTGGGTTCACGATGGTGGAAGTTGATCCGGCGCCGTTCAGCTTGATTGTGAATGGCGAAATTCGCCAACCACAACTGGCGGATTTCGCCGCAGTGTTAAAGAACTTCGACCTCCGCTACAGCGTCCACGGCTTATCACGTCTGAATCTGGCTTACGACCCCCGGCATGCTTTGTGCCGCCAGATTATGCGCTGCCAAATTGAGATTTGCCAGGCCGCCGGTGCTTCACACCTGGTCTACCACAGCGGCTTACAGGCTTTAGATGCGGTACGGTATGGCGTGCGGCGCTCCCTCTTGACCGATGAAGAACTGGCCACAGGTGCCCAACAAGAAACCGAGGCCTTTAAGGAATTGGCCCCTCTGGCTGCGGAGGTGGGGGTTATCATCTGCATGGAAAACGGCGACTCTCACCAGTGGGAGCATAACCTTATCGCTCAATTTGGCCTCTCTCGCTCCGAACTGGCGAAACATCACGCCCGGTTACAGATTGGTCCCATCGTGCGCCAACTGGAGGCTATCAATCATCCCAACGTCGCTATGACTTTGGATATAGCCCACTTACATATTGCCGCCTATGACCTTGGCTTCGATTACCTGAGTGCCGTCAGCGAAGCCGCCCCCTGGGTCAAACATCTCCACGCCAACGACAATTTTGGCCGGCTTGATTGGGGCTTTGATACGGAGCATGATCGCTGGGCCTTTGGCGAGGCTGATGTTCACCTACCGCCTGGTTGGGGAAATATTCCCTATGGTGACGTTTTCTCCCGCTTGCCCAATTACGAGGGTGACTTGATTTTGGAGATCAAGCCCGGTTTTCAAGATCATCTGGGGGAAGGGTTAGCCACCATACGTGGGATTTTGGCGACCTTATAATAAAATTGAATTCGGCGGGACATCCCAGGCATCGTCCCTGCCATCACTTCAATTAGAACTGCCGCTAGTATGCCTGATTAAGCATACTAGCGGCAGTCTTTATTTAGAAAACGTCCCCAAATGTATTACAATTCCGCTGATACTGATAATAATCAGGTAACTATTCACCTATCTGTCACGTATACGTGAGGCGCGAAGCGATGAAGAATCTCCGATTCACTAGCGGGCTAGACTCTTCGGCTTGGCTTCGCTCCGCCTCAGAGTGACAAGGTGAATGGTTACATAATCAGCAACAACCTTATAAGGAGGCTCATCGATGAGTGACAAAATTCGTGTTGGCGTAATCGGCTAAAGAACACAACCAGCGAATTTATCCGCGCCATCCGCGAAGGGCAGGCCATATCGCCCACCGTTGATGAGGGCTTAAAGGTGCTGCGTATCATTGACGCCATTTACCGTTCAGCGGCGGAGGGTCGGCAGGTGGATTTGGTTTAGTACTACTACGAGACTTTGTCATTCTGAGGAGCGAAGCGACGAAGAATCTCCCGTTGGTGTTCAAAATTCTTGGCGAAGATGGAGATTCTTCGCTCCCGTTGGTCGCTCAGAATGACATATTCGACGGAGTCTCATCATAGTATTAGATTTGCCAACAGCATACCAAACACGATATTTATTTTGATTCATGAGGGGGAGGGCCACAAATTGGCCCTCCCCTCGTTCGCTGTTTCTCAATCCTTACGATTTCGTTGAGTTGGTACCAATGCCCCGTACCCGATAGCGATAAGGTATGCTATACTAACAAAGCGCGTGATACATCTTTAGCGGACAAACACAATAGTTGTCCAATCTCAACCAGATAGAGGATTTCATCGTGAAAGTAAAAATCTGGGGAGCACGTGGATCCGTTCCATCGCCACTCCGACCTGAAGAAATACGGGCCAAGATTCGACATGCCATTTTGAATCTGCCCGATATTGATATCTCAGACCCTACGGCAGTTGATGCCTATCTGGAACAACTATCTCCCTTAGAATATGGCACCGCCGGGGGTAACACCACATGTGTCGAAATTCAGGCCGGTCAGGAAACGATCATCATCGATGCTGGCTCTGGTTTACGTGAGTTGGGCCGGGAGTTGATGAAAGGCCCTTGCGGACGGGGTGAAGGAACCCTCCACTTCTTGTTCAGCCATCCCCACTGGGACCATATCCAGGGTTTTCCCTTCTTTGTGCCGGCCCTGATACCCGGCAATCGCATTTTTATCTACAGCGTTCACGACCTGAAGTGGGCGCTTGAAGATCAACAACGCCCCTTGAACTTTCCCATTTCACTCTCCTACATGCGGGCCACAATGGAGTTTATTTCCATCCGACCCCAACAGCCTTTCTCTATCGGCGATGTCAAAATCAATACCATCGAGACGGTTCATCCCGGCAAAGCTTATGCCTATCGTCTGGAGGATGAGTATGGCACTTTTGTTTTTGCCAGCGATGCCGAGTATAAAGAGTTAGATGAAGTCAGCCTGCGCCCCTATCTCGACTTTTTTAAGGACGCCGATGTTCTAATTTTCGACGCTCAATTCACCCTGGAAGAAGTCTGGCAAAAAATAGACTGGGGTCACAGTTCAGCTTTAATTGGGGCCGACCTGGCCCGGATGGCCGGCGTAAGAAAGCTGGTTCTTTTCCACCACGATCCTACCTATTCCGACGCCCAGTTGCTTGATATCCGACAACGCACGATTGAATATCAGGCCCAGGACGCCTCACGCCCACCTTGCGAGGTGATTATCGCTTATGAAGGCTTGACGTTCGACCTGACTCCGCCGGGAACTGTCAATTTGTATCAGCCTTCTTCCGGTGAAAGGGTTGTGTTAACGCCCAGCGGCAGCTTTGATGAACTAGGGGTGGTGGGATTAGAGCAACAGGTAGCGCAGTTTGAAAAAAACGGGTGGCCGCCACATCTGATTATTGATCTCTCCCAAACCGAAACGCTAACTATAGCCGGCCTGAAGGCACTCATTTCATTACGTAAAGAACATCCTGATACAATTATTGTTCTGGCCGGTCTATCCTCAAAGGTACAGCAAGTTATTGAATTGGCCGGGTTCTTAGATTTTTTCGCCATTTACCCCACAGTTGAAGCCGCCCAAGAAGGGTTGCAAGCCATTGAGACATTAAATCTACCCGGCCAGTTAATTAAAAATCGTTACCGGATTGAAAGTCGCTTGAGTGACAGTTGGCAAGGTGCTGTCTTTAAGGCCACTGATACCCACCTGGACCAACTTGTGGCCATCACCGTCCTTTCACCCTCTCTAGGTGAAAGGGCTATTGATCAGTTTATACACCAGGCCCGACAAATCGTTAACTTAGACCACAGCAATATCGTTAACGTTTTGGATTGCGACCAAGACCAGGGTCTGGCTTATATTGTCGAAGAATTTATCGTGCCCCAAACCCTTCACGATCTACTAGCCAACACCCCAGGCATGCCTTTAGCGGCCGAGCAGGCTCGAGACATCAGTTTGAGCATTGTCAATGCCCTAGAATATGCCCATAGTCGCGGGGTGATTCACTACAACTTAAGCCCGCGAAATATCTTTCTGGCTGATGGTCTTAAGCTAACCAACTTTGGCCTGGGCAGCCTGAGCCAGGGCCGTCCCCTCCTGGAGCGTCCCATGGTTTTACTAGAGACGGCCTATCTAACCCCAGAACAAATTTTAGGCCAGCCGCCTGACGCCCGCACCGACCTTTACGCCTTGGGGGCGATCATGTATGAGCTGTTTACGGGCCATCCCCCCTTTACGGGATCGGATCAGGAGATTATGCAGGCTCACTTGAGCCAGTCGCCTCGTCCGCCGCGGGCGTTAAATCCTCGAATTTCCCGCTCCCTGGAATATCTCATTCTCAAGCTGCTGGCCAAAAACCCTGATGATCGTTACGCCACGGCCCACCAAATCAGCCAGATTTTAAGTAGCCTGATTGTGAGCACTGATAGTAACGCAGGCATCTCTGCCTTCCTGCGCGCTGATACAAAGCCCTTATTTGATCGAGAAGATGAACTTGAGCAGATAGCAGCCCTATGGCAGCAGGTTCGGCAATCCGGTATGGCCCATTTGCTGGTGATACAAGGTGAGACAGGTATCGGCAAAAGTAAGTTGGTGAGCGAGTTTTTGCTGCAACACGTCGTTAATCAAGGTTTTATCGCCGTCATGGGCCGTTGTGATGAATTTGGCACACCCTATACGCCTTATGCAGAAATCCTGGCTACAATTTTTTCCGAGGGGCTGGTCGATCTCCAAACCGTTGCCGATCAGGCGGCGTACCTAATGCAACGAATACCAAGTCTGGCTCCCATCTTGAGCCCCCATCAAGTCACTGCTGGCAGCGAAACCTCACTGCCCTCTCAACATAGCCAGTGGCACTTCTTTGAAACCTGCCAATCCATCCTGTCTCAACTTGGCCCGACTGTTATCTTTCTGGAAGATGCTGCTTTTCTGGATGAAGCCAGTATAGCTTTGACCCGTTTTTTGATCCGCCGCAGCCGTCTCCCCCTTTTGGTCATTGCGGCCAGCCGAGACGACGAAGCAGAGGTCGATTGGTCCAATGCTTTCCAAAGCACTAGAAAAGAATTGATCTCCCTGTCACCCTTACCAACGGAGGCCATTGAAGCTCACCTGGTCAATTTGATGGGAGGGCGTGTCTCCGAAGCGGTGGTCAAAACAGTTGAAAGACGTAGCCATGGCAACCCTTATTTCATCGCGGAAATAACGCGCTATCTGGTTGAGCAGGGAACATTTCACCAAGATAGCCGGGGAGAATGGTCTTACAGACCAGATAGTGAGACCGGCGCATTACTGCCACCAACCTTACTTAAAGTGTTTTCCAAACGGGTGGAAAGATTGGCCGAAGACAAGAAACTGGAGGACTTATCCGAAAGTGCGCGTCAAGCTCTGGCTGTGGCGGCGGTAATTGGCCCTGAATTCGACTTTGAGACCTGGGTAGCCATCTTAGGGGGTGAGGACCAGGAAGCATTAGCCCTGGATGCCCTGGATGAGGCTTTAGGCTTACGATTGCTGCGCCAGGCCGGCGGCGATCTTTACACATTTGAGCCAGTTGACCTGGCCGATGTCCTGACCACTTCACTACCTAAACCCCACCAACGTAATTTGCATCAGCAGATTGCCGAGATACTGAGCCAGAAACAGGAAAGCCCCCTGGTTATTAGTCAGCATTACGCAGAGGCCGGCCTGGTCAAGCAGGCGGCCCACTACTTGGAGTTGGCCGGGGCTGAGTCCATGGCAGCCCATGCCATCAATGAAGCGATCACCTACTACAACCAGGCTCTGGCTCTGGTGGAGACACAATCGAGCTATGAAGCCCTGGGAAATCTCTATCGTCAAAAGGGAGTGGCTTCAGAGGCGATTCAAGCGTTTCGAAAGGGGTTGAGCCAGGCCCGAGAAGCGGGGGATACGGCCGGCCAGGCCCGTATTCTTAACGGGTTGTCTATGCTCTTCTGGCAGTACGATCATTACCAGGAAGCTTACCAGACCGCAGCAGAGGTGTTAACCCTCCCAGATGTCTCTGAAGTCGAACGGGCCATGGCCCAATCTAACCTGGGGATGATTTGTTGGGTGGTGGGGCAACTGCGCGAAGCCGAAGAATGGTGCCAAAAGGCAGTGAACACCTTGGTTAAGGAGGCGGATGAAGCCCATTTGGCCGGCGCATATAATCGACTGGGGATGGCTTACGCTTCCAGGGCAAAGCTGGACGAAGCAGAAGAGGTTTTTAATCGGTCCCTGGAGATTCGCCGCAAGCTAGATGACTATTGGGGGCAGGCTTACTGTTTAAATAACCTGGGTAAAATCGCCCTGGACCGGGGGGACTTTGACCAGGCGATGGTTGTTTTTTTGTCAGCCCAGGAGCTTTTTGAAGAGATCGATAGTCTCGACGGCTTGCTCTTTGTTTATACCAGTCAGGGCCGGCTCTTTCTGCGTCAGGGACAAACGGCTAAGGCGCTCAAAGTCTTACGCCAGGCCCTCGACCAGGCCCAAAAATTAAGCAAACCCATGGCTTATGCCATAAGCGATGTGTACCTGTTGATGGCCGAGGCCTGCTTGCAACGCAATGACTTGAGGCGCGCTAAAGCAGCGGCCCAGGACGCCTTAAATCTGGTCAAGACGGCCGGCAATCAAGAAGTCATTGCCACGGCTCAGGCTACTTTGGCCCGTGTCTACGCGGCGGAAGGGGATAATGATGCGGCCGAAACCTTATACCAACAGGCTTTGACCTTATTCGAGCGCGTTGGCAGTCCGGCCGGTTTGATACGTACCCACTTGCATTATGCCCGGCTGTTGGAGGAACAAGGTCGCCACGAAGAGGCAACTGGCCTGGAACAAACGGCACGAGCCGAGGCAGATCGGTTAGGGTTGTATTTAGCGGAAGGGTGACCCAGCATCCCGTTAATGTTGTCCTGGCATCAACCGACACCTCTTTATCGGTGACGTCGCCGATTACGATTCCCAATCACCTCCCAGACAAATAAATAAAATAGGCCTGGTTCATTTCGCTTAAAAAACGGCTTTACAAATTAAGCCATCTGCGGTAACAGCGCCGTGAAACGTGAAGCGTGAAAGGTGGGGCCTTTTCGGCGTAAAATCTTCACGTTTCACGTTTTACGCTTCACGCCGGTGTGGCGGTAAGGTGGCAACCTGGCAACCTGTAAATCTGTTTCGTCAGCGAATGAATCTTGCCATAAAATAGATATTTCCCACTTGGCGTGGGTCCTCTCCTCAATTTGAGGAGCCAGCACGCCCACGTGCGGCT
>JABAHQ010000670.1_pt1 | contig 14745 bp, 12 predicted proteins | sample 7062091 | NCBI WGS metagenome assembly JABAHQ01 (sample SAMN14534359, study PRJNA622989) | marine sediment metagenome | biome: marine biome [ENVO:00000428]; feature: marine pelagic biome [ENVO:01000023]; material: deep marine sediment [ENVO:00002113] | place: India: Gulf of Kutch | collected...
CGGCGAGTTCCATTATCTGCACCATGACCCGGACGGCCGCCCCTACGCCGATCTCGCCGAGATGTCGCGTCGTGTGATCGCGGCCGCGCGGGCGACCGGCATCGGGATCACGCAGCTGCCGGTGCTCTACGGCTACGGCGATTTCGGCGGGCAGGCCGCGCGCGAGGGCCAGCGGCGCTTCCTGAACGACCCCGAGCGGTTCCTGAACTTGGTCGGCAGTCTGCTGGCCGACTATCGCGATGATCCGCAGGTGGCGATCGGCATCGCGCCGCACAGCCTGCGCGCGGTGACCCCGGACACCCTTGCGGCGGCGCTCGCCGGGCTGGATGACCTCGACGCGGCGGCGCCGGTCCATCTCCACATCGCCGAACAGCATGGCGAGGTCAGGGACTGCGTCGAGTGGAGCGGGGTCAGGCCGGTCGAATGGCTGCTGCAGAACGTCGCGCTGGGGCCGCGCTGGTGTCTGGTGCACGCCACCCACGTGACCGAGGAGGAGGCTCGCCGCCTGGCGGTGAGCGGCGCCGTGGTCGGCCTGTGCCCGACCACGGAGGCTAATTTGGGGGATGGCGTGTTCCCGGCGCCCGCCTATCTCGAAGCCGGCGGTGCCTTCGGCATCGGCTCGGACAGCCATGTCTCGGTCAGCCCGGTGGAGGAGCTGCGCTGGCTCGAGTACGCCCAGCGCCTGACGCTCAGGCGCCGCAACCTGCTGGCCGGCGGCGCCGAGGCGCCATCGGTCGGCGCGGCCCTGTTCAAGCGGGCGCTGGCCGGCGGCGCGCGGGCGCTCGGGCGCCCGCTCGGCCGGCTCGCGGCCGGTTATCGCGCCGATCTCGTCGTGGTCGACGACACGCGTCCGGCGCTCTACGGCCGCCCGGACGACCTGCTGCTCGACGCCCTGGTCTTTGCCGGCAACGAGAACCCGATCAGCGACGTCATGGTCGGGGGAACCTGGCTGGTGCGCGGCGGCCGCCATGCCCGCGAGGGCGAGGTGTTCGCGGCCTACAAGTCGGCGCTCGCGGGCCTCACGGCGTGATGCCGGCAAGAGGAGCGGCTGCGCGGCTGGCCTGTGCGTCACGGGCGGCGCAGGCGGCTCGGGCTACGGGTTCGGCGCCTGGACCCGCACGTGGTTGACGACCTCTCCGACGTCCTCGGTTTCGCGAGCGATCCTGAGCGCCTTGTCGAGCTCTGCCCGGCTTTCGGCCAGCCCGATCAGGTAGACGGTGCCGTTGAGCGAACGGACCCGGAAGTTGGCCGAGTCGATCTCGTCGTCGAACAGATAGGCGGACTGGATCGACTTCTCGATCACGATGTCGTTGACCCAGGAGCCGACGCCGCCCTCCTCGGTGACCTGGATCTCGTTGATGACCTCCTTGACCCCCTCGGGCGCGCCGCCGATCAGGCCGGCGCGGCGCTTGGCGTCGTGGGTCTCGACGCTGCCCACGAGAAGCACCCGGCCGCGGTAGACCACGGTGCTGACGTCCTTGAAAAGCCCGAGGCTGTCGTCGAGCAGGCGCTTGTTGAGCTCCAGCTTGATCTTGTTGTCGTCGACCACCTCCTCGGTCGTGCGCTCCTCGGACGCGGTGTAGGCGGCGTCCGCCCCCAGGCTCACCAACGTCGGCGCACAGGCCGACGGGACCGCGAGCAGCGCGGCAACCAGGAGAGCGCGTTCGAGCGCGAGGGCCGCCGCGGCGACGACGCGCGATTTGGGTCGAGCACCCATCCCTGTCCTCCGAAGTTCCCGTTTCGACTCGGACGGTCCATGACGGGACACCTCCGGCGCGCGATTCGTCAAGCCCTGGCTGATCGGGTCGAAGTTCGCCGGCGACGCGGGGGGCACGAGGCTCGCCACACGACCGGGTTAGGCCGTGCGCGCGGGCCTGGCCTCAACGTCACGTATATACATCGGCCTTACCAAGTTGTATGTACGGCCCTTCCCGTCGGCGTCTCCGGGCCGCCGGGCACGAGGCACGAGGGTCCAGCGGGGCCACCGCCGGTGCAGCGGACCTCGCCGACCCGGGCACGCGAGGAGGCTGCATGGCGCGAAACGACTCCCGCTCGCGCGCACGACCGCGGCGCGATGGCACCGCGCTTCGCCAGGTCCCCTGGTCCGCGCTGCGCAATCCCTACCAGGCGATCAAGGTGCTCTCCGAGGAGCAGGTCGAGGCGATCCACGACGCCTCGATGCGCATCCTGGAAGAGATCGGCATGGACTTCCTGCATCCGGAGGCGCTCGAGATTCTCGCCAGGAAGGGAGCCGAGGTCGAGCCGGGCAGCGAGCGGGTCCGTCTCGATCGCGGTCTCGTGCAGGAGGCGCTGTCGCACGCCCCGGCGCAGTTTACCCTGCACGGCCGCAATCCGGCGCGCAACCTGACGGTCGGCGCCAACTTCATCAACTTCGCCACCGTGGCCAGTGCGGTCAACGTCTTCGACCTCGAGCGCGGACGGCGCGACGGCAATTTCCGGGACTACTGCGACCTGGTCCGGCTGGCCCAGTCGTTCAACATCGTGCATCTGTTCGGTGGCTATCCCGTGGAGCCGATCGACCTGCCGACGGAGACGCGCCACCTGGACGCGACGCTGGCGGTCATCACCCTGTCCGACAAGGTGTTCCACGGCTATTCGCTGGGACGGGCCCGGATCCTCGACAGCATCGAGATGGCCCGCATCGCGCGCGGCATAAGCCGGGCCGAGCTCGAGCGCCAGCCCAGCCTGTTCTCGGTGGTCAACACCTTGTCCCCGCTACGCCTCGACGGACCGATGATCGAAGGCGTGATCGAGATGGCCCGATGCAACCAGCCGGTCGTGGTCACGCCCTTCACGCTGTCGGGCGCCATGAGCCCGGTGACCCTCGCCGGCGCGCTGGCCCAGCAGAACGCGGAGGCGCTCGCCGGCATCACCTTGGCGCAGCTCGTCAACCCGGGGGCGCCGGTGGTCTACGGCGGCTTCACCTCGAACGTGGACATGAAGTCCGGCGCGCCCGCCTTCGGCACGCCGGAGTACATGCGCGCGGCCCTGGCCGGCGGGCAGTTGGCGCGGCGCTACGGGCTGCCGTACCGTTCGTCGAACGCCAACGCGGCCAACGTGGTGGACGCCCAGGCCGCCTACGAGTCCGAGATGTCGCTGTGGGGCGCGGTGATGGGCCACGCCAACATCGTCGTGCACGGCGCCGGCTGGCTCGAGGGCGGGCTCTGCGCCTCGTTCGAGAAGATGATCGTGGACGCCGAGCTGCTGCAGATGATGGCCGAGCTGTTCCGGCCGATCGAGGTCGACGAGGAGACGCTCGGCCTGGAGGCGATCCGCGAGGTGGAGCCCGGTGGCCACTTCTTCGGCGCGGCCCACACGCTCGAGCGCTACGAGACCGCCTTCTACACGCCGATGCTCTCCGACTGGCGCAACTACGGAACCTGGGAGGGAGACGGCGCGCGCAACGCCACCGAGCGCGCGCACCGGCTGTACAGGAAGGTGCTCGCCGAGTTCGAGCCGCCGCCCCTGGATCCCGCCATCCGCGAGGAGCTCGAGGACTTCGTCGCTCGCCGCACGCGCGAGGGCGGGGTGCGGGCGGCGTAAGCTGCCTCGTCGCCGGGCACGCCGGCCGGCCGCCGATCGCCCGAGGACCGCACTGCCCATGACGGGCCCCCGAGGCTGTCTGCGCGCCTCCGTGTAATCGGTCCGTGGCCCGATGTCAGCGGACGTGTAAGCGGACGTCGAGACGCGGCCCAGGCCGCAACCACAACGAACCTGCCGGGTAGACGCTCCGGCCTCTATGCCACGGGCTCGAGGGCCGCCTCGGGCGCACGGAGGTCGGGCCTCGGCAGCGGGTGGCGCGGGTGCTCCTTGGGCCTGAGCAGGTAGCGCGCGGCGATCTCCAGGTACCCGCTGTAGCGGTAGCCGCCGTTCGCCGCCAGCAACTCCGCGCGGCGCATCCGGTAGCGCGCCGGCAGGCGGTACCAGGCCAGGCCGGGCTCGGCGTGATGCAGGGCATGCAGGTTGTTGTGCAGGTAGAGCAGGGCCATGGGCCAGCCGGCCTCGACCAGGACGCTGCGCTCCCCGACCTGCTCGCGTGCCCGGTGCTCGAGGAAGGAGCGCATCAGCGTGAGCGACACTCCGGGATAGGCGAAGAAGGCGAGGTAGGCGAGCAGGGGTATCCCGCAGACCCCGAGCACCCACAGCAGCACCAGCGCCGCGCCCGCCACGTGCAGGAGCCAGGCGAGGAGGTGCGTGGTCTCGCCGCGAAGCAGGCGATCCGCCTCCTCGACGTAAACGCGGCCGGCGCGCCGCGCGGGCTCCAACAGCAGGCGTCCGGCGAGCGTGTTGGCGGTCCAGAAATAGGCGCGCTCAAGCGGACCCAGGCGGGCCCAGGCCTGCGCCGAGAGGTAGAAGGATTCCGGGTCGTGCTGCGGCTCGGTGAGGTGCTCGTCGCGGTGGTGGACGAGGTGGCTTTCCCGATACAGCCGGAACGGCAGCCACAGCCACAGGCTGGGAAGCACCAGGAGCTCGTTCAGCCATGGCCAGGGTGTGGGATGGCCGTGCGCCACCTCGTGCTGCAGCGAGCCGTGCCAGGCGACCAGGTAGCCGCCCAACGGGAGCACCAGCCACCAGGGCAGCGCCCCGTAGAACCAGGTCAGCAGGGCGAACCCGGCATAGACCGCGGCGGCCAACCCCACCGTCGGCCACTCCACCCGATCCGGCAGGCCTGTGTGCGCCGCGTCCGCCATGTTTCGCCGCGTCGATTTCGTCTTGTGTGGGTCGGGCGTCGACGTGTGTCGCCCGGCCGAGGAGCGCCTCCGGGGGGATCCCGGCGGCGGGTCCAGGAAATCCCGGATATCAATCAAGACCGTCTGTGACAACGAGAATCAGCGCACAGTATGTTGCACATGGTAATCAAAGACATCTACTGTTGATACTTCACAACATATCTGGATATAATGTGGCGAAGGTGCGCGGTTTCCGGCCGAGCGCGGCCGTGTCGCCGCATGTGCGGGCGAGGGAGGAAAGGCGGTGGACCGGCGCAAAACCGTGGAGGTGTTTCGCGAGCGCTTGGCCGAGGTGATCGAGCGTTCCGCTCTGAGCCGCATGGCCTTCGCCGCCCGAGTGGGGCTGGACCGCTCCACGCTGTCCCAGCTGTTGTCGCAGGGCAACGAGCGCCTGCCGCGTGCCGAGACCATCGCCGCCATCGCCGAGCGCGAGCAGGTCAGCGTCGACTGGCTGCTGGGCTTGAGCCAGGAAGGCCAGATCGGCGCCGACCTCGTGGTTCCGGCGCTGGAGATCGAATCCGGCGCCGCCTCGCCGGCCGACGAGCGCTTGGCCCGCTGGCACGCCGAGGCCGCGGGCTACAAGATCCGCTACGTGCCGACAACCCTGCCCGACCTGCTCAAGACCGAGGAGGTCATCCGCTACGAATACCAGGAATACGGCAGCCGGGTGCCCACGGTGCGCATCGAGCAGGCCGAGCAGCGGCTCGCCTACAGCCGGCGGCCGGAGACCGACATGGAGGCCTGCAGCTCGCTGCAGTCGATCGAGGATTTCGCCCGCGGCCAGGGTGTCTGGAAGGGCCTGCCGGCCGAGAGCCGGGCGGCGCAGCTCAGCGCCATGACCGCCCTGCTCGACGAACTCTATCCCACCTTTCGCTGGTTCCTGTTCGACGGCCGGCAGCGGTACTCGGTGCCGCTCACCATCTTCGGGCCGAGGCGGGCGGCCGTCTATGTCGGCAACATGTATTTCGTGCTTAACTCGACGGAACACATCCGGGTCCTCACCCGCCACTTCGACGACCTCATCCGCGCGGCCGTGGTCCAGCCACCCGATGTGTTCGATTTTCTCAAGGGCCTGTCGCGGGAGCTAGGCTCGAACAGCAACGAAGCCATCAGCCAACAGGAAGGATGAGATGTCGGCCAGGGAAACCGAACATCGGCACGCGAGCGGGCGCTGCCTGTGCGGCGCGGTCAGGTACCGGCTGCGCGGGCCCTTGCGCGACGTGGTGAACTGCCACTGCGGGCAGTGCCTGCGCAGCCACGGCAACGTCGCGGCCTACACCCGGGTCAAGCGCGCTGACCTGGTGCTGAGCGAGGAGCGTGGCCTCAAGTGGTACCGCTCCTCGCAGCGGGCGCGGCGGGGCTTCTGCCGCGAGTGCGGCTCCAGCCTGTTCTGGGAGCGGCTGGACGGGGACACCATCAGCGTGGCGGCGGGCGGCATCGATCCGCCGACCGGGCTCAAGACCGTGCGGCACATTTTCGTGGCGGACAAGCCCGACTACTACGAGATTCTCGACGGCCTGGAGGCGCTTCCCGCCGGGCAGGGCTCTTGAGCGCCGGCGCGCGGCTTCCGCCATGGGCACCGCCAGCCTGCCTATGTATGATCTGCCCGAGGTCGCTGCGGCGACCGATGCCTGGTGGCGCGCAATCGCGGCGGCGCTCGAGCGCCAGGGGGTCGAGGACGCGCCCCGGCGGCTTGCCCGGGGCGTCGACACGGTGAGGCTCTGGCGCGCACCGGACCTGCTGTTCAGCCAGACCTGCGGCTATCCGCTCACCCACGCCTTCAAGGACCGGCTGAGGGTGATCGTCACCCCCACTTACGATGCGCCCGGCTGCGAGGGGGCGCGCTACTGCAGCCTGATCGTGGTGCGCCGGGACGATCCGGCCCGCGAGCTCGAGGATCTGCGCGGCCGCACCGCCGCGGTCACCCACCGGACCTCGCACTCCGGCTACAGCGCGCTGCGCGCCGCCGTAGCCCACCTGGCGCGGCGGGGCCGCTTCTTCGGGCAGGTCGTCGAGAGCGGCGCTCACGCGGCCAGCCTGTCGCTGTTGGCCGCCGGCGAGGTCGACGTCTGCGCCGCGGACTGCGTCGCGTACGCGCTGCTCGAACGCCACAGGCCGGCTTCGCTCGAGCGCCTGCGCGTGCTGGCCCGCTCGCCGTCGGCGCCGGGCCTGCCCTATGTCACGCGCGGCGACGCGGACGAGGCGCTGCGCGCCCGCCTGCGCGGCGCGGTCTTCGCGGCACTGGAGGATCCGGGCCTCGCCGCAACGCGCGAGGCCCTGCTCATCGCCGGGGCCGAGGTGCTGTGCGAATCGGAGTATCAGCGCATCGTCGAGCTGGAGCAGCGCGCCGAGGCGCTCGGCTACGCCCAGGTCGCCTAAGCGGCGAGGATCCGTTCGGCGGCGGCGAGAACCGCGGTGCGCGCGCCCGAACCGTCGAGCTTGTGCCACGTCACCGCGCCAAGGTCGTAGCGCAGCTGCCGGCGCACGACATCCGGCGTGGCATCGGAGGCGTCTTGCCTGCGCCCGCTCACGCGTCCGAGCATGACCTCTTCCGGGCACTCCAGCCAGAGGCCGCTGAAGGGCACGCCGAGTTCGCGGGCCAGCGCCTCGATGGCTTCGCGCTCCTCGGGCCTGGCGTAGACCGCGTCCACGATGACCGCGCGCCGGGCCGCAAGACCGATCCGGGCGCGCCGGGCCAGCTCGGCATAGACCTTTCGGCTGGCTTCGGCGGTATAGGTCTCGGGCCGCAGCCGGGTGCGCTCGTCCACCCCGCAGAGCGACTTGCGCACAACGTCGCTGCGCAGGTGCAGCGCGCCGGGCGGCGCGCCCAGCCTCGGGGCCAGCTCGCGGGCCAGGCAGGTCTTGCCCGTGCCGGACAGCCCGCCCAGCGCCACCAAGCGCGGCGGCGCCGGCTCCAGATAGGCGCGCGCGGCGCGGAAGTAGGTGACGGCCTCGTCGTTGAGGCCGCGCGCCGCGGCCGGGTCGGGCTGGCTGTCCGCCATGCTGACGCTCACCTTGGCGCGCACCGCGGCGCGCACCGAGAGGAACAGGGGCAGCGCCGCCAGGCCTTCGAGCCCCTGGTCGTGATGCAGATAGCGGTTCAGCACCAGATTGGCATAGGGGCGGAGCTGCCGGTGGTCCAGGTCCATGAGCAGGAAGGCCAGGTCGTAGAGCACGTCGATGCAGGCGATGGCATCGTTGAACTCGATGGCGTCGAAGATGGTCGGCCGCCCGTCGATGACGCAGATGTTGCGCAGGTGCAGGTCGCCGTGGCAGCGGCGCACGAACCCGGCCTCGAGCCGTGCGTCGAGCAACGGGGTCAACCGTTGCAGCGCGGTGCGCGAGGCGCGCGTGAAGGCGGCGACTTCGGCGGCCGGGAAGAGAGCGGGCCGCTCGCTGAGTTCCGCGGCGTTTTCCTCGATCACCGCGCTCAGGCCGGCCGCGCCGCCACCCGGGGCCTGGGCGCCGAACAGGCGCTCCGCGCCGTCGTGGAACGCGGCTACCTCGTCGGCCAGCACGCTCATCAGCTCCGGGGTCAGCCTGCCGGCCTGTGCCAGCCGGTCGCACAGGCCTTCCTGCTCGAAGCGCTGCATGACGACCAGCCATTCCACGACCTCGCCCTCGCCGCCCAGGGCCAGCGTCCCGTCCGCGCCGCGCACGACGGGCTCGACCCCCAGGTAGAGGTCCGGCGCGGTGCGCCGGTTCAGCTCGACCTCGCGCTCGCAGTATCTGCGGCGCAGGGCCAGGGTCGAAAAGTCCATGTAGGGGTAGCGGACCGCCCGCTTGATCTTGTAGGCACGCCGGCCGGCCAGGAACACCATGGCCCCGTGGGTGTCCAGGCGGTCGACCCGGCCGACCTGCGAGCCGTGCGTCGCCGGCTTGGCGAGGAAGGCAGCGACCTCGCTCTGGTCGGCCACCACGTGATCGGTACCGACCTGTTTTCGCAGTTCCGCCACAGGCTGTTCCCCGGTCATAGGCGAACCCTAGCCGAGCAGCCCGGGCGGCTCATTGATTCAAGTCAAGGGGCTGTCCGCGCTTGGCGCTTAGTGTACCCTTTCGGAGCAAGCTTAGGCCGTCGAACTGCCTGCGGGGAAGGGGCGACCAAGGGTCATGGACGAATTTAAACCGCTCACCGTGGACTCGCTGTGTTGGCGCTGCGCGCCGGAGCAATTCACGTTCAAATCGACCGAGGACCTCGAGGATCTGGCCGAGGTCATCGGCCAGGAGCGCGCGGTCGAGGCGATCCGCTTCGGCATCGGCATGCGGCGGACCGGCTACAACATCTACTCGCTGGGACCCGAGGGCATTGGCAAGCACACGGTGACGCGCAAGTACCTGGAGGAACAGGCCAAGGAGGAGCCGCTCCCGCTCGACTGGTGCTACGTCAGCAACTTCGCGGAGCCGCGCAAGCCGCGCGTTCTGCAGCTCAATGCCGGCCGCGGCGCGGTCTTCCAGGCCGACATGGCGCGCTTCGTCGAGGATGTCCGGCACGCGCTGCGCTCGGCCTTCGAGAGCGAGGAGTACCGCACCCGGCGCCAGGTGCTCGAGGAGGAGTTCAAGGAGCGTCAGGAACATGCCCTGGAGGCGATCGAGGAAGACGCCAAGGCGCACGGCATCACGCTGCTGCGCACGCCGGTCGGCTTCGCCTTCGCGCCCGTGTCCGGCGGCAAGGTCATCTCGCCGGAGGTCTTCGAGCGCCTGCCGAAGGAAGACCGCGAGCGGATCGAAGCCGACATCGACGAGCTGCAGAAGCGGCTGCATCGGGTCCTCCATGAGGCGCCGCGCTGGGTCAAGGAACTGCGCGACAAAATCCGCGAGTTGAGCGAAGAGACCGCGATGTTCGCCGTCGGCCACCTGATCCAGGACCTGCGCCACCGCTATGGCGACTTGGCCGAGATCCTCAGCTTCCTCGATGACGTGCAGCAGGACGTGGTGCGCAACGTCGAGACCCTGGCGGGCGTGCAGGAAAAGCCCGGCAGCCAGGGCGCCTCGGCCGGCTCGGACGACGGCCACCCGATCCTCCGCCGCTACCTAGTCAACCTGCTGGTCGACAACAGTTCGCTCAAGCACGCGCCGATCGTCTATGAGGACGATCCCAATTTCGACCGCCTGCGCGGGCGCATCGAGCACCGCGCCGAGATGGGCGCGCTGCTCACCGACTTGCACATGATCCGCTCCGGTGCCCTGCACCGTGCGAACGGCGGCTATCTGATCGTCGACGCGCGCAAGGTCCTGACCCGGCCCATGGCCTGGGAAGGGCTGAAGCAGGCCCTGCTGATTAGGGAGATCCGGATCGAGCCGCTGGCGCACGCGCTCGGCCTGTTCACCACGGTCACGCTCGAGCCGGAGCCGATCCCACTCGACGTCAAGGTGGTCCTGGTTGGCGACCGCATGATCTACTACCTGCTGGCGGAGCTGGATCCCGAGTTCAGCCGCCTGTTCAAGGTCGCGGCCGACTTCGACGAGCGGATCGATCGCAACGACGAGAACAACCTGTTCTACGCCCGCCTGGTGGCGACGCTGGTGCGCAAGGAGGAACTCAAGGCCTTCGACAGCGGCGCGGTCGCGCGCGTCCTCGAGCACAGTGCGCGCCACGCCGGCGATTCGGAAAAGCTCTCCACCCATATCGAAAAGCTGGCCGACGTGCTGCGCGAGGCCGACTACTGGGCGGGCAAGCAGGGGCGCGGGATGGTCGGGGCAGGGGACGTCCAGCGCGCGGTCGATTCCCAGATCCATCGTCTCGACCGGGTCCGCGAACTGATCCAGGAGGAGATCCGGCGCGGCACCATCGTGATCGACACCGACGGCGCCACCATGGGCCAGATCAACGGGCTCTCGGTCATGCAGCTCGGCGGCTCCGCCTTCGGCCGGCCGAGCCGCATCACCGCGCGCGTGCGGCTTGGCCGCGGCGAGGTCGTGGACATCGAGCGCGAGGTCGAGCTGGGCGGGCCGCTGCACTCCAAGGGCGTGCTGATCCTGGCCGGCTACCTGAGCGCGCAGTACGCCAGCGACCATCCGCTGTCGTTGAGTGCCAGCCTCGTCTTCGAACAGTCGTACGGCGGGGTCGAGGGCGACAGCGCCTCATCGGCCGAGCTGTACGCCTTGCTTTCGGCGATCTCGGAGGTTCCGATCAAGCAGTGCTTCGCGGTCACCGGCTCGGTCAACCAGCACGGCGAGGTGCAGGCGATCGGCGGCGTCAACGAGAAGATCGAGGGGTTCTTCGACCTCTGCGCCGCGCGCGGCCTGAGCGGCGAGCACGGGGTCCTGATCCCGGACACGAACGTCAAGCACCTGATGCTGCATAGCCGCGTCGTGGACGCCGTGCGTGAGGGCAAGTTCCATATCTACCCGGTCAAGAGGATCGATCAGGGGATCGAGATCCTGACCGGCGTCCCGGCCGGGGCGCGCGGCCCGGACGGCCGGTTCCCCGAGGGGACGGTCAATCAAAAGGTCGAAGCCAAGCTGGTGGAGTTGGCCCGCAGGCGGCGGGCCTTCGGCCGTGCCGCCGAAAGGGAGGACGGCGAATGACCGAGCGGCCGGAAACCGAGGTGCCGCGGCGCATCCTGGTGGCATTGGAAGGCGACGAGGGCGCCGCCGCCCTGCTCGAGGCTGTGGCCAGCCTCGCCGCCGGGCTGCACGCGGAGCTCGTCGGTCTGTTCGTCGAGGACATCGCCCTGCTCGATGCGGCCGGCCTGCCGGTCGCGCGGTTCCTTCCCAGCCATGCCCAGGCCCATGCGGCGCTCGATGCCGCGATGATGCAACGCGCGCTGCGGATCTCCGCCAGCAAGGCGGGCGCCGCCCTGGCCGCGGCGGCCGAAAGCCGGCGGGTCAAGTGGTCGTTCAGGGTGGTGCGCGGCACCATGCAGGATCTGGTCCTCGCGGAGGTCCAGACGCACGACCTGCTGGCGCTGGGCGCCTCGGGCCGGGCGGTGCGGCGTGCGCGGCACGCCGTGGCGACGCGGGTCGTGGCCCAGCAGGCGCCCTGCTCGGTCCTGCTGCTCAGCACCGCGCGCGCTGACGAGCGGCCGGTGACCGTGCTCTACGACGGCTCGCAGCGCGCCCTTGTGACCGGGGAGCGCTTGGCCCGCATCTACGGCCGCCCGCTGCTCGTCGTGGCGCTGGGCGAAAGCGACGAGGCGGCCCAGGCGCTCGAGACGCGGGCCTGCGACTGGATCGAGCAGCAGGGGGCCCGCGGGCAGGTCCGCCGCCGCGCCGTGAGCGAGGCGGAGGAGATCTGCGAGGCGCTGCGGGCTCAGCACCCCGGCGTCCTGGTGGTCGACCCGGAGGGCGAACTGGTCCGCAGGTTCGGCCTCGAGTCGCTGTTGGGCGAGCTCAGGTGTTCGGTCCTGGTTCTCCGGTAGGGCAAGGCTTGCGACTGGCCGCCGCCGGCGGGTCTTCGCCGCCGACAGTGGCGGGGGGCCTTCACGCGGGGCGCTGAATGCTGTAGGGAAACGACCCTCGGCCGGCGCTGCGGCCAGGCGAGCGCGCAAGGGCCGTGGCGCGTTGCCGTCGACGCGCTCAGCGTCTTGTGCCGGGGCGATGACAGCGAGCCAATGAGCCAGGGCAGCCACACGCGCGCCAGAGTGACCCGCGAGCAGATCGCCCGCGTGCTGGGGCGTATCGACGACGCCAAGGCCGCCGCGATCATCGCCAGCGGCGCAACCCTGAGGGAGCTGGAGCAGGCGGCCGCCTGGGCCGTGGGCGAGAGCGACGTCATGGCCAAGGTGCGCTCGCGCGCCTCGCCGGCCGTGGCCAAGGTCTACGACATCCTGACCACCGAGGACACGTTCCCCGAGGACCGCGAGTAGCGGCCGCGCCAACGGGTGCCGCGCCGGTTCCAGGGCCGGCCGCCGCGACATCCGGCGCGCGTTCCCGCCGGGCGCGGTCATCTGCTCGCCAGGTTGAGCAGCGCGGCTGCGACGAACCCGGCGCTGACGAAAAACCCGGCCACCGGGACCCAGCTTGGGAAGACGAGCAAGCCCGCCGGCCGCGGATCGCGCCGCTTGACACACCACAGCGCCAGGTTGACCAGCGCGAAAACGCTCAACGTGATCGCCGAGCTCGCCTGGGCGAGCGGCGTGATAGGCAACGCGACCCCGAGTGCGAGCATCAGCACGCACACGAGCGCCGTGGCGATCAGGGGTGTGCGGGTCCGCGGGTTGACCCGCGCGAGCGCCGCCGGCAGCAGACCCTGCGAGGCCAGGCCATAGAGCACGCGCGAGGCCATGATGATCTGAATGAGCGCGCCGTTCACCGTCGCGATCAGCGCGATCGAGCCGATGGCCGCGGGCGAGGTTTGGGTGCCGCGCTCGTAGAGCAGGGCGAGCGGCGCCTCGCTCGCGGCGAGATCCTCGATGGGCAGCGCCCGCACCGCCACGAGAGCGACCGCGACATAGAGCAGCAGCGTGGTCACCAGTGTGACAATGATGGCGGTGGGCAGCGTGCGGGTCACGTCCTTCACCTCCTCGGCGACATTGACCATGTCCTCGAAGCCGATGAAGGCATAGAACGCCAGGAGGGACCCGGCCAGCACGCCGCCCCACAGCGCCGCATCAAGCGGCGGCACCAGCTCCGCAAGGGCGAGCGGCCGTTCGGTGAGCGCCTCGCTTCCGGCCCAGATCACCAGGATCAAACCGCCGGCCTCGACCAACGTCATGACGCCGACGGTGGTCACGGATTCGCCGATACCCCAGGCGGCGACAAGGCCAAGCACCACGACCAGGAGCGCGACGGCGAGCGGCCTCGGTGTCTCGACGAAGGCCTGCAAATAGCCGGCGAAGCCGTTCGCCACCGCGGCGGCCGAGACCGTGCCGGCGAGCACGACCATGAGGCCGACACCGAGCGACAGCGCGGCCGAGTTCAAGCCCTCGCGCACGTAGCGCGCCTCTCCGGCGCTACTCGGAAAGCGCGCCGAGAGCTCGGCGAAGGCCAAAGCCGAGACCCCGGCAAGCAGCGAGGCGATGAGGAAGGCGAGCGGCGCGTAGATCCCGGCGGCGCCGGCCACCTTGCCGACGAGGGCGTAGATCCCGGCCCCGATGGTCGTGCCGAGCCCGTAGAGGACCATGAGAGGAAGCGACAGGCGGCGCCTCAGGGGCTCGGGCTCGGTCATCACTCGCGGCTCCGCGGCGGACCCGTTGCGGCACGGCTCGCGCCGGGGCCGCTCCGCGTCCCGACGCCCATGCCGTGCAGCATCGGAGAGCGCACGGGCGCCGGTCAAGGGAGGGAAACCGCGGGCCCGCGGTGACGCGAGGCCCGGCCGCCCGGCGGCCGCGCTGGCGCATCGTTTTTGCGGCCCAGGCGCATCACAATCCTGTATCGTCCTGCGCAAGGAGGCGCGGGAGATGGAGGAGAGAGCGTCGTGAGCCTTCGGCTCGACAGCACGAGGGGCCACCTGTGGCGCGGCGACGGGCGCCGCTTCGATGCCGCGGCGCGCGAGTGGAAGCAGGCCGCAGGCGGGCCCGAGGGCGAGCCGGTCTCGGTTTTCGACGCGGTGTCCTGGCTGCAGCGGGAAAGCGGCAGCCCGTGCCGGGTGCCGGTCGGCGTCATCGGTGCGCGCGAGGCCGGGGCGGCGCATCTCGACGCGGCCGAACGCCTCGGCGAGTTGCTCGCCGGGCTCGGCCTGACCGTGCTGTGCGGCGGCCGCCAAGGCACGATGGAGGCCGCGTGCCGCGGCGTCGAGCGGGCCGGCGGGCTGAGCGTCGGCCTGTTGCCAGAGGGCGATCCGGCCGCCGCCAACCCTCACGTGAGTGTGCCGATCGCCACCGGCATGGGGGTCGCGCGCAACGCTATCATCGCCCGCGCCTCGCTTGCCCTCGTTGCGGTCGGCGGCGGCTACGGCACCACCGCCGAGATGGCCTTCGGCCTGCAGTTCGGCGTGCCGGTCCTCGGCCTGCTCGACGCGCCGGCGCTGCCGGGCGTGCGCGCCTGCGCCGACCCCGGCGCGGCGGTCATACAGACCGGCCGGGTCGTGCTCCGCCTGCCGCTCGACGGCTAG
>JABAHQ010009112.1_pt2 | contig 14705 bp, 18 predicted proteins | sample 7062091 | NCBI WGS metagenome assembly JABAHQ01 (sample SAMN14534359, study PRJNA622989) | marine sediment metagenome | biome: marine biome [ENVO:00000428]; feature: marine pelagic biome [ENVO:01000023]; material: deep marine sediment [ENVO:00002113] | place: India: Gulf of Kutch | collected...
GGTACCCGCACGCCCTGCTGGGCTTCCGCGAACCCGCCGAGCCCTTTTCCGCGGGAGACTTTGCCCGGGCGGCCCGGGGTTTCGCCGAGGCCGCCATTCGCCGGGGAAGGGTCCCGCTCCTGGTGGGAGGGACGGGGCTGTATTTCCAGGCCTTCGAGGAGGGTCTGGCTCCTCTTCCTACCGCCGATCCGGCCTTGCGCCAGCGGTTCCAGAAGGAAGCCGAGGTACGGGGCTGGCCCGCGCTTCACCAGCACCTCGCACGCCTAGATCCCGAGGCGGCGGCACGCATCCACCCCCAGGATGCCCAGCGCATCCAGCGCGCTCTGGAGGTCGGCGAGCTCACCGGCCGACCGTTGTCCGAGCTGCAGGCCGAGCAGAGCGCGGAGCCGGCCGGCTTTTCAATTCTGAAGCTGGCCCTGTGGCTCCCCAAGGCCGAGCTGTGGCACCGCATCGAGCGCCGGTTCCGGGCCATGCTGGAGAACGGTCTGCTGGAGGAAGCGGAGGCCCTGCGTGCGGCCGGAGTGGAAGCGGAGGCCCCGGCCATGCGGGCGGTAGGATATCGGCAAGCACGGGCCTTCCTGGATGGGAAGATGGACCGGGAGGAGCTGCTGGAGGCCGGGGTGATCGCCACCCGGCAGCTGGCCAAGCGGCAGCTCACCTGGCTCCGGCGGACGGCAGGGGTGGAGTGGCTCCGCCCGGAAGAGCAGGCCGCAGCTCGGAAGCGGGTGGCGGGATTTCTGGAAGAGCACGGTTGGGTGTAGGGGTAGGTGCGGGCTTTCGCACCTTGTCTCAGGGCGATAACCACCCTACACTTCCCCGACTATCGCGAACGCCGATTACGGCGGCTCAGGAGGTTGAACGTGGCATGGAATGAGCCCGGCGGCCCCAATCGGGGGAAGGACCAGAACCCCTGGGGCCAGTGGGGAGGCGGGGGCGGCGGCGGAGGCGGAGGCGGCCAACAGCCCCCCGACCTGGACGAGATCCTGCGCAAGCTCAAGGCCAAGCTCGGCGGCGGCTTCGGGGGCGGTGGCGGGCCCTTCGGGGCCGGCGGTCCCGGCCTCAGCGGCCGCGGCATCGGCCTGATCCTGCTTATCGTCGTGGTGCTGTGGCTCGCCACCGGGATCTACGTGGTGGCCCCGGACGAGCAGGGCGTGGTCCAGCGCTTCGGCCGGCACACCGTTTCCACCGAGCCGGGCCTTCACTATCACCTGCCGTGGCCCATCGAGACGGTGAGCACCCCCAAGGTGACCCAGGTGCGGCGGCTCGAGATCGGCTATCGCAGCCGCCCCGGGTCCCAGGACTCCATGCACGTCCCCAAGGAAGCCCTCATGCTTACCGGGGACGAGGCCATCGTGGACCTCCAGTTCGCCGTTCAGTACCACATCTCCGACGCCGCCAAGTATCTTTTCGAGGTCAAGGATCCCGACGACACGGTCCGCGAGGCCTCCGAGACCGCCATCCGGGAGATCGTGGGCCAGCGGCCCATCGATGATATCCTGACCCGGGCCCGGGCCGAGATCGCCCAGGAGACCCGGGAGCTCATGCAGAGCATCCTGGGCAGCTACGGGGCGGGGCTGCAGGTCGACGAGATCGCCCTGCAGAGCGCCCAGGCTCCCGAGCCCGTGCGCCCGGCCTTCCGCGACGTGATCAGCGCCCGGGAGGACCGCGCCCGGGCGGTTAACGAGGCCGAGGCCTACGCCAACGACATCCTGCCCCGGGCCCGCGGGCGCGCCGAGCGGATCAAGGAGGAGGCCCAGGCCTACAAGGCCGAGGTGGTCAACCGGGCCCAAGGCAGCGNNGCAGCGCCAAGCGCTTCCGGGACGTCTACCGGGAGTACGCCAAGGCCCCCGAGATCACCGGCAAGCGGCTCTACCTGGAGACCATGGAAAAGGTGCTGGGCAACGCCAACAAGGTCCTGCTGGACATCCCCGACTCCGGAAACCTGATGTACCTGCCCCTGCAGGAGATCATGAAGGCGAAGGGGACCGGGCCGGCCGCACAGGGCAGGGGGGCCCAGGGGCCGCAGGGAGCGAGTCAGGCCCAGCGGGTCGAGGAGGTGCGCAAGCAGTTCGAGCAGCGGCTCGAGGACATCCGTCGCGGAAGGAGTAACCAATGAGCCGGGTGCTGCTATCCCTGATCGCCGCAGTGGTGGTGGTGGGTCTGCTCGTGGCCGCGTTCGCCCTGTTCACGGTGGGTGAGCGCCAGTCCGCGCTGGTCCTCCAGTTCGGGAACCCCAAGGCCTCCATCACCGAGCCCGGGCTGCATTTCAAGAAGCCCTTCATCCAGAACGTGAAGTACTTCGAGTCCCGGGTGCTGGACTTCGACGACGAGGCCCGCACCTACGTCACCAGCGACAAGAAGAACCTGATCATCGACTCCTACGCCAAGTGGCGCATCGAGCAGCCCCTGCAGTTCTACATCACGGTGCAGAACGAGCTCTCCGCCCAGAGCCGGCTGGGCGACCTGATCCGGTCGAACCTGCGCGAGGAGATCGGCAAGCGCAACCTCCAGGAGACCGTCTCCGGCGAGCGCCGGCAGGTGATGAAGAACCTTACCGACGCCGTCAGCCGGCAGGCCGGCAACCTCGGCATCGAGGTGCTGGATGTGCGCATCAAGCGCACCGACCTGCCCAAGGAGAACGAGAAGGCCGTCTACGACCGCATGGCCGCCGAGCGCGAGCGCGAGGCCCGGGAGTACCGGGCGGAGGGCGCGGAGAAAGCCGAGGAGATCATGGCTCAGGCCGACCGCAGGCGCTCCGAGATCCTGGCCGAGGCCCGGCGCGAGGCGGAGGAGATCAAGGGTCAGGCCGACGCCAGCGCCACCGAGATCTACAACCAGGCCTATTCCCTCGATCCCGAGTTCTTTGCGCTCTTCCGCAGCCTCCAGAGCTACGAGATGTCCTTCGCCGGCGGCGAGATCATGGTCCTGAGCCCCGACTCGGAGTACTTCCGTTTCTTTGGGGACGCCGGCGGGATATCCCGGCAATAGCCCGGGGCCCCCGTGTGGCAGGATCTCCTATCCGCCGTCGCCCTCGTCCTGGTGCTTGAGGGGCTGCCGTACTTCGTCAGCCCCGCGGCCATGCGCCGGGCCCTGGCTCACCTCTTCACCCTGCCGGACCATGTGCTGCGGGGCACCGGCCTGACCCTGATGGTCCTCGGAGTGGTGCTGCTGTTCGTGGTCCGCAAGCTGTTGTAGGGTGCCGGTATCCGGTCCCGCGGCGCAGGGGGCCGGACATCCAAGGGGGATGAAGGCGACGGCCGGCGCGCAGAGGATGGCCCATGGCCAAGCTGAAAAAGATCCGCCTCGGCGATCTGCTGGTCCAGGAAGGCAAGATCTCCGAGAGCCAGCTTGAGGAGGGTCTCCGGGCCCAGAAGGACAGCGGCAAGAAGCTGGGGCAGATCCTCATCGATCAGGGGCTGATCGACGAGGAGTCCCTCCTGCGCTTCCTCGCCGAGCAGCTGGACATCGACTACATCGACCTCGCCCAGTTCCAGCTGGAGCCCGCCACCGCCCAGACCCTGCCCGAATCCCAGGCCCGGCGCTTCCGGGCCATGCCCCTGCACGAGAAGGGGGACGGCACGATCCAGGTGGGCATGAGCGATCCCACCAACATCATGGCCCTGGACCGGCTGGAGCGCATGCTGGGCCGGGAGGTGGAGCCCGCCGTGGTGTCCGAGTCCGCCCTGCTGCGGGCCATGGACCGGGTCTACACCCACAGCGAGGAGATGACCAACCTCGCCGAGGAAATCGGCGAGGAGCTGGGCGACGGCGGCGGGGCCGACCTCCTGGAGGTGCGGCCGGGCGCCGAGGACGCCCCGGTGGTGCGCCTGCTCAACACCCTGTTCACCCAGGCCGTGCGCAGCGGCGCCTCGGACATCCACGTGGAGCCCGACGAGGAGACCCTGCGCATCCGCTTCCGCCTCGACGGCGTCCTGCAGGAGCGCATGAAGGCGGAGCGGCGGGTGGCGGGGGCGCTGGTGTCCCGCCTCAAGCTCATGGCCGACCTGGACATCGCCGAGCGCCGGCTGCCCCAGGACGGCCGCTTCCAGCTCGACCTCGAGGGCCGGCGCATCGACGTGCGCCTGTCCACCATGCCCACCAGCCACGGCGAGGCCGCCGTGATGCGCCTGCTGGACCAGACCGCCGGTCTGATCGGCCTCGACCAGCTGGGCATGGAGCCGGAGGTGCGCAAGGAGTTCGACCGCCTCATCCGCATGCCCTACGGCATCGTGCTGGTCACCGGGCCCACCGGCTCCGGCAAGACCACCTCCCTCTATGCGGCGCTCAAGGAAATCAACGACATCGGCCAGAAGATCATCACGGTCGAGGATCCGGTGGAGTACCAGCNNCTGCGCGCCTTCCTGCGCCAGGACCCGGACGTCATCATGGTGGGCGAGATCCGCGACCTGGAGACCGCCAGCATCGCGGTGCAGGCCGCCCTCACCGGCCACCTGGTGCTCTCCACCCTGCACACCAACGACGCGCCCTCCACCATCACCCGCCTGATCAACATGGGAATCGAGCCCTTCCTGGTGGCCACCTCCGTGCACCTCATGCTGCGCCCAGCGCCTGGTGCGCCGGATCTGCGGCACCTGCAAGGTGGCCGACGAGCCCTCCCCCCCGGTCCTGGAGGCCCTGGACCTGTCGGACGACGACCTGGGCACGGTCACCTTCTACCGCGGCGAGGGCTGCGCCGAGTGCAACAACACCGGCTACCGGGGGCGCATCGGCATCTACGAGCTGATGGAGGTGGACGGCGGCGTGCGCGACGCCATCGCCGGCAACGACCGCGCCGCCCTGGAGCGGGCCCTGCACCGCCAGCCCGTGCACCGCACCCTGCGCGAATCCGGCCTGGAGAAGGCCAAGGCCGGGGTCACCAGCCTGGAGGAGGTGCTGCGGGTGACCGCCGAGGACGAGGAGCTCGCCGAGCTGGGGACGGCCTGATAGATTGCCCGCCAGGGCAAGAGGGGTAGCGCCATGGGACACGTCTTCGAGATCCCGCCGGAGCGCCGGCACCGGCTCACGGTGGAGGATTTCCACCGCCTGGCCGAGTCCGGGATCCTGGGCGAGGACGACCGGGTGGAGCTGATCGGGGGGGAGCTGATCGACATGACGCCCATCGGGAGCCGGCACGCCGCCGCAGTGGATCATCTAGTGGAAGCCCTGATTCTGCGTTTGCAGGGATCTTGCCAGGTTCATACCCAAAACCCCGTCCGCCTGGGCGAGGACAACGAGCCCCAGCCGGATGTGGCCGTCCTCCGGCGCCGCGACCACGGCTACGCCAGCCGCCTGCCCGCCGCCGAAGATGTCCTGCTGGTGGTGGAGGTGGCCGACTCCAGCCTGGCCTTCGACCGCGACGTCAAGCTCCCCCTCTACGCCCGCTTCGGCATCCCGGAGGCCTGGCTGGTGGACCTGGAGGGGGGGCGTATCGAGGTCCATTCGGCGCCGGACGGGGGCGAGTACGGCCACGTGGACCGCTACCGGCGCGGCACGAGCGTGGCCTCGCCGCTCCTGGGCCTCTCCCTCGACGCCGACGCCTGCCTGGCGCCCCCCGGCTGAGCCCATGCCCACCTTCCGCTACCGCGGCCGCACCCCGGAAGGCCGCACGGTCACCGGCACCCTGGAGGGCGACACCCCTTCGGCGGTGGCCGACGAGCTGAGCCGCGGCCGGATCACCCCCCTGGAGATCGCCGAGACCGACGCGGGGGGCGACGCGCGGGCGGCCCTCCAGTGGCTGCTGCCCATGCTGCGGCGGAAGGTGGTGCTGGAGGACCTGATCCTGTTCACCCGCCAGATGGCCACCCTGCTGCGCGCCGGGGTGCCCCTGCTGCGGGCCCTGGCGGGGCAGATCGAGTCGGTGCCCAACGACCGCCTGCGCCAGGCCCTGGAGGATGTCCGGGAGACCGTGGAGTCGGGCCAGACCCTGGCCGACGGCCTGGAGCGCCACCCCTACGTGTTCTCCGAGGTGTTCGTGCACATGGTGCGGGTGGGGGAGGCCAGCGGCAGCCTGGAGGAGGTGTTCGCCCGCCTGGCCGGCTACCTGGAGCAGGAGAAGAACACCCGCGACCGCACCAAGCAGGCCATGCGCTACCCCCTGCTGGTGGTGGTGGCCATCGCGGTGGCTTTCATCATCCTCAACGTGCTCGTCATCCCCCGCTTCGTGAGCCTGTTCTCCGGGCTGGGGGCGGAGCTGCCCCTGCCCACCCGGATCCTGATCGGCATCTCCGAATTCACCCGCAGCTACGGCTGGGCCCTGGTGATCGCCCTGATCGGCGCGGTCTTCGGCTTCCGCCGCTACATCGAGACGGACCCCGGCCGCCGGGCCTGGGACCGCTGGAAGCTCAAGCTGCCCATCTTCGGGGACATCTTCCACAAGCTGGCCCTGGCCCGGTTCTCCCGCACCTTCGCCACCACCACCTACAGCGGGGTGCCGGTAGTGGACGGCCTGAACGTGGTGTCGCGGGCGGTGGGCAACCGCTACGTGGGGGACCACGTGGCCGCCATGCGGGAGGGGGTGGAGCGCGGCGATTCCCTCTACAATACCGCCCGGCGCGAGGGCCTGTTCCCGCTCACGGTCCTGCAGATGATCGAGGTGGGGGAGGAGAGCGGCGCGGTGGACGAGATGATGGAGCAGGTGGCCGAGTACTACGAGCGCGAGGTGGACCTCCGGATCGACAACCTGGCCACCCTCATCGAGCCGGTGCTGATCGCCATCATCGGCGCCATGGTGCTGCTGCTGGCGCTGGGCATCTTCCTGCCCATGTGGGATTTGGCGCGGGCGTACAATTGACGGCCAGCCAAGCGGGCGGGCCGCCGCTCGGCGTCCGCGGCTCGGCGGCCCTGGCCCTGCTGGGTCTGGCCTTCGGCCTGGCCCTGTTCTTCAACGGCATCCATATCCCCCTGCTGAGCGCCAGCGGGGTCTTGCTGGTGCTGGTCCTGGCCGTCGCGCTGGCCCCGGGGATCCGGGAAGGCTGGCGGGTGCCCCGGTCACCCCCCGCCGCCTGGCTGGTGGTGTGGTGGGCTTTCCTGGCGGTGAGCCTGGGCTGGTCCACCGTGGTCTTCACCAGCAGCCTCTACTACTGGTGGCTGAGCGCCCTGCCGCTGACCTTCTTCGCCCTGGTGATGGCCCCGGCGCCCAAGGCCTGGACGGACCGGGCGCTGGCCGGCTTCCTCGCCGCCGCGGCGGTGCTGGCCGTCTGGGCCCTGGTGCAGTATTTCGCCCTGCCCGAGGTCTACGGCTACCGGGCCTACCACCCCCTGCTGAACGCCAACAACCTCGCCGGCCTGCTGAGCCTGGCCCTGCTCCCGGCGACCGCCCGGTTCCTCCTGGCGGAGGGCCGGGGGAAGCGGACCGGCTTCCTCCTGCTGACCCTCCTCCTGTTCGCCGGGGTGGTCAGCACCCAGAGCCGGGGCGCCCTTATCGGGCTGGCCGCGGCCCTGGCCGTGCTGGTGGTCTTCGCACGCGGGCTGCCGGGGGTGAACATCCGGCGGGTGGGGGTCCTCGGGGGCGCCGGGCTGGCAGTGTTCCTGGTGATGGACTGGTGGGCGGGGGCGGTCCTGGTGGAGCGGGTGGAGACCCTCGGCGCCATCGGCGCCGAATCGAGCTACCGGAACCGGCTGCGCATCTGGGGCTCCACCCTGGCGATGGCGCTGGAGCGGCCCTGGACCGGCTTCGGGCTGGGCACCTTCTTCCTTTACTACCCGTGCTTCCGCCAGCCCGGGGATGTGTCCGGCGGCTTCTACGCCCACATGGACCCGCTCCAGTTCTGGGCCGAGCTGGGCATCCTCGGGCCCGTCCTGTTCTACGCGGTGCTGATCGCCATCCTGGTGCAGACGGTGCGGGCGGTGCGCCGCCTGGGCGCCGACGACCCCCTGCGTCTGGCCATCCTCGGCCCCTTCGCCGGGCTGCTGGCGGTGGCGGTGCACACCCACATTACCTTCCACCTCTACATCCTGCCCATCCTCATGGGTGCCGGGATCCTGCTGGCGGCCTGGCAGCTGGCCTGCGAGCGGGCCCTGGAGCGCCCCCGGGTGCGGGTGGCCCTGCCGCAAGGGGCCCACCCCAGGGTCTGGCGCTGGCTCCTGGCCGGGGTGGCCGTGCTGGTGGTGCTGAACCTGGGCTCGGCCGGGGTGGCGGACCGCCTGATCAAGCGGGGCCGGGCCGCGGTGGACGCCGGCGAGATCGGCCGGGCCCTGGGCCACTTCCACGCCGCCCGGGCCCTGGCCCCCGCCAGCGACACCGCCTGGGCGCTGGGCGCGGAGATCCGGGGCGCGGCCGTGAGCAATCCGGAGATGGATCTCTCGGGATCGGACCGGAAAGCCCTCTACCGCGAGGCCCACCGCATGCTCGACCAGGCCATGCGGCGCAATCCCGCCCGGGCCAAGCTGCACTACACCCGCGGCCGGCTCTACCGCGTGGCCCCGGCGGGGGCGGAAAGCCGCCCCCGGGAGCGGGCGGAGGCGGCCTGGCGGACGGCGCTGGCCAAGGACCCCCGGCTCATCGAGGCCCGCATGGGCCTGGCCGACCTCTACCTGGCCGGCGACCGGCCGGAGGCGGCCCTGGCGGTTCTGGAGGCCGGCCTGAAGTGGCCCTATCCGGGCACCCGGCCCCTGGGCCTCTTCCTGCGCACCGCCGACCTGCGGGACCGCCTGGGCGACCGCGCCGGCGCCGTGGCCCTGGCCCGCAGGGCCCTGGAGCGGCTGCCGGAGGACCGGGCCAAGGTGCGCCGGGCCCTGCGCGAGCGCTATCTTGCCGACAACGACGGTGACCTTTCCGAGGAGGGCAGCCATGGAACGCCTTAGATCGCGGTCCCATCAGGCCCGGGCCCTGGAATGGGGGCTGATCCTGCTGTTCATCCTGGTACTGAGCTGGGTGCTCATGGGCCGGTTCGAGGCCCTGGAGGAGCGGGCCCTGCGCACCATCGCCCGCTACGAGTACCAGCTCCTGCAGACCCGCATCCAAGTCTACAAATTCCGCCACGGCGAGTGGCCCCCCACCCTGCGGGAGGCCCTGGGCGGCGAGCCCGGCGAGATCCTCATGGTTGGGGAAAATCCTCAGCGCAGCCGCCTGGTGGACGAACAAGGCCGTTTGATCAATCCCTTCGGCCGCCCGTACCGCTACCACGCGGACTCCGGAGAGCTGGAAATTCCCCGGAGGCTCGCCCGCAAATCAGGATCGGTTTGACGTTCACTGGCGGGTGGGTTGTAATTGGAACGGCGAAAAGGGGCTGTGCCGAATTCGCTCGAGATTTTCCCGGCCCGGGGAGTGCAGAGGAGGCGGAATGATGCGTGGCAAAGGCGAAGAGGGCTTCACCCTCATCGAGCTGGTGGTGGTGATCGTGATCCTGGGGATCCTGGCGGCGGTGGCCCTGCCGCGGTTTGCGGATCTCACCGACGAGGCCAATTCGGCCGCATTCGACGGGGTGAAAGGTAGCATCCAGGGTGGTGTGGCTTTGGCCCATGCCAAGTGGCTGGNNACGTTGTTATGAGTGGGCAAAGCATTACAATGAATGGGTCCGGGTGGCCGCAGACGGATGGGGCTACCAACGGTGGGGATGCCTATCTCCAGACTCTGCAATCTGATCCCACCGACAACACGAATTGGTCTGAAACGACCAATGGATCTGTCAACGGGAATTCAATTCTGACCTTTTCGCCCACGACCAGCACCGTTACCTACAATCCCAGTGTTGGAAGCGTTAACTAGTTGGTGATCGAGTGTTGGAATGTTTGAATGAAAAAGGGGGAGCCAGCGGCTCCCCCTTTTTCAGTTGAAGGAATGCCCGATGAGGTACTCGCAGCCCTCGGGCCCCACCATGGCCGCGTGGACGGTCCCCTCCGGGAGGAACAGGACCTCGCCGGCGGCGATGGGCAGCTCCCGGCCTTCGGCCTCGAACACGATCCGGCCCGCGATGCCCACGATGATCTCGTGGCAGTCGTGGGCGTGGGGCGGGTAGTAATGACCGGGGGCATCGGTGACCACCATGACGCTGGCCCCGTATTCCTCCCGCAGCCAGCGCATGGCGCTGTCCCGGCCGCACTCGTCCCCGGGGAACGGCGCCTTGCTCAGCTCCATGGTGCTCCCTCCCGCTTTCCGTGTTGTCCGCCTCCTCCGGAGATCGTAAGGTCTCCCCAGGGCACGGGCAAAACGGGCGGCCATTCCGCGATGATTCCTCCTTCCGCCGGCGAGAACCGCGGCTTCACCCTGGTGGAGCTGGTCACCACCATCGTCATCCTGGGCGTGCTGGTGGCCATCGCGGCCCCCCGGTTTACCGGCTTTTCCACCTTCTCGGGCAAGGCCTCCAGGGACCGGGTGGTCAGCGGACTGCGCTATGCCCAGCAGCAGGCCCTGTCCCGCAACCGCTTCGTCCGCGTACGCATCCAGACCCCGGCAGCGGACCGGTATCGGCTGGAATTCTGCCAGGGCACCTCCTCGACGCCGGGAGGCTGTCCGGGCTGGACGAGGCTCTCGCCCCCCGACAATCCCGGAGGGGACTGGCGCCTGTCCGGCGCCCTGAGCTTCGACTCCGGCGCCACCCTCTATTTCAGCGGCCTGGGTCGACCCGTCACCGCAGGCGGGGGAGACCCCGGCACCCAGACCGTCTCCGCCGGCGGCGGCGCGCTCACGGTGACTGTGGAGCCGGAAACGGGGTTCGCCCATGCCGGCTAGGCCGGTCCCCCGGATCCAGCCTGGCCCGGGCCAGAGCGGCCTGACCCTGATCGAGCTGGTGGTGGCCATCGTGGTCATCGCCGTGGCCGCCACGGCGGTCATGCTCCTACTGGCCACCGGCTACCGGAGCAGCGCCGATCCCCAGCTCCGCATCAAGGCCGTGGAGCTGGGGCAGTCCTACATGGACGAGATCTTCGCCAAACGCTGGGACGAGAATACCCCGCTGGGAGGTGGCTGTGTCGTGCCCACCGGGACCTCCGCCTGCGACCCTTCGAACCCGCAGGCGGTCTGCCCCGGAAGCGGGTCTTGCGGGCCCGACGGGACGGAGAGCCGGGCAACCTTTGATGACGTGGACGACTACGCCGGTCTGCAAGAGGGAACTTGTTACCCCGCCAACCTTCGTAACGCCTCCGGTAACCCCCGGCAGGGGCGATACGACGGGTTCTGCGTTGAGGTTGCGGTCACTACCGGGGTGGGAGGAGGCGAGCTACAGAAGGTGCCGACAGACGACGCCAAGCGCGTCGATGTCCGGGTCACCGGTCCGCGTAACTTTACAACTACCTTCACCGCCTATCGGCTGAACTTCTAGCCATGCTCCCCAGATCCTTCCTGCATCCCCGAGCACGAACCGGGTTCACCCTGGTGGAGCTGGTGGTGGTGATCGTGGTGGTCGGCATCCTGGCCTATGTGGGGGCCACCGTGATCGGGAATTTCGTGGGTGGCTACACCGGGGCCTCCCAGCGCCAGGAGCTGGCTTCCGCGGGCCGGCTCGCTGTGGAGCGGATGAACCGGGAGATGCGCAGGGGCCTGCCCAATTCGGTTCGGGTCACCGGCGGAGGCAACCAGGTGACTTTCCTGCGGGGCTACCGGGGCGGACGCTACGTGGCGGTGGGAGCCTCCACCTCCCGGCTGCAGACCTACCCGGGCAATGCCGGGGACGAGTCTTTCGTGGCCTATGGCCTGTCGGGCCTCAGCGCCGCCAACCACCAGCTCGCGGTCTATCCCCAGGATGACGCCAGCCTCTACGCGAATCTTGCCGCCACCAATTCCGGTCCCCGGGCCCGGATTCAAAACGCTGGCGGCAATGTGGGCGATGCAGCCCGCACCATCGTCCTGGCGGCCGGGGACGACTTCGCCCGCCATTCCCCGCAGCGCCGGATCCACGCTATCGACCAGGTGGTTAGCTTTTGCTATGTGTCCGGCTCGAACGCAGTCTATATGGCGGTTGACAGCTCCATCGGGTCCGGTCCCCTTCCCCAGGGTTGTGACGCCACCGACAACCTTTTGATCAGCCCCGTCGCCAGCGCCAGCTTTGCCTACGCCGAAGGCACCCTGGCCCGCTCGGGCCTGATCCGCTTCTTCCTCCAGGTGCAGGATCCCAACCGGCCCGATGAGCGTGTGGATTTCCTGCAGGAGGTGCACGTTCGCAATGTGCCATGATCCGGGCAATCAGAACGGCGTCGGCACCGTCGCCGCGGTCTTCGTGATCGTGATCTTGGCCATGCTGGGCACGGCCCTGATCGCCCTGACCACCACCGAGCAGCGCGCCACCTCTCGGGAGATGGCCTCGGCGCACGCCTTCTACGCGGCGGAGACGGCGCTGCAGTGGGGGGTGTACCAGGTGGTCCAGCAGAGCAATACCGCCGGCGGCAGCCCCTTCAATGGGACACCTCCGGGAGGGTTGAGCGCTTGCGGCAATCAGACCCAGGCATCAGCGGCCACCCGGTTCGCCAACAATATCCCGGCGGTGGGCGGCGCGGTCGACCTGTTCCGGTTCGAGGCCGTGGGCGTCTGCAACGCCGGCACCCCCGTGGCAACCCGGCGGCGCCTCGAGGTGAGGTTCCGGCAATGAGGCTCCCGGGCCCCCCGCTCGGCACCACTCCGGGCGCGCCGGTGGCGGGGGGCGCGCTACGGGCAACGGGAGGGATCCCATGCAGAACCTGAAGGCGGAGGCACCCGGCTGCGAGCACCTGCTGCAGGAGGCGCCCCTGGGGATTCTGTGCATCGGCGAGGACGGCGGGATTTTGCGGATCTCCCCAAGTCTGGAGGAGTGGCTGGGCCTGGCGGCGAAGAGCTGGGAGGGCCGACCGGTCGCCGAGCTCGCCGGCCACCCCCAGCTGGGCGCATGCCTGGAGCCGCTGCTGGACGCGTGCCAGGACGAGGCCGTCCTGGAATGGTTCGGGGACCGCTGGCTGCGGCTCAGCGGCCAGGAGGTGCGGGGTGAGGGCGGCGCCTGCTGGGCGGTGTTCGTCACCGACGTCACCCCGGAGATGGGCCAGCTGGAGCGGCTGCGGCGGGAGTCGGAGCACGACGAGCTCACCGGCCTGCTCAATCGCCGGGGGTTCCGGCGGACCTTCCGCGCCACCCTGAAAGGGGCCGCCCGCCACGGTCTCCCCGTGGCCCTGATCTACCTGGACCTAGACGATTTCAAGGCCATCAACGACGAGCACGGCCACGAGTCCGGGGACGCCGTGCTGCGGGAGCTGGGCCGCCTGGTGCGCGCCAGCACCCGGGAGGAGGACATCGTCGCCCGCTACGGCGGCGAGGAGCTCCTCCTGGCCCTGCCCTTCACCGATCCGGCCGGGGCCCGGGCCAAGGCCGAGCAGCTGCGGCGGCTCGTCGCTGGGCACCCCTTCCCGCTCGGAAAGGGGCAAGGGACAGCCCGGATGACGGTGAGCGCCGGGGTGGCGGCCGTCCGCTTCGAGGCCGGAGGTCTGGACGAGGACCCCGAGGAAGCGGTCCGGCGCCTGGTGGAGGAGGCCGACGCCAACCAGTACGCCGCCAAGCACCAGGGCAAGGACTGCGTGGTGGGGGGCGGAACCGGACCCTGCCGCGACGGAGGGCGGCCGGCTTGACCGCGTGGGGCCGGATGCGCCCGCCGGCATCCCGGCGCCGAGTCCGCCACGACGGGGACAAGGGGGTCCCGAATGGCCGTAGGGTTCAGGGGATTTGGAGGGGGCCGGGTGGTCCGGAGGAACCTTCCGGCCCCGCTTGCCGCTCAATGGCGGCGCCCGGGCCCTGGGGCCGGCACCTGTTCGACGGCGTAGGAGTCTGCCATGTTGGGACCCGAGCGAGCCCCGGCGGTGCCCGCCGGTAAGGTCCAGCCCATGAGGCCACGGTGGCTGCCGCGCCGTCCGCGGCTGGCTGTCCCCCGCCCCGCGGGCAAGCTGGCGGTCCTCGCGCTGCTCGTGCTGGGGGCCGGACCGGCCGCGGCGGACCTCTCCCTCCCCGGTGAGCAGCACATCGGCGACGACGAGCCGGGCGGGGCCTTCGTGCCGTTGGACCCGGTGCTGTTCGACCGGGAGACCACCTATCCCACCCACTTCCACCTCACCCAGCAGGTGACGGTGACCGCGGTGAGCTTCCAGGGGCTGGAGCGGGAAAACCCGAACGGGCGGCCCTACGTGACCATCGACGGCACTGCCTACAGCGCCACCTGGGACGACGGCACGGACACGCTGACCCTGGATTCGTCCCAAACCCTGGCGGCCGGCCTGCACGCCCTGGCAGTNNTGGCAGTGACCGGCGACTGCCTCAACCCCGGCGGCAACATCACCAACTGCGGGGGCGGCCCGACCGAGAACGACATGGCCTTCACCGGTCTGGATCTGGTGACCCAGTCCGGCGCCACCAGTGTGAGCCGGCACTGGGTGCGGCGGCGGCACGTGGGGGACAATGCCGACGGCGACGACGATTACGATGATCTGGCGGGAGGAACGGACCCGTTCCTTTACCCGGACCCTAACGAAGGCACCTCGGTAACCCTGAATTTCAGCTTGGCCTCGGACACCTACTTCCAGAGCATCTGGATCTTTCGGTTGCGGGAGGTGGACGCCAATTTCCTGGGCGGCGGCGGGGAGGTATTCCTGGACGGGAGCTCCATCGGGACCCTCACCGCCGACAGCCCGGACATGCAGGACAGCCCCTATTCCGTTTCCCTGCAACAGACGCTGGCGGCGGGCGCCCATACTCTCACCATCCAGTCCCTCGATTACGGTATCTTCGGTGGGCCCGATGACTTCTCCTGGGACAGCGT
>JABAHQ010004718.1_pt1 | contig 14700 bp, 11 predicted proteins | sample 7062091 | NCBI WGS metagenome assembly JABAHQ01 (sample SAMN14534359, study PRJNA622989) | marine sediment metagenome | biome: marine biome [ENVO:00000428]; feature: marine pelagic biome [ENVO:01000023]; material: deep marine sediment [ENVO:00002113] | place: India: Gulf of Kutch | collected...
CTGCACGCCACGTGCGGCGAGCGCTACGCCATCCCCAATCTGGCGCGCCGGGCGTTCGAGGCCGGCTACCGCGGCAACCCGAAGCTCAAGCCCGACAGCCGCGGCGGCTGGTACGAGTTCCTGAACGCCAACCGGTCAAACGCTCGGTCGGGCAAGACCCGGGGCGGCTCTTCGAACTAGCCCACCTTGGGGAAGCGAGCTGTGCGTTGCGACGGCGCGGCGTGGAGCGGGGGCACTGTAGGAGCGAACTTGTTCGCGAACCGACCGAGCGCAGACGCGTTCGCGGCCAACGGCCGCTCCTACGAGTCCATAAGTAGTGTCAGAGATTCTCTGACACCACTTCTAGGCGGCGCGGCGCCGGGGAGCGGCCGTGCGCTGGAGGTGATTGCCGATCGCCGCGTTGACTTGATCGCGGTGGGTGAGCGGTGACATGTGCCCAGCCCCGGCGATGCGCTCCACCCGAGCTTGCGGCATGGTGTCGGCAAGCATCTCCACGATGCGGCGGCTGGGGCCCGGCGAGCGCTGGCCGCACACGATGAGAGTCGGCGGGGTGAGCGCGGCATAGTCCGCGAGGTCCGCCGGCTCCTCGAACAACGCCTGGAAGTCGAGGGCCACTTTGCCCAGCCGCTGGCTGAGCTTGATGCGGGCATCGTGGGCCATGGCATTCCAGGCGCCTTCGCCGTTCCAGTAGTCCACGAAGCGCCCCATCCCGCCCCAGTAGTCGCCGCTGGTCACCGCGCGCGCCACCGTCTCGGCCACGCGGGCGATCTCCCGGAACAGCCTGCGCTCGCGCGCGCCGCCGCGCCGCAGCACATGAAAGGCGGACGGCTCGACGAGGCTGAGGCTGCGGATCATGTCCGGCCGTTCGCGGGCCACGCGCAGGGCGACGCCACCGCCGTAGGAGTGACCCACCAGGTGCACCGGCATGCCGATGCGATCGATGATGGCGAGGATCGGCGCCGCCTCCTCGGCGAGGGTAAAGGTGGTGCGACCGTGCCAGGGGTCGCTGGCCCCGCAGCTCCACTGGTCGGGCACGACCCGGCGGAAATCCCCCGTCAACAGCTCGCACAGACTGCTCCACTCGGTGCCCGATGCGGACGAGCAGTGGATGAGCACGACGGGATCGCCGGTCCCGGCATCGGAGTAGGTGATTCGGGTTCCGTTGATGTCGATGCTGGGCACGTCTGCTCTCCTTCGGTCCTCGCTTGTCACACGGGTTCGCGGTGTCGGGCGCTGCTCAGCAGCCGGCGTCGCCGAAGCCGTTGGCACCCATGGCGCGGCGCGCCCAGGCGTTAATCAGCGGGTCCGGAGTGGTCTGTCGGTCGGCAGTTCGGGTGGTCGTCGAGGTGGGGCGCGTCGTGGGGCGTGCCGTCCACCGTGTGGTGGTGGTGGTGCGCTGGGCCGTGGTCCGGGTCGCGGTCGGGGTCGGGGTCAGGTACATGGCGGCTCTCCTTGGGTTCTGGGCTCGAGTGCGCTTCGCGTTCGATGAAACTCAGAGCAACCGCCGTGCCAGCTTTGTCCTACCGGGAAAAACTCCCCGAGATCAGTGGGTTGCCGATGATTTGGTGGAATGGGGAGGATGGTGGCTATCCGTCGTATACGACGGCCGTCGCATACCACGGTGCAGAGCCGTCGAATACGACGGGTCATCAGCTCAGCGAGGCTTGCGGATGCCGAGCTTGCGCATTCGCCCGCGCAGGGTGCTGGGGTTGAGCCCGAGGAGCGCCGCGGCCCCACGCTCGCCCTCGACCACCCATTGCGTGTGTTCGAGAGTTGCCTGGATGTGATCACGCTCGACCGCCTCGAGCGTGCGCAACGGCACCGGCGACGGGCCGGACGGGTCGGGGGCCGCGCGCTGTACGGGCGTGCCCGGTAGGGACTCGGGCAGCTCGAGGAGGGGCCCTGGGGAGAGAATGGCGCCGCGCATGACCACGTTCTCGAGCTCACGGATGTTGCCCGGCCACGCATAGGCAAGCGCCTGCTCGAGAAACGCGGGCGAGAGTTCGCGCAATGGCTTGCCGAGCTGGCGCGACGCCTTGACCATGAAGTGACGCGCGAGCAGGGGAATATCGTTACGGCGTTCGCGCAGCGGCGGCACCGTCACCGGAAAGACATTGAGGCGATAGAAGAGATCGCTCCGGAACCGGCCGGCTTCGACCTCGCTCGCCAGATCTCGGTTGGTGGCCGCGAGGACGCGCACGTCCGTGCCGAGGGTTCGGGTGCCCCCCACGCGCTCGAACTCCCCCTCCTGGAGCACGCGCAGCAGCTTGACCTGCGCCTCCAGCGGCAGCTCGCCGACCTCGTCGAGGAACAGGGTGCCCTTGTGGGCGAGCTCGAAGCGACCTTTGCGCTGCTGGGTGGCGCCGGTGAAAGCCCCTTTTTCGTGTCCGAAGAGCTCACTCTCAACCAGCTCGCGCGGTAGCGCCGCGCAATTGACCTTGACCAGAGGCTGATCGCCGCGCGGGCTGCGGCTGTGAATGGCGCGCGCGATGAGCTCCTTGCCGGTGCCGGTCTCGCCCTGGATGAGCACGGTGCTGTCGGTGGCGGCGACCAGCTCCACCCTTCCGAGCAGCTCTTTCAACGAGGGAGAATTGCCGACGATCTCGCCGAAGTTCAGGCCCGACTCGATCTCGTCCACCAGGTACTCGATGGTGGCCTTCGCGCGGCGGTGGGCCTCGATCTCCTCGCGCAGACGCTGGTTCTGCTCCTCGAGCTCGCGGTGCGCACGCCGAAGCTCGAGCTCCGCGAGTTTGCGCGCGGTGATGTCGCTCACGGCGCCCACCAGGCGGATGACACGGCCAGCCTCGTTGCGCACCCCGATGCCGCGATCGAGTATCCACCGGTAGCCCCCCTCTGCGTCGCGGATGCGGTACTCGCACTCGAGGTGGGGCGTTCGATCCTTGAAGTGCTCGACGAGCGCCTGCCGGTACCCCTCGAAATCCTCGGGGTGGATCTGGGCGTTCCAGGACGCCGGCGTGAGCGGTTCCTGCGGAAACCCGAAGAACTCCTTGGCCCGCTCGGAAAGATGGAGCGATCCCGTCTCGACGTTCCAGTCGTAGATGCCCTCGGTGGCGGCCCGCGTGGCGACTGCGTAGCGCTCCTCGCTCTCGCGCAGCGCCTCCTCGGCGCGTTTCCGCTCGGTGATGTCGGTGTAGGTGGAGACGAAGCCGCCCCCCGGCAGCGGCTTGCCGCGGATGGCGATCACCGTCCCGTCGGGGCGCGTGCGCTCGAAGGCGTGGGACTCGAAGCGCTTGGCCAGCTCGACCCGCTCGCGGACCTGCTCCTCGACGTCGCCCGGCCCGTACTCGCCGCGCTCGGCGTTGAATCGAAACGCCTCCTCCATGTGGAACCCGGACTTGAAACGCTCGGGCGGAAACTCGAGCAGCTCCAAAAATCGGGAATTAAGCGCGATGGTGTGCAGATCCTTGTCCACCATCGTGATGCCCTGGTCGATGTTCTCGAGCGTCGTCTCCAGGATAGCGGTCTTCTCCGCGAGCTCACGCTCGCTTTCCTTGAGCTCGGTGATGTCGCCGGTGGATCCAATCATGCGATAGGCGCGACCCTCGTCGTCGCGCAGCGCGATACCGTGCTGCAGCGCCCATCGCCAGTTGCCGTCGCGGTCGCGGTACCGGTAGCTGTGCTCGAAGCGATCGGTCTCGCCTTTGAAGTGTGCAATCATCGCCTGCCGATAATCGTCCACGTCGTCGGGATGGATCCGTTCGAGCCAGTCTCGCGGCGTCGTTAGCTCATCACGCGGGAGGTCGAGGGCCTCGTACACGCGCTCCGAGTAGTAGATCGCGTCGTTGGCGATGTCCCAGTCGTAGACGCCCTCGTTGATGGCGCGCATGGCGAGCGCGTAGCGCGCCTCACTCTCGCGCAGGGCCTCTTCGACCTGTTTGCGGTCGGTGATATCTCGGATCGCACCAACCAGGCGTAGGGGCTCGTCGCGCTCGTTTCGTACCGTGTAACCGTGATCGAGGATCCAGCGATATCCGCCTTCCTTGTCCCGGAAGCGGTATTCGCATTGCCAGCGCGGGATCTCGCCGCGAAAGTGCGCCTGCAAGGTATCCAAATAGTGTTGGACATCGTCCGGGTGGATCCGAGAGTTCCAGTTCCAGTCCTTGGGGCCGAGCTCCCCGACCTCGAACTTGAAGAAACGGTCCAGGCGCGGGGAGACGTAGATCTCGTCGCGGTCGATGCGCCAGTCATACAGACCTTCTTCCGCCGCCTCGGAGACCAGCGCGTAGCGCTCCTCGCTCTCGCGCAGGGCCTGCAGGGCACGCTGCGTGTCGGTGACGTTGGTGTACCTTACCAGCACTCCGCCACCCGCGATGGGATCATAGCGGGCACGCAGCACGATGCCGCTGCGCAACGTAAGCTCCGTCTCCTGGGCGACCCCGCGGCGAATCGCGTCGATGCGGCTGTGCACCCGCTCTTCGACATCGCCCGCGTCGCGCTCGCTGCGTTCGGCGTCGAGACGGAGAAGCTCGATCATGGAGAGGCCGGGTTTGAGCAGATCGGGGGGATACCCGCGCACCGTCTGGAAAGGGGCGTTCCAGGCGAGCAGACGAAGGGCGGCGTCGAACACACCGAACCCGACAGACAGCCGATCGAGCCCCGCTTGCAGCAGAGCCCCCGTGTCGACAGTCCCCTCAGGCGAGGCAGTAGCGCTCTGCGGCTTTTTGCTCATCTTGTAACGCAGGCACCCACGCGTTCCGGCAGCGTCGGCGAAATTTTGCGGCGCAACGCGGGACGGCGCCTCGGAACTTGACCTTCCTGCAATTGTAGCGCAGGACCATCGCCCCTCGGACGACCGCACCGAGACCGGGCCTGAGGCCTATTCCGCGCCTGCTGAAGTGTACTCGGAGGGGTTTCTCAACCGCGCGAATCGTCTGACCGCGCCAACCGCCGGCGGTCTCAAGATGGCTTCTCGATCCCCAGCTTGCGCAGCCGCCCACGCAGCGTGCTGGGATTCAGCCCCAGGGCGGCCGCTGCGCCGTCATCGCCCTCGATGATCCAATGCTTCTCCTCGAGCACTCGGACGATGTAGGCCCGCTCCACGTCTTCGAGGGTGCCACCACTCAAAGCCGGGGGCGCCTGCATGCGCAACGCCTCCTCGCTGTCCAGCAGCGGTCCGGGAGACAGGATAGCCGCTCGCTCGATGACATTCTCCAGCTCACGCACGTTGCCGGGCCACGCGTAGCCCTCGAGCTCGGCCAGAAATCTCGGCGCGCAGCCTTCGAACGGCTTGCCCAGAGCCTGCGCGAATCTGTCCAGGAAATGCCGCGCCAGGAGGGGGATATCGGATCTGCGCTCGCGCAGCGGCGGCACTCTGATGGGGAAGACGTTCAGCCGGTAGAACAGATCCTCCCGAAATCGGCCCACGCTCACCTGCCCTCTCAAGTCTCTATTCGTGGCCGCAATCACGCGCACATCCACCCGAACACTCTCCGTTCCTCCCACCCGCTCGAACTCCTTTTCTTGCAGCACGCGCAGCAGCTTCGCTTGCGCAGTTGGCGAAAGCTCCGACACCTCATCCAGAAACAGCGTACCTTTGTCTGCCAGCTCGAAGCGCCCCTTACGCTGTTGCGTGGCACCGGTGAACGCCCCTTTCTCGTGACCGAAAAGCTCGCTCTCGATCAACTCGTGCGGCAATGCCGCGCAGTTCACCTTGACCAGCGGTTGCTCATGCCGTTGGCTCCTATCATGGATGGCTCGAGCGAACAACTCCTTACCGGTACCGGTTTCCCCCAAAATCAGCACGGTGCTGCTCGTACCGGCCACCAGATCGACCTTCTGAAGCGCCTCCTTGATCCCATGCGACTCGCCTACAATTTCATCCGGATTGACGGCGGCGATCTCTTCGCGCAGGTACTCGATGGTCGACCTTGCCCGCCGGTGGGCTTCGATCTCTCTTTGAAGACGGGTATTCTGATCCATCAGCTCCCGCTTGGCCCGGCGCAGCTCGACGTGGACGTTCACCCGGGCGAGCACCTCCTCCGGCTGGAAAGGCTTCGTCACGTAGTCCACGCCGCCGGACATGAAAGCCTCGAGCTTGTTCTGCACCTCCGACAGCGCCGTCATAAAGATCACCGGGACGTCTTGGGTCCGTGGCGACGCTTTCAACCGGCGGCATACTTCAAAGCCGTCCAACCCGGGCATCAGGACATCGAGTAGGATCACGTCCGGATTCTCGGCTTTCGCCCTCTCAACGGCGTCTTCTCCGTTGTCGACCAGCACGAGCTCATAGCCCGCCGTCTCAAGCTCCTGAGCCAGAAGGTCGAGATTGAACGGCTCGTCGTCGACGACCATGGCCCTCGGCGACGCTCTGTCCTCGGCGGAAGACCTCTCGCTCATTCGGTAGCCATCGAATCGCGCCCGGATCCGACAAATTCTTCCAGACGACGGAGTGGCCCGTTTCGGTGCGGCGGATCGGCGGTTCAATCCCGTGACGGAGCTGGATCTCAAACCGCCAGCTTGTACGCCGTCACCGCCGCGCGCTTGCCGCGGATGGGCACCTCGCCTACTGGTTGGATGGCGTAACTGCCTTCGAGGCTCGCCACGGTCGCCTCGGAGAGAAGGACATGCGTGCCGTATTCTTTGTTGAGCTCCTCGAAACGTGCTGCCAGATTGACCGCATCACCATGGACGGTGTAATTGAGCCGATCGTCCGCCCCGACGTTTCCCGCGACGACTTCACCCGTGCTGACGCCAATCCGTGCATGTAGCAGCTCGCCAGCGAACCGGTGGGTCCGGAGCAGACGCTGTATCTCCACCGCAACCTCGACCGCGGCGTCGGCGTGGCGGGGATCCGCGACGGGTACGTTGAAGGTGACAAGCATAGCATCGCCTTGGAACTGATTGATGATGCCGCCGTGGCGCTTGATGGGCTCAACCACCGCACGAAAGTATTCGTTAAGCATCTGCACCACGCGCTCCGGCGCCATGCTCTCGACGATCGTCGTGAACCCTTCGATGTCTGCATACAGAATGGTCGCGGTGGTCTTGATTGGCTTCAGCCGTCCCTGACCCGCCAGAATCGCCTCGGCCACGCTGTCGGGGACGTATTTCCCGAAGATCTCCCGCGTGACGGCGAGCTGTTGCGCCATCTTATCACGCAGTCGCTTCTTCTCCAGTGTCGCGCGCACCCGCGCCTTGAGGAGTGTCGGGTTGAAGGGTTTCGTCACGTAATCCTCCGCCCCGAGCTCGATGCAGCGCACGACGCGTTTCAGATCGCCGGAAGACGAGATGACGATCACCGGCAGATCTACCAACAGACCACCGGCGTGCAGGTGCTCCAGCACTTCGTCGCCGTTCATCCCAGGCATGATGATATCGAGCAAGACGATGTCCCAGCGGTGCTTGCCGATAAACTCGAGCGCCTGCCGGCCGTTCCTGGCGGTGAACACCTCCTGCCCGAGATCCTCCAACTCTTGCTCCAGGAGATCGACGTTCAGAGGCTCGTCGTCCACGATCAAGATCTGTGAGCCTTCAGTCACACTGCGCTCCCGTGTCTGGCGCGTGCGTTGCTATGCTACTCTACTTTCAAGAGCCAGGTTATTTTTTCGAACAACAGGTCATCGTCGATTGGTTTGCTGAGGTAGTCGTCACAGCCGCAGGCCCGGGCCTTTTCCTCATCACCTTGCATGGCGTGCGCCGTCAGTGCGATGATCGGAATGTCTCGCAACTCTTCTTCCGCCTTGATCGCGCGGGTCGCCTCCCAGCCATCGACCACCGGTAACGACATGTCCATGAGAATCAGGTCGGGGCGTTCCTGCTTGGCCAGCTCGATGCCGGAAGCGCCGTCCTCGGCCGTAATGGTCTCGTAGTCGTCCTCCAGCAGCTGCACCAGCAGGTCCCGGTTGAACTCCACATCCTCGACGACCAGAATCCGCTTCATGACGCAGCCCGCCGTCGTCCGGTGCTCGTCGCCTTCGAAGCTCGCCGTGGGCTCCCATTGGCAGCCGGGTGTCGCCGGGGAATGGTGAGCGTGAACGTCGAGCCCTTGCCCACCACGCTTTCCACTTTTATGTCTCCGCCGAGCAACCGCGTCAGATGGCGCACGATAGCGAGCCCGAGACCGGTCCCAGCGTATCGAGTACCGCCGCTGTCTGCCTGAGTAAACTCGTCGAAAATGCGGCCCACATCCTCTTCCGGGATGCCGGCACCCGTGTCCGCCACCGAGAGAACGACATCCTCGGCCGCCGCTCGGGCGGTCACTGTAATACGGCCGACTTCGGTAAACTTGACGGCGTTGCTCAGCAGATTGATGAGAATTCGTCTGAGTTTTTCTTGGTCGCTGAGCAGCCTGGATACTTTAGTATCGAGCTCCTTAACCACGCGCACGTTGTTGTTCTTTATCATAGGTTCCACGGTGCGCAGACAACCGTCTACCAGCGGCTCGAGGGCGAATTCTTCGATATGCACGTCCATACGCCCGGCCTCGACCTTGGACAGATCCAGAATGTCGTTGATGAGCCCAAGCAGGTGATCGGCGCTGACTGCAATTTTCTGGAGATTCTCGTACTGCTTCTTGGGCAACGTGTCTTCGCACCGGCGCATGACGAGTCGGGTGAAGCCGATGATGGCGTTCATCGGCGTGCGCAGCTCGTGCGACATTTTCGCGAGGAATTCGGATTTGTGTCGGGACGCCAGCGCGAGCTGACGGTTCGCTTCCTCCAGCTCTTGAGTGCGCTCTTGTACCTTGGCTTCCAGCTCGACCGCGTGGTCCTTCACTTGTTGGTACAGCTTGGCGGACTCGATGGCAATCGCCGCCTGATCAGCCAACGCGCTCAACAACTGTAAATCTTCGTCGCCGAACCTGCCCGCCTGCGAGCTGGCCACGTAGAGGATGCCGATGGTGTCGTTGCGTGACTTGAGCGGCACCGCAATAACGGAACGAAGACCCGCCCGTCGAACGGTCCCGAGAAACGGGCTGTCGGGGCATTCCGTGTCGTAGTCACCGACGATAGCGGGCATCCCCGTCGCTACGGCGCGCCCTCCGAGTCCCTGTCCCGGCTTGATGCACAACTTGCCGAGCGCCTCGGACATCGGCCCGCTGTGTGCCTGTATAGGGTAGACATCCGTCTCTCCTTCCTCTTCTTCTCGAAGGGCGATAACACTCAGCTCCGCATTCAAGAGGCTGCGGGCCCGGTCGACGATCAGTTCCAGAGTCGGCTCCAGATCGACACGGGAGATGATCTCCTGCCCGACCTCGTAAAGCGTCCGGGCTTCGGCACCCTTGCGCCGAAGGGCGGTCTCATTGCGTTTGAGGCTTTCGGTCATCTCGTTGAAGGCACCCGCCAGGTGGCCGATCTCATCCGTCGATTCGACACTGACCTGGACATGGCGCTCGCCGCCGGCAATGCGCCTGGCGCCTTCGGCGAGACGACGGATGGGCTCCGTCAACCGACGCACACCGTGAACGGTCAGGAGAAGCGCGACACCCAAGCTCAGTGAAGTAATGATCACGAACGTCCAGACGATGACCGAGCTCGTGCGCTGGAAATCCCGTACGGGATACACAAAGTCCAGAACAACGGCGCCTTGGAATTCACCTCGGTCCAGGTCATGCACTGGGAGCGCGTAGACCATGCGAGGCCCTAGCGGTGACCTGTAGAGCTCACCGTGCTCCAGCCGTTGCACAGCAGAGAAGAACGGTGCCTCCGCTACACGCAAACGCCGGTTGCTGATCTCTCCTTCTATCACCTTGACGACCTCCATGCCTTCTTGATCGACGTAGCGCACCTGGGAATAAACGAGCTCGACGCTGTTGCTACGCGCGGCGAAACGTCGGAGGGAGCGCGCGAGCTCTACGCGGTAGACGTCCGCCTCCTCGATGAGACCATAAGCCATGTTGCTGAAATAGTTCTGGATGGACGGATTTTCCGCGATGGTCCTCAGGTCCGTCTCGCGCTGCTTCAGATAGCGCACGCTCGTCTGAGAGGCCTCGCGGCTCGACGTGACGTACCCCACCGCCGCCAGGATCAACATCGGTACCGCGACCAGCGGCAGGATGATCACCAGCATCTTCGTCCGCAGGCCCGCATTCTGAAAGAGCGCCGGCCTTTTTCCAGTCATGGCGCGTCCTTCCATCTCATTTTTAATGGCCGGAAAGGCTGGCGGACTTTCGCACCGACCAGTGGTCGTCTGTCACTCCTGTCTCCGCCAGAACCAGGTCGGTGGTGATATACGGAACAAACTCCACGGCTCTGTTCACCGCATAGAGTGAGATCGGGTTATACAGAAACAGAAGATACGCTTGTGCCTGGATGTACTCTTCCATCTGTTCAATCAGCGCCGCTTGCTTCCCCCGGTCCACGGTATCCAAAACCTGCTCATACAGCCGTCGGAGTCCTGGTTGTTCGTTAACCCAGTCGAGGTGTCCGCCCAGAACGAGGTCGTGGTGGATCAAATAAGGCGGGAAGTTTATGTCATCATTCCAGTACGTTAGTGCGATGTCCCAACTTTGCTCATGCGGCAGCCCGTCCAGAAACGGGATCATGGTGCGCTCTTGTAGCTCGTGCTCGTCGAGTATATGCCGTCGCACCTCGAAGCCCACCTGTTCCAACATCCTCGTGATCACCGTCGCCTGAACGGCGAGATACTCAGGAGCCAGTAGCTCGATGGTGAGTCCATCGGGATAGCCGGCTTCGGTGAGGAGCCGACGCGCCTCGCCTGGACTAAACGGATAAGGTGAAAGATCTGTCGGATACCCGAACATCTGCTCGCCCACCAAGGCTGGAACGACGATCCCATTACCTTTTGCGGCGTAGCGGATGAGATCCCCTCGGTTGATCGCCAGATTCAATGCCCGGCGAAGCCTGACGTCCCCCCATGGGCTTTCTTTCTTGCGCGTGTTTATAAGGCCGAACACGATGGCGAAAGCACCGCGCTTCTTCACGACCTTGGCGAAGGGGCTCTTTGCCACTCGCAGGGTCTCGAGAGGGCTCAATCCCGTGACTACGTCGACGCGGCCCTCGCCATGCTTGACGAGCTCGACCGCTTCCTCCTGGCCCATAGTGTTGTCAAAGATGATACGTTTCAGCCGCGGAAAGCGCTGAGGATCCCAGTAATCGGTATTTGCCTCCAGCACGACTCGGTCGCTACGTGCATCAGGCACAGAATAGCCTTCCACAAGCTTGTACGGCCCCGTACCCCAGGGGCCGGGCGCCTTCGTGATGCACCAATGTGTTTCTCCCCAGCCCACTTCCTGGTAGAACTGCCGATTGCCAATGTGCATTATGGAGATTTTCGGCAAAGCGCCTCCGTCCACTCGGGAGAAGTGAAACCTGACGGTGTACGGGTCGACGATCTCCAATCGTGAGCCTGGCGCGAAGTTCATATACTCGCCAATTGCGTGAGGCAACCGCAGACCGATGTTTTTCTCCCAGTTGAGCTTGACGATCTCGGCGTCGAACACCTCGCCGTTGTGAAACCTGACACCCCGGCGCAGGCTCACCTCCAGGGTGCGCTCATCGAGCCACTGCCAGCTCGTGGCCAGCCGAGGGACCAACTGGCCGTCCTTGTCGATCTCCATGAGGTGCTCGAACACGTTGAAGGTAATGGAGGCCCAGTTGACTGGGCTCTCATCCACGATGCGGATCTCCCCGCGGGGGACGATCTTCTCGACGGGATCTAAAGCTTGCTGCTCGGCGTGGCTTTCGAATCCAGTGAAGGCGAAAAGGGCGACAATGGTGCCGACGATGGGCTTGTCCATGACTTCACTCCCCTCCACTCATCGGCCCTGCCCGACGGGGCCATGACCTGATCGCGTCACTTGGCGCGTCCGACGCGAGCGTTGACTCGTGCTTTCACCGTTCGCACGGCAATGAGCGTGCCAGTCGGCCAGCCGTGGTTCGCACCGTCTTCCGATCTCGCACAATCAACGAATTAGCGTCATCCGTCAGTGGCAGATGCGATAACCACTGGACGCGTAAACCGTCAAATACGACGGCTCCTTCAAATGTGGTGGGGACTAGCAGTTACCCTGCTCAGGCAGAGACTCTCATTCAGCGGCCGTGCAACAGCAGGGTCCTCGCAAGACCGCCACCGCAGGAAGGGAGGCGTTAGAGCCTTTTATTTGAATATAGTTTCTGGGCGGTTACGTTCAAGAAAAGCAGCAGCATGGTCCAAAGATCACTGCGCCGCTCGTGTAGATGATGAATATAGCACCCTCTTACCGTCCTTCATTTGGAGGATATTGATTCGACTTTGGCATAGCCGAATTCATAGCGCTGCGCCTCGCTGCATTGGCAGGGTGTCGTTCCAATGCTGCGCCATTGCCCTTCGAACCACCGCCTTCGTGTTCCCCGTGGGCGTGTTGTCCTGCGCTGCGCCGACAGGGATACCTGGGGCAGCACCGCGAGGGGCAGCGTTTCCTTCAGGCTGCCCGGCGGTAAACTAGGGCGCTGGCTCGTCCGAGCGGAGAACTCGTTTGAACTCACCCATCAAGGTGCTCCTGGCCAAGCCCACTCAGGCCTGCCATGACCGCGGGGTGCGCTATCTCGCGCGCCGGCTCACCGACGCGGGCTTCGGGGTCATCTTCAGCAACTTCCTGCTCGCCGACGAGCTGGTGAGCACGGCGCTGCAAGAGGACGTGGACGTGGTCGGTGTCTCCAGCTCCTCGGGCGGGCACATGCCGGTGTTCGAGGATCTGGTACAGGGGCTCCGAGCGGCAGGGCTATCGGACGTGCTGGTCATCGGCGGGGGCGTGATTCCGGCCGAGGACGCCGCGACCCTGCACGAGTGGGGCGTAGGCGCGGTGTTCGGCCCCGGGAGCTCGGCCGAGGAGGCCGTGGACTTCATCCGCACCCACGCGCGTCCGAGGACCCCCTCGTGATGCGCGTGGCGGTGCTGGGCGGCGGCGGCCTCATGGGCCACGGCATCGCCCTCGCCTGCCTACAGGGAACCGAGTGCGAGGTCGTGCTCGTCTCGCGTCGCGGCGAGTCGCTCTTCCATGGCCGCGAGCTCATCGTCTCCGGGCCCTACGGCCTGGAGCGCGCGGTGGCGCGGGGCAAGCTCGACGCCGAGCGCGCCCGGGTGCTCGAGGGGCGCATCGTCACCACCACCGATTACGCCGAGGGCCTCGCCGGCGCGGACATGGTGTTCGAGTCCATCCCGGAGGTGGTCGCCGACAAGCAGGCGGCGCTCGCGGCCGTCGAACGCCTAGCGCCGCCCGAAGCGCTGCTGGCGACGGGGACCTCGGCCATCACCATCGCGACGCTGGCCAGCGCGCTGCGCGAGCCCGCGCGTCTGCTCGGCACCCACTGGTTCTACCCGGCCAACGTCATGCCGCTGGTGGAGGTGGCGGTGGGCGAGGCCACCGATCCCGGCATCGCGGCGCGCATGCTGGAGTTCCTGCGCGCCATCGGCAAGCGGCCGGTGCGGGTGGGGGATGCGCCCGGCTTCTTCATGACCCGCTTCATCAACACCTTCATCGCCGAGGCGATCCGCCTGGTCGAGCTCGGGGTAGCCGGACCGGCCGAGGTCGACGAGATGGTGAAGACCGGTCTGGGCTGGCCCATGGGGGTGTTCGAGCTCCTGGACGACGCGGCCGCCTTCGACTCCTGGTATCACGCGCAGGAGTATCTGCACGCGACCTGTGGCGAACGCTATGTCATCCCCGATCTGGCGCGCCGGGCGTTCGAGGCCGGCTACCGCGGCAACCCGAAGCTCAAGCCCGACAGCCGTGGCGGCTGGTACGAGTTCCTGAATGCGACGAGAGCAAGGGCTCGGTCAGGGAAGACGGGGGGCGAGTCGTCGAGGTCCTGAACCATTCGGGCCTTGGTTACGGAAAACTCGATATGGGGCGTACGCCCGAAGAGGAAGCTTCGACCGTGCGGTTCGCCGCGCAGTACGGGCTGCTCACCCAGTCTCCCTTGATGCTGGCCATCGAGCGCACCGTGTGCGGCTGCGACTACGGCGGGACGAGCTGGGCGACGCGCGCAGAAGCCGAACGGCTCGGTCCCCTGCTGGAGCTCGCTTCCGGTCGCCGGCTGCTCGATGTGGGAGCCGGCTCCGGATGGCCGGCTCTGTTCGTCGCCCACAACACCGGCTGTGACGTGACGCTGGTGGACGTTCCGCTGGCCGGCATCCGCATCGCGGTGCGCAGGGCTGCGGCGGATGCGCTGCGCGGCGCGTGCTGGGCGGCGGTCGCGGACGGCGCCGCGCTGCCTTTCGCGGAGGCGTCTTTCGACGCCATCAGCCATTCGGACGTGCTGTGCTGTCTGGAGGCCAAGCTATCGGTTCTGAGCGAGTGCCGGCGCGTGGTGCGCCCCGAGGGCAGGATGGTGTTCACGGTCATATCCATCGCGCCCGGTCTCTCTTCGCGTGACCGCGAGCGAGCCGCCGAGCGCGGACCGCCGTTCGTGTCGGCACCGTCCGACTATGCGGTTTTGTTGCCTGAGTCGGGTTGGGCGGTGTCCGATCGGGTCGATTTGACGCTCGAGTACGCGCGCACGGTACGAAGTCTCGCCCGTGAGTTGGAGGCCCGGAACGAAGAACTGATCGAACTGTTGGGCGCAGACGAGCTGGCAGAGCTGCTGGGCCGCAAGCAGGCGGCTCTCGATGGCATCGAAGAAGGGCTGCTCGTGCGCGAGCTGTTCGTCGCCACGCCGCGGCGCGGAACGGAGGCACGGTAGGAGCGAGCTTGTTCGCGAACCGACCAAGCGCAAACAAGTTCGCGGCCAACGGCCGCTC
>JABAHQ010002720.1_pt4 | contig 14697 bp, 17 predicted proteins | sample 7062091 | NCBI WGS metagenome assembly JABAHQ01 (sample SAMN14534359, study PRJNA622989) | marine sediment metagenome | biome: marine biome [ENVO:00000428]; feature: marine pelagic biome [ENVO:01000023]; material: deep marine sediment [ENVO:00002113] | place: India: Gulf of Kutch | collected...
AAGAATCCCCTCTAGGTGATGAACGTAGAGGACCCTTCTCAACTCATCCGTTACTTCATGATAGAAGTAACGCTTTACCGATCTTTTTTTCCCGTCATTGTCAAGTTGAATGTCCATTCACGATATTACGTTAATTTTAGCACGCTTCAGTAGAACGGAAAAGTTATGAGGGGCACACACCTATTGAACCTTTTTAAAAAGAATTCTCTTTAGACGTTAATCCCTATGTAACAAACTGTTCAAGTTTTCAAGGGGTAAAGAAATGAGTATGGAAGAGATCGAAGAAACAGAAGAAGAAACAGAAGAGAACCTCCCCACCATCTACGTAGGTTCTAAACCGCTAATGCGTTATGTTATGGCTGGAATGAGTCTTTTCCTAGATGAAAGTCCAGATAAAATAAGGATAGCCGCTAGAGGAAGAGCCATTAGCAGAGCTGTTGATACAGCAGAGGTTCTGAGGACTAGGTACTTAAAAGGTATCTTGGACCAAGAGGAGGTAAAGATTAGCACTGATCGACTTAAGGATAAAGAAACTGGTGAAATTGATAGAGTATCTAGCATCAACATCATTTTAGAGAAGGTCAGATCACTACCATCCGAAGAAGCAAAAGACCTAAAAGAAAGAACTACGTAAGAGATTCCATAGCTTAGAAAGGTCGAATACAGTCTTATCGCGAATACGAATAGTAATGAAACGAAATCACCTTACGTAGTGGAAATAGTGACCTACGTTTCCCCACCCCAAAGGACACAAATACCATCTTTGGGGAAGCGGGTGACTTCCTCCCACCACCAATCAAAGATTGACGGGGGCTTCCAGACTGACGCACTCCACGATACGTACCGTCTCCATCATTAATAGAACTGCACTTAAAAGAACTGCGATTACAAGAATTTGGACGATACTCAATGGGATTGAGAACCGTTGTCGAGATTATCGACGATCGCTACACAGGTGGTCGTCTCCAACATAGAGTAAAAGAATTTGCTAGTCGACATAATCTAAACGCGGGCATCGAGGAAAATTGGGGCGTCTTCAAGCGTAAGTGAAATTCACGTGAACACCTAAGCTATGTCCGAAATACTATTTCTCAAGGTGTAGGCACCACTAACTTGATTTTGTGCCTTCGAGGTTTTCTTTGGATTTTGTTTCACTTCTTATAAAAAAGAAAAAAAGTTTTAGGCTTTTTCAGGTCTCTTTTCTACTTCTTTTTTGGCTACTTCTTCTTTTTTTTCTCCTCCTCCTCTTCTTTTTCTTCTTTTTCTTCTTTTTCTTTCTTCATTTTTCACCCTCTTTGAGAGTGTTACCTTCATGACTAAATATTCCTATTTAAATCTCCCTTCAAATAGGGAAACTAAAAAGAAAGAAAAAAAGAAAGAATTGGGGGTCAGGTAGAAACCACAATATCGTCCAGCACATCGTCTAGCTCTGGACGATCCTGTCCCCCTTATTTTACCTTCGCTTCCCTAATTTTCTTTGAGGGCACTAAAATCTTGTAGCCCAGAGACTAAATGTAAAAATCCAGAAAGAGAGTAAGTAGGAGTAAATCCTCAATTCATTTTCTTTAATCTCTCGGAACGATAACCGCTTCTTTAACAGATTTGGAAGCTTATTTAGAAACTTTCAAACATCGAACTCTCTTTTCTTCTTTATGAAAATGAATCAAATGGGTTTCCCTTTTCCGAAGAAACCATTTCAATAGACACTGAGGGGATCGACTTAGGACATTCTTACAACGCTAGCCACTTATATGGGGGTGAAGATTCTAATTTTCAACCTAGTTTCCTAAAAAAGGAAACAATTATAAGTAAAGTAAGGATTATTGGCTGTAAGTTGGAGGTGTTATATTTGAAGGGAACAATAAAAAAGTGGATTACAGGCAGAAATTACGGATTCATCGAAACTGACGAAATGGATGAAGACGTTTTCGTCTATATTTCGGCTATTGGATCCGAAAAACAGGTAAGTCAAGGTCAGAATGTCGAATTCGAAGTTGAAAGAACCAGTAAAGGACCAAGAGCAAAAAAAGTAAAACTTATTTAATCATCCACTAAGTTGGTAATTCTTCAAATTTTTTGTTTAGTTATTTTAAAGTCGCCTTGCTGGCTAAATTGTCAGCTAACCTTAGTGGTTCTGGCAGTTTATGTCCGTTCAACAATTTCCTCAAAACCTCAAAAACCACGATTTACGTAAAAAATGTTAATCTTCTTTCCCTTCCTTAGGTTCTTCGGGATGTTTGGTGGTATTTTCCTTGTCACCCCTATATCTTTGAAGACGAGGAAGGCCAACTCTTTTCGCTATGATCATTCTCTTCTTACTTGGTTCCCTTATTCTTACAGTTTAAGGCTTTAAAACCAAAAACTGCTTAGAGAAGCAGGATAAGGTGTCTCCTCAGGCGTTTTAAAAAGAGAGAAGAGAAAAATGAGGAAAAAAGAGGACTCAGATACCTAGACTAAAGTAGGATATATTCTTGAATTAGTCGAAAATAGCGGTATGGTTCGTGATTGGGGAGATCGTCTTTAGATATCTTGTGCATTTTCCTGAGTTTCCTCCTCTTTTTCTCCTCGAGTGGTACTCTGAATTTGAAGAATGCCTCCGGATCATCCTCTACTCCCAATATTTGAAACTTTCTCTCAATACTGTTTTCAACAAACGACGGGTTCGTTAACCTAAAGCCCCATCTTTTCAAGAAAATTCTCTTAGTTTTCCGATAGCCCGTGCAACTGCCGTCGAGGAATATTCTTTTAGGACTTCTTTAGTTTCCTCTATTTTATCTTTAGGGAGGAAGACATATGGTATAGGTCCTTTAGGGTCTCAGCTGGTGTTGGATGCAAGGAGGGTACTGGAAAACTACAAAGAGATGGTCAAAGAGCTTAGAATCAGAGAAGACGTGGAGAATGCGGGTAAAGAGGTTGGCAAGCCCCTCCGCTACTTCTACGAGGGTGGCAAGAAAAAGGTGCATGGAAAAGAGGTAGAGATCTCCCCGCTGAAAGACGCGGTAGAGGAAATAGAAGACCTCCTCGAAGACCTAGTTGATGAGGGGATCCTGCCAGAGCTGGAAGATATAGGAATAGGAGAGGACAAGAGGAGCGAGGTCGAAAAAGCTTGGGAAGAAGAAGCAAAAGAAGAAATAGAAAAGATAAACGACAAGACATGGATCTCCAAAGCGTTCGATGGAGGGTAGGTAATCCTTACTTCCCCCCTCCCCGCTAATATCGTATGGTATGTCGCCGATGCCATCGTCATCTGTATCACTGCCCGTATAATCTCCCCAATAGTTGCCAATGTTCGAACTGTTGAACGCATTCCCTCCGTATGTATCCTCTGCATTCACATCGTTGTCAATAACATCGTTTCGATACACGCAATTACCCGTGCTATCGGATCTAAGAAGAATGCCATAATAGTTGTGGTTGGTAATGGTATTGTTCGTGATGGTGTTAGTATTGCTTGCAGAGTAAAATCTGATGCCAGCCTCAATCATAAACCCAAACGGATTTCAATTGTTTAGTTCTAATATTCGGCTTTTCTTCGTTCATTTTATTAAAAGAAGTGGGAAAAGACTTAAAAGTTCCACACAACAGTAGTATAACACAACACATGTTTTTTCTTTTCATACACACTTTCACGTATCTTCATATTCATGTATCTTCATATTCAACTTCTCCCCTCTTTCTCTTCCAATTTCTCAATATTCTCGTTTAAGTTTCTAATTGCTTTCTTCATAAACTCCATCCTATTGCCTTTATGAAGGCGTATAAGTCGGTACTTGTACCTTATCTGGAAAAATCTCCCCTAGCTCATGGGGACGAGTATTAAATAAGTATATTTTCCTTTGGTGTCTATTTCCGCATATTATCACGTAAGAGAGATGCTATTTTCTTTAATCTCTTGACACGGTCATTTAACCTTTTGAACTGCTCCTTTTCGAACTCGCTAAAGCTTTGAGGCTCCATCGTAATCCATCTCTAAAGGTGAAAAGGTGAATGAACAATAAAAGGTCTTTCGATAGATGATAAGTACTTGATTCTATCTTCTTTTAGTGGGATTGGAAGAGAGAAGGTCCTTCCTGTTCACAGTATTTTCAATCCATCTTAAGGGTATAGGGATAATCTAACAATCTTTAGGTCTCTTACCAGCTTTGAAGTACCCTCTCTCCGTATGTATACCACGGGCTCGGTAATGCACTAGGTTTCAGTCGGAGTGGCTTTTACATTTCTGCTTTAACCCATTTCCTCATTGAACTTGGGGCTTTCCCAGATTACAGGACAAAGGAAGAGTTGAAGCAACAGGTGAGGAAGAGAATACGGGAGGTGAAAGAGAGTGGAGGTGTTGAAGATGCTTGAGAAAGAGCTATCATAAGGGGTACCTTTATTATACGGTATTTGGGGCTATAATCACCTTAGCTGCCACCTTCTCCTCAGTACTAATGGCATTTTTAAGAGGATAAGAAAAATCATAGGAATGAGGACTCTACCCTATGAACTTAGCACGTTTAAAAAATTGATAGTTGCAATAATCACTACTTTAATGTCGATTACGATTATGATTGGACTTGCACACTTCCAAGAGATACACTAATTAAACATAGAACCAATTAGAAATCGCTGAACAAGAAATAGAAAGCCCAAAATAGCTAAACCTGTCCTTGCTACAATAACTCGAATGTCACCAAGCGTTGCTCCAAACATAGCAATGTTTGATGATCGATACTATAGAGATTTTATCATTTAATTCTCTTTTTCTCATCTCCCAAAACCGTCTCGTGTCTCTCCTCTTCTCCCTCTTTATTCTCACTGTAAGAATCATCTTAATGCTGATCTTCAGTTTATGTACTTCCTAACATCGATTACTAGAAAAACGCCTACGAGCCAGGGCTTCTAGTCACAACACTTTTAGGGTTCTTACTTGTCCTGCTTGAGGATTGAGGGTTCGTTGCTCCTTTTTCATAGATCAAAAAAATAGGAAAAAGAAGCTAAACGTGGCTAGGGAACTTAAAAGGTGGGCAATTCATCCTCGGGCACGTAAGCATCGTATTCTTGAATCGTGAGGTCAATCTTGTCTAATGCCTGAGAGATGTCGTCCCTACTCTTGGCTCCCGTACAAACTACTTTCCCACTCTTGAACACCAAGAGCGTTACTTTTGGCTCTCGCATCTTATAAATCAAACCTGGGAAGATTTCTGGCTCATAAAAGACGTTATAACGGCCTCGAGTCGCTACTTTTTCTAGATTGACGATTTCATTAAGCGACGCTGACGCCACAATATTATGTACCTCAACAGGAGAGGTTTTTTCGATTTTAATGTCACACCTCTTTAGTAAGGCTACGATTACCCTTCCCGCCTTGTTTAAGACATCTTCGTTTTTGGCACCGGTGATCACCAGTTTCCCACTGTTGAAGATCAGAGAACTTGCCCGTACGTTGTATCGTACCTTCAGAATTATCCCTGGAAACTTTTTTGGTTCATATCTAACTAAGAAAGGCCAATCGGTAACCCCGTCTCCCTCTTTTCGTGAAAGTTCATCTTTCACTTCGCTTTGAAGCTTTAATAAACGCTTGTACGTTTCTCTTAAGTCAAGAGGAACGTTAATGTCCATACTACCAACTACATTCTCAACACGATATTCGATTTTCTCCAACTTGCACCCTCTTTAAAAGAATTAAAGATCTCACTTTTTAATGAAGACACATCTGAGAAGAAGATAAAATACTACCTCGTTGTGGGAACAAAAAATAAGGAAAGGAAATAAAACGCTGGCTACCTAAAGTTTAGAGAGTTTAGTATCACAGTAGGGGATTAAAACTGCCTAATCAATGTATTAGAGATTGATTATGTCAGCTACATTTCTTAATCAAACCTCAATCAATTGATTAGACTGTGGTTAGACTGTGATTAAGAAAGTGGTTAGACTATGGTTAGAAAGTGGCTCAAACGTTTATAAGGGAGGACTACCTTCCCTATATTTGTGGGAGAGATGACAGACAGTGACGCTGATTCTGAAGGAGAGGTCGAAGAAGAAGAGATAGACGACCCGTTAAAGGGACTAACGAAAGAGGACATAAACCTAGAAACCTTACAGGAACTCATAGAAAGAGAGGACGTCGGTTTCCTGAACAAGGGGCTCTACAAGAGGAAGGAGAGAGAGGGGAAAGAGGAAGGGGCGAGGAGATGAGTGAGGAAGAGGCGAGAGAAGAAGAACTTGCAAAGGGGAAACGATCCCAAGGGGTCCTAGAGCAAGTTGGAGAAAAGTAAGCCAGATCCTAGAATCGTTAGAAAGTGAAGTCACTTCACAAACTAACGAATCAAAACAAAAGGACAAGCGGGTAAAAACTTAATGAGGCTGAACAAGAGGAAATAATAGAAAAGGCATTCAAGGGGAATACTACCCAACAAAAAATTGCTAACAATTATAATATTAGTCGCCCTCGGGTGCTGGTATAATAATGGTACAACACTCTACGAGAAACTTTGCCAGATACTAGAGGAAGAGCTCGGACGGTGGAAAGCAGATGAATTGGTATCAGCGTAAGCCGAATAAGAAAGAATTTATCGAACATATTAAGGAGAGGTTGCAAGAATTTGGCCAGTATACCACAAGTCTAAAGGGCTTACTTCAAATTATCACAGGAACAACTGAAAGACGTGGTAGCACGGGAAAAGCTTTTGAAGCCTTCAAAGATCGGCACAAAAATGAGTTTACGTGTGAGGTCGTAGAGGGGAAGATAGGCAAACCGTGGGTCGTGTTCAAAAACGGAAATAAAGAGGAAAAAAATGAATAAAGAAAAGAGAAGAGACCTTTACAAGAGGCTGAGGGAACTCTCTGGCACATCCAATTACAGAATGCGGAGCTACGTGAGACTCCTCTTTTACTTCAGCGAGTTCTACGACCTCTATTAACACGAAGGGTTCTTTTAACACGGAGACGTAAAAGGATTCTTTTTCTCGCACAAGAGTCACATCATCTACGTCCCGAACGGAAAGCACACGATACACGTGGCAGCATACGACTGGAGCGGTAGAAACGCCGTTGACGACGTGGAGATTTCCGTCCACGCAGAGCCACCATCCGTAAATATACTCATGGTGGGCGGTTTCACAAATGACTCGGAGTATCGGCTTGCGTGGGAGGGAGCGGAGGGAGACCCCTTCATCCACCACTACGAGATACAGCTTGACGAGAGGGGCTGGGCAGACGTTGGCATGAACCACAGCTACCAGCTGAGCCTAGATGATGTAGATGAAGGCGACCACGTGTTCCATGTGAAGGCGGTTGATAAGGCGGGGAATGCAGCAGTCGTGGTATCTGTCTTCGTAAATGTTAAAAAAGGTCTCCCGATTTCCACATTGGATCTCGTCGTACTCTTAACTTTGGTCATCCTTATCATAGTTACGCTGATTTTCTGGCTTAAAAAGAAGCGAGGTGATCGGCGTTGACGATCCTAACGGTCATCGGCCTGATCATGATTGCCATCGCCCTCTTCAACCTTTGGCGAATGGGATTCTTCGACTGGTTACTCAAAAGGGGAGAGTATGAACGGTCAGAAGAAGAGCGGCTGCGGAGGCTAGCAGAAGAGGCGAGAAAAGAGATCATGGAGGAGAGGGAAGGCGAGGTACAGCGGGAGGAGCGGAAGCCCACGAAGATCGTGATAAAACCGAGCGAGAAAAACCCAGCTGCCGTTTTGGCGGAGCGGACGGATCTGTTCGGCACGCTCGAGAAATACGACACCATCACGAGGGACGATTTCAACCTCTCCGACGACTGAATATACGCAGCGCAGCTCGCTGGCTGGATCGAGACGACGGATGAGCAGGGAGTATTTAAGGTAAAAAAGGATACGATACGGGAGTTCAAAGAGGCAACGCCAGAGCAGAACCCGTTTGAGCCAGAGCGGGTCGGACTACCCGAGGATCTGGTAAAAAAGATGCACGAACGTGGGGCGGTGAGCGTGGGCTTCATCCCGTTCAAAACGATGGGGCCGAGCTTGGAATACGTGATAGGATACACGAAGCAGACGGATATCCTCTCCAACCCGAGGACGACGACAAAGCTCGTAACAGCCCTAGACGAGGCAGAGGAAGGTGAGACGAGCGTGATGAGGGTAGGTGACATACACATAGTAGCTGGAAAGAAGGTGTGGAAGGGACGGATGCAGGTCATGTACGCAGAACCGATAAGCAGGATGAAGAAGAAAGCCGAGACGTTAGTGAGCAAAATTCTTGAGGAGTTCAGCGGGGTGGCTGGAAAACACTCGTTCACGTTGGCAGTGGTGCAGGCACTCGGAGAAGAGCCTAGCGATGCACTGAAGGAGAAAGCCGAACGGGAAGCGGAGGAAGCTGAGGCACTTGGAGAGGAGCTTCCGCAGGTCAGTGGAGTTCCCGAACCTCCTCCAGAAACAGTTGAAGAAGTAACGGAATTGGAAGAGGAAGAGTTGGGAGAACAGCACAGAGCATCCATTAGGCTTTTGAGGGAGAAGGGGGCGGTGAATGAGGAAGATGCGATCACCGTGGGAGAGCATGACGAGGAATTGGGTGTTCACAGGGCAACTGGTTGGAGGGTTAGGGAATACTTGGAGGAAAATGACTTCATCAGAGAGGAGAAAACGGGGAGAACTCGCAAGGTATGGCTTACTCAAAAGGGGATGCGTGCGGACATCGACACATGAAGGTGAGGCATGTTCACGCCCTCTTTTTTCAAGCTGAAACTATCACGGTATATCCAAAGTCCGTGAACGACATGTTGCATCTGTTGCACGATATTCTCACGATATGTTGCATGATATGTTGCATCTGACCAGGATATGTTTCAAGATATGTTTCAAGTGACCAAAATATGTTTCATCCTAAAGGGAATATGTTTCATCAGAGGATGATATGTTTCACGGAAGGATTACACAAACCTTATTAAATGTGGACGAGGGGAGAAGCCTTGATGTTGATTGGAGGGTGGAGGGTGTAGGATGTCTTTGACGAGTGCCAGCTTGAAGACGGTGGACGATTCCAAGCCTGAAAGGGTCGAGGACGTGGTCGGGGAGATCCAAAGCTACCGTGGGAGGCATTTTGGGGATGCGGAATTGGAGGAGACCAGACCCTCCCTCAAAAAAATGTACAGCGAGTTAGTGGGTGGAACCGAACCGCCAGAGGAATTAGACCGAGTAATCGAGGGAATAGTAAGGGGGGTGAGGAGAGTCCCAGCGAGAGTGTTTGCTGATTACTGTAGCAGGGTTCTTGAGGATGAGGAGGTGACCGTGGAGGATTCCTCCTTGATGATACGGAGAATAGAGGCTTCCTCCAGCTGGAGGAGGAGTGCTAGCTTTCTGGGGGATGAATTGGGGCTTAAAAGCCTGCGGAGGCTACGTACCCATGGGGATATTTCCGAGGCGAACCTGACACCCATGAAACATTTGAAAAACCTCGAGTATCTATACTTGGGCAGGCCGAAGATCTCAGGCATTGAACCGATTGGAAACTTAGAGAACCTGCGGAAGCTTAAAATTTCTGGGACGAGAACGCTGGATTTGTCGCCTTTGCGGCACATTCGAAAGCTTAACTGGCTTTATCTTTTTAGTGAGAAGGTTTACCGTTTATCGTCGCTGAAGCTCCTCAAGAACCTCGAGAAGCTCAACATCTTCGCTGAGAACCTTTCTGAGGAGGACCTCACGGTTTTGAGTGGGATGGAAGACCTCACCATTTATTTTAGGGGAGAGGAGTACTTTACAGCAGAGGATGGCGTTTATAGGGTAGCAGAGTCACCGTGGTCAAGACCGGAAAGGATATCTCCTGACTCTGATGGAGAGTGAAGAGATTGGTGTTTAAAAAGAGATAGCTAAAGGATGAGCACTTTCTCTCAAGTTTAATTTACTTGCCTCTTATAAGTCTTAAGATGGATTATTTTTCATGTTCCACATCTATTAGAGCAAGCGTTCTTAAGTTAGCTTCTTTCTCCTTTTTATATGACCTCATCTCAAAATTAAGTTTATATGTTGGATCTGTGTAAAGACTTATCATAAGCCCCTAAAACTCTTATAGAGACCGCCAGTATCTAAGTAGTATAACTAGGGATCACTATTTTCTAATGGGGAGAGATAAACTGATGAAGATTGTTAGTTGTACAGGGACAAAAGGAGGCGTTGGAAAGTCCACTTTTGCGATTCTCCTTGCCTATAAGTTTTCTCGTGAAGGTAAGAGGGTCGTTCTCGGTGATTTGGATGTGGAATGTCCGAATGACCACCTTTTAATGGGAAAAGAGCTAAAGGATCCCCAACCGATATACCAGGCGTTCCCAACGTTGAATAAAGAGAAGTGCGAACAATGTGGAGTGTGTGCCAATACTTGCAGAGAAAATGCTATTTTTTGGGTAAAAGGGGATTATCCACGGTTTTTACCCGATCTTTGTTCTGGATGTGGTGCCTGCTGGCTTGCGTGCCCCTATGATGCTATTGAAACGGAAGATGAAATCACAGGGGAATCCTTTATCACGAAAATCCAGGAGAACTTCTGGCTCGTCACTGGTAGATCAGAGATTGGAGTGATCGAGACAGGTCCACTCGTGAGAGAAGTTAAAGAGAAAGCCTTAGAACTTGCCCATGAGCAACAGGCTGACTATTTACTGGTTGATACTGCGCCTGGTACGCATTGCAGTGTGATCAATGCTCTTATGGGATCAGATAAGGCGTACGCGGTCACCGAACCAACTCCGCTTGGTGCGCATGATTTACAGTTAATCCTGCAACTGTTACAAAAACTGGAGGTGCCCACTGAAATCGTGTTGAATCGTGCAGATGTGGGGGATAAAACGAGGGTGCAGGAAATTGCTGAGAAGTTTGGCAAAAAAATCGTAATAGAGATCCCGTACTCAGTAGAGTTGGTCAAAGCGTATGCGTCTCAAAACTTGGAGGAGATGGTGGGGTTACTGTGAAAATTGTGGTAGCTTCGGGAAAAGGAGGAGTAGGTAAAAGCATGATAGCCAGCTCTTTGGCTTTGCTTTTCTCACAATACGGAAAAGTAGTTGCCTGTGATTGTGATGTAGATGCTCCAAACTTGGGTCTTTGGTTGGGGGTTACTGAGTACGATTCTACGGAAAAAGTTTCAGTGTCTGAAAAAGCAAAAATCGTAAATCAAGAGGCATGTGACGAAGGAATCCTGAAGGTATGTACCTTCAATGCGATTGAAGAGAAAAACGGGGAATATCTTGTGAATCCTTTTCTATGTGAAGGGTGTGGGGCGTGTAAGGTCGTATATCCGAATGCAGTGGTTATCACTCCAGTGAAGAATGCGGAAATACGAACCAGACAGACGAAACATACTTTTCCCCTAATTTCTGCTCAATTATACCCTGGAGAATCTGGTTCTGGTAAAATTGTTACCCAACTACGAAAGAGGACTGATGCCTACGATCACGACTTGATGATCTTGGATGCAGCTGCGGGCATTGGCTGTCCCGTGATAGCCTCTATTCGAGGTGCAGATTATGCTGTTTTAGTCACTGAGCCTACTCCATCTGGATTTTCCGATTTACAACGTATTTTGCAGACTGTTAATCACTTCAACATTCCATACGGAATTGTCGTAAATAAGTGGGATATCCATCGTGAGACTTTTGAGAAGATGAAAAATTGGAGTAAGGAACGATATTTAGGACGGATTTCCTTCGATAAGAAGGTTATTGAGTCCATTGTCAACCTGAAGCCAGTCATTGAAACCGATGCCGAAGTGGTCAATGAGATAACGAATCTCTTTACGGAAGTACGAGGTAGAACACGATCATTTGACAGGTAGACTGTAATATCGTTAGAAAACAAGCATCATTTTCGTTTCTGTTTACCCTTCTTTTAGTATATTGAAGGACCTGTAAAAGGTTATGTCATCGAAGAAGGAAGATACTTGAGAACACAGCTGAACACGAAAAACTAGCCAGAGGAAAGCTGAACAAAAATCGGTATGCATCAGCATCCCCCCTCAACCAGTCGGTGTAGAGGGGATTAGTTCACAGGTCAACTATACCTGGTGTAGAAATCCAGAAGTTACCAATGTACCACCGAGAAGTATCAGAAGATAACTGAAGAACCTCGGGAATTCTGCATACACGAAGGCAAGCTCTTCTCTTGCTAAAGTAAGGAAAAACCCACCAGTGACAGTGATCGCACCAAGAAGAAGGAGAATACCCCCAAAAAACACAGCGAAGTTTTTAAAACGTCTACGAGACTCAAGAGTCTCGAGTTTTGTGGAAAGTTCTCGATTGATCCTATCGATATGCCTGATTCTGTCTTGGAGGTTTTTTATAGTATTCTTAGCCAGTTCGATCTTCCGTGCTAATGCTTCTTCTGGTTCTTCTTCCTTTTTTTCTTCCTTCTCTTTTCCCTCTTTTCTTTCAGTTTCTTTCTCAGGGGCTTTCTTTTCTTTTTGTTCGTCTTTATTCTCCATTTTAGAGATCAAATCTCCTAACTCACTTATCAAATTCTGAGCCCTATCCCTAATGGCTTGAGCAGATTGGGGTGCTCCACGGAGTTCTTTTAAATAAAGTTTTAGGCTCGCCCGTATTTCCCCCATCTCTTTCAGTTCTTCTGCTACTTCCTCTCTGAGTTCTCTCTTCTTTTCCTTAAGTATTTTATTTTTTGCTTCTTCCAACCGTTTTTCACATTCTTTTAGGGGAACGTAGTTCACTATATCCAGCTCGTCAATTTTAAGCTTTTTTAAGTTTTTAAGCTCTTCCTTAAGCTCTTCTTTGCTCATACTATTAAGTTCATTCACTTCTTCCATGTTCGTTGCCTCAATCTACTAAGTCATTCATGTTTTCACTCTGGGGAAACGTATTTTCGCCGGAAAAGAAATAGTCCCGAAAATACAGCAGAAAATGAAAAACTGACCAGTGAAAAGCTGAGTAAAACGCTATAAGCATCGGAAAATCCTTGGATACTCGGAAAAATTACGAAATCGTGAAATATTGCATAAAATATGAACAGAGAGAGGATCGCAAATATAATTAAGAGTAAACTTAGTGCATTTTTCAATAAAGTTATGAATTTCACGTCTTTTCGTGGAGTATGTGCATTTACCATACCTTTTTCTGGGTGAATGATTCTTCCAAGGGGAAACACACAGACAATCGCTACAATGAGCTGAATTAGACTTCCAAGTATTAAAATCGTTCCTGTATGGATAGAATACCTCCCGATGGAAAGGAGAACATTCCACTTTCCTAACCATAAACTAGCGAGGAGAGTCAAGCCAGCAGCGGCAGAAATTCCCCCTAACGTAAGAGAAAAAGTTCTAGGGGGAGAAATCCTAAAGAGATAGATAAGGATACCCATGATGACAATGGCACTGCCAATTGCAATAGCAAAATTACTAAGGAAGCCTACCAGAAGAATAAGCACTCCAGATCCTCCTACTGCAATGAGAGTATGGGATTTAAATGGTCTCTTAAGCACCCCCCTCTTCTTTCGAAGGAACAAGACACTTAAGTTAACAAAAATGAGAGCTAAAAAGAGGTTAAAATCGGCAACATGAGCAATTAAATCAACTACTCCAGTAGCGGTAAATATCCCCATGAGAATGGTCGCGGTGATGGTTGCATAGATGGGAGTATTATGTGCTCCTGTTTTCGAGAGCCCCTCCGGCAGGAGCTTATCCCTACTTAGGGCATATAAAATTCTTGTAGAGGCAATCAATGCGGTATTCGTGCTAGTAAGCGTACCAATACTTCCTAAGACGCCTATGAGGAGGATCCCCGTTTGTCCTAACGCTTTCTCTCCCGTCAACATTAACGGAGATTCACTTTCTCCGAGAACTATCCAGTTAACGGTTCCAACAGCCACATAACCAACTAACGTATAGATGATGGTACAAATGAGGACAGCCAAGAGGGTAGCGAGGACTAGGTTCTTACCGGGTTGTTCTACCTCGCCACTTACTGTGGCTATAGTTTCAAATCCAAAATAAGACACGTAAACAAACGCAGTGGCCTCAAAGACACCCCCCCACCCATTAGGCATGAAGGGAGAAAAATTGGAAGCAGAAATTGATGTTAAGCTAGACAATATAAAAACTGAGAAACCGACAATTAAAATGACGACTAGAATCAACTGAATTCTTCCCGATTCTTCCATTCCTCTACTGTTTAAGTACGCAAAAATTGCTAAAACCAGCATAGCTATGGGGATGTGCACAAGAGGAGAAGCATCGATTACAAACCCTATGATATGGGCGAACCCTAACGCACTTAAGCTTCCAAACACGATGTTGGAAAATGCCATAAGCCATCCGGTAAGGAAGGCAGGCATACCTCCATATGCCTTCTTCGCGAAGGTGTAACCTCCACCAGACTCCGGGAAAGTCGAAGATAATTCACTGTAATTTAATCCAATCAACACGGTGAGGCCTCCACCAATCAGAAAAGCAAGGATCATAGACGGTCCCGCCATACCAGCTGCAAATCCAGTAATTGTAAAAATAGAGGCACCCACAGTCCCTCCCACACCGATGGCGATTAACATTCCCAAGCCAAGCTCTCTCTTTAACTCGGAAGGTCCAGTAGAAATTTCACTCAACTTTATCCCGGAAGGGACGCTAACTCATGCAGTAAAGGGAGAAACTTTTTTATAAAAAATCTTTGTAAATATTTCTTGACAGACCTTGCCTGGGGTGTACCGTAAAGAAGGTAGGTGCACTGTTGCTCATGGGCGTACATCTCATT
>JABAHQ010008478.1_pt2 | contig 14691 bp, 9 predicted proteins | sample 7062091 | NCBI WGS metagenome assembly JABAHQ01 (sample SAMN14534359, study PRJNA622989) | marine sediment metagenome | biome: marine biome [ENVO:00000428]; feature: marine pelagic biome [ENVO:01000023]; material: deep marine sediment [ENVO:00002113] | place: India: Gulf of Kutch | collected...
CGCAGATCAATTTTGCGTTCAGCCAGAAGCTGGCGCAGATGATCCAGTTGGATCTCGACGATCTGGGCCAAATGCTCACGGCTCAGGCTGTGGAAGACAATGACATCATCGACTCGGTTCAAGAACTCAGGCCGGAAGTGACGGCGCATCTCCGCCATCACTTGATCTTTGGCGGCGTCAATCCCCATCTCTTGAATGTAATGGCTGCCGATGTTGCTGGTCATAATGACCACCACATTTTTGAAGCTAACGGTGCGGCCATGGCCGTCGGTCAGGCGGCCATCGTCGAGCAGTTGCAACAGAATATTGAAGACTTCCGAGTGGGCCTTTTCGATCTCATCGAACAGGACGACGCTGTAGGGTCTGCGACGGACGGTTTCAGTCAACTGACCTCCTTCGTCGTAGCCTACATAGCCAGGCGGCGCGCCCACCAGACGGCTGACCGTATGGCGCTCCTGGTATTCGCTCATATCAATCCGCACCATAGCATTCTCGTCGTCAAAGAGGAACTCGGCCAGGGCGCGGGCCAATTCGGTCTTGCCGACACCGGTCGGTCCCAGGAAGATGAAAGAGCCAACGGGCCGGTTCGGATCGTGCAGACCGGCGCGGCTGCGCCGCACGGCGTTGGCCACTGCCCGGATGGCTTCATCCTGACCAACCACCCGTCTATGCAGTCGGTCTTCCATTCTGATGAGCTTTTCAACCTCCCCTTCCAGCAGCTTGCTGACCGGAATGCCGGTCCAACGGGAGACGATCTGGGCGATGTCTTCGGCGTCCACCTCCTCCTTGAGGAGCGTCCCCTGGGCCTGCAACTCTCTCAAGCGCGCTTCTTGCTCTTGCAGTTGGTCGTTTAGCTCGCGCAGAGTACCGTAGCGCAGGCGAGCGGCCGCTTCCAGGTCGGAGCGGCGTTCAGCCTGCTCGATCTGCAAACGCGTCTGCTCAATTTGCTCTTTAACCTGTTGCAAAGCCTGAATGGCTTCCTTTTCGTTCTGCCAGCGCGTGGCCAGGGCCTGGGATTGTTCTTTCAAATCGGCCACTTCGTTTTCGAGCCGTTCCAGCCGTTCTTTACTGGCTTTGTCTTTTTCTTTTTTCAGAGCCTCACGTTCGATCTCCAGTTGCATAATAGCTCGATCGATCTTATCCAGTTCGGTCGGCTTGCTATCGATCTCAGTCCGGAGACGACTGGCCGCTTCGTCAATCAGGTCAATGGCCTTGTCAGGCAGGAAGCGATCGCTGATGTAGCGATGGCTTAAGGTCGCGGCGGCGATGACGGCGCTGTCTTGAATGCGCACCCCATGATGGACTTCATAGCGTTCTTTCAAGCCGCGCAAAATGCTGATCGTATCTTCGACGTTTGGCTCATTAACCAGCACAGGCTGGAAGCGTCGTTCCAGGGCGGCATCTTTCTCGATGTGCTTGCGATACTCGTCCAGGGTAGTAGCGCCAATGGCGTGGAGTTCGCCCCGGGCCAGCATCGGCTTGAGCATATTGCCCGCGTCCACCGCCCCTTCGGCCGCTCCGGCGCCGACGACGGTGTGCAACTCGTCGATGAAGAGAATGATCTGGCCTTCGCTGTCGGCGATCTCTTGGAGGACGGCCTTGAGGCGCTCTTCAAATTCACCCCGATATTTGGCCCCGGCGACCAGCGCGCCCATATCAAGGGCGAAGATAGTTTTGTTCTTCAAGCCTTCGGGGACGTCGCCGCGCACAATCCGCTGGGCCAGCCCTTCGGCAATGGCTGTCTTACCCACCCCCGGCTCGCCGATGAGAACCGGGTTATTTTTGGTGCGGCGGCTGAGAACCTGAATAACCCGCCGAATCTCCTCATCCCGGCCGATAACCGGATCGATTTTTCCCCGGCGGGCCAGTTCGGTCAAATCCCGGCCGTATTTAGCCAGCGCTTCGTAGGTGGCTTCGGGGTTTTGGGTAGTCACCCGTTGGCTGCCACGCACCTGAGTCAAAGCCTGCAAGATGGCATTGCGGTCGAAGGGGAAATTGCGGACCACGCCGGCCAGGGCCAGGAGCAGATGCTCGGTGCTGACGTACTCATCCTTCATGCGCTCCGCTTCTTTTTCGGCCTCGCGTAGCACATTGCTCAGGGCACGGCTGAGGCCAGGCTCAGTGCCCCCATAGACCTTGGCCTTATTGGCCAGATCGGCTTCCAGGCTGGAAATCCAGCTCTGGGGATTGGCCCCCAGTTTGTTGAAGATTTGCGGCACCACCCCACCCTCTTGCTGCAACAAAGATAACAGCAAGTGGTCGGGGGTGATTTCACTATGGCTATATTCCTCCGCCAGATTTCGGGCGGCTAAAATGGCTTCTTGCGATTTTTCGGTATATTTGTTCAAGTTCATCTACACTTCTCCTAAATTCGTTTCGGAATCAGTTCACAAAACGTATTGCGTATTACGTATTGCGTAAAAATCGACTTTTGCCATTACATTATTACGAAATACGCAATGCGGAATAATTTAGAACTCACGGCTGGTGAATTAAGCATAATCGGTTAAAATATAGTAACCTGGTAAATTCAGCCGTTCTATGGTTTGTAGTTTACCATTTTTTGGTTAGAATTACGCTAATTTTTTGTTAGATCGGTGTTAGATGAGGATATAGAGTAGACGCGAAATTTACCTTCCCGGAAGCTAAGAGAGCTATTTCTTGATCAAAGCGCCTCATGATTTTGACGCTTCTCCTGTCTGAAGGCGCCTTGAAGCTTCCGGGAAGGTTATTAGTGAAAACTGCTGCGGTTTTAGAGGCTGTCATTCCAGGCGCAGGTCGGCCAGATAGATGGCTGAAGGTGCCAGGCTAGTTCCGCTCCCCTCGTGGCTGGAATAGTACGACAACAGCCCCCGACCCGGCCCCAACTCGACAAAGCCTGGATATGAATTATCGCCACCGCTTGGGAGCTCTGCGATCTCTTCAAGTCTATCATCGATAAGCCAGTAAATGGCCGTCGTTGGTTTAGCATCGCCGATCCGCTTGCGACCACCCACCAGATAACGAGTCCCCCACTTAGCCAGTAAGGGGCCGCCAATGTAGCGGTCAATATCCGAGCATTTCCAGGCGATGTATGGAGGCTGAGCGCGACAAACTTGGGACTTCTCACCATCACAACGAGCGACGGCAAGAAGACTGCCATCGTCTTCAAACAGCAGGGCCGTCTCATTGCCTTGAATCGGTTGGATCAGTCCTAACGGTGCCCAGGTGAATCCATCTCGGCTATGCAACAACCAAGATTCCATATACTCTGGCCGGCGGGGAACGACATCAAAGTTCCTCATCCGTCTGCCGTTCAGATAGGCTACGCCGTTGTGGGCGGCCGCCCGCCAGATATAGTAGCCGTGGGTGCCATCTAATATACGGGGGCCGTACCATGTCTGGCCATCCTCACTCCAAACGCAAAAGCCCAAATGATCGTTCACATCTCGCTCATTTGGATCGGCGGGATTAACCCACCAGGCACCGGAGTAGACAAAGAGCTTGTTGTCAAAAACCAGGAAATGGGGATCACGTACATCTCGGTTGGGAACATTGAAAGTATGGCATAGTTCCCAATCCGTACCGTCATCGCTACGCATCACCATGATTTTGGATGTGGTGAACAACATGTGCCCGTCTGGACAGTTCCGAAAGGTCAGATAATATCGATTCTGGAAGCGGCACACATCGGTGAAGGCATTGTGGTTGCCATCGTTGAACAGTTGCCGGACAGATACCAATTGGAGAGTGGGAGTCATTAAAACATCTCTGGAACAAAATTTAGCCTGATGCAGCAAGGAGAATGCATCGAAATAATCGTAGCTTCAGTTTAAAGAAGCACTCGCATTATAGACAAATCCCCGCTCTTGTCAACACTTGTCAAAAACGAATTTTGATTTATACTAGGCGCATATCCTCCAAGGGGGTTGACACACGATGAAAACCTATCGTGCTGCCGTGATTGGCTGTAGCCGGATGGGCGGCTTTATTGATAATGAGGTTGCGGGTTATGCCAAAATTATATTGCCCTACTCCCATGCCGCTGGCTATTACGCTTGCGACCGCACTGACCTGGTAGCCTGCGCCGATTTTCGTACCGATGTGATGGAAAAATTCGGGGAGCGTTATGATATTCCAAAGGCGCACCAGTACACCGATTATCGAGAGATGATCGCCCAGGAGCAACTCGACATCGTCAGCGTGGCTACCCAGCCTGAACCACGCGCCGAGATTGTTATCTATGCTGCTGAACACGGGGTCAAGGCCATCTATGCTGAAAAAGCAATGGCCGCCTCTATGGCTGAGGCCGAGGCGATGGTGGCAGCAGTTGAGCGTAACCAGGTAGTCTTCAATTTGGGCACCAATCGACGCTGGCATCCTGGCTATGATAAAATGAAGGCATTCATCGACAGTGGCGAATTGGGAATGCTCAAGTCACTCATCATCTACAACAACGGCACACTCTTCAATACTGCCAGCCATATGTTTGACCTGATTTTGCGTCTCAACAATGATCACCCCGTCTCTTGGGTGCAGGCACATCTGCCCGGTTCCCCTGTCATCGAGGGTGATCTAGTACGTGAAGACCCACGTGGTCAAGGGTTCTTTCAGTTTGAAAATGGGGTTACCGCTTATGCCATGCTCACGCCTTTAGGGGTCGAATTTCAAGCAATTTGTGAAAATGGCGCCCTGACTGCTTTAAATGACGGTTTAGAATGGCAATTACGCCGCCGTACCGCCATTGAGCCGGGCAGACGAACGGCGTTCGTGATTGACAAATTCCCGGCGGTTGAGCAGGCCAGCTCGACCTTGCGCCTGGTTGAAGATTTGGTTCACGCTCTCGATACGGACGAACCACCACGCGGCGGTGTCCGTGTGGCTCGCGCCAGCACCGAACTCATCTTTGCCTTCATCGAATCACATCAACGTGGCGGGGCGCGGGTGATGCTGCCGCTAGAAGGAAATACCTACCGCTTGCAGCGTGACCATACACCCCGCCAGCCGAAATTTACAGCTTAAGAATGTGACCTAAATAACTTACCCATTTCGCCGCTTTACCGCGAAACGTGAAGCTGTACTACGTACTACGTAATGCGCCGAAGGTGCGTAAAATGTGACTTCTTACGCATTACGCAGTACGTAATTACGCAGTCGTTTCACGTTTCACGCTTCAGTGGGCCAGGCATCAGTGGGAAAGTTATTAAATTCTCAATCCTTAACCAGCACCCTCTTTACGGAACTGGAGAAACAACTTATGACAATATATCGCGTTGCCATCATCGGATTAGGTCGTATGGGTAGTACCATTGACGACGAGCATCCTCAACTCTCACCCTATTCCATTGCTGCTGCCTGTCAAGCCAGCGAGCGATTGCAGGTTGTGGCCGGGGCTGATATCGATCCTGATAAACGAACGGCCTTTCAGGTGCGCTGGGATGTTAATGATCTATATGAAGATTACGAAATGATGATCCGCCAGGTTGAACCTGACCTGGTTGCTATCTGTACGCGGGGACATCTGCATGCGCAGATGGCGGTGAAAACGGCTGAAGCCGGTGTCAGGATGATCTTTTGCGAGAAGGCGATTGCTTGCTCAATGCAGGAAGCCGACGCAGTGTTGAGCGCCGTCCAAAGCCACAAAGCCCTGTTCAACACCGGGGTACTACGTCGTTACAACGATTGCTATCATCAGGCGCGGCGTCTGATCGAGGCAGGAGAAATTGGCGAACCTCAGTGGGCTGTCCACTATGCGGCCACCAATCTACTCCACGGGCATATCCACTCATTGGATACGCTTAGCTTCTTGCTCGGCGACCCCAAGATTGAAAGCGTTTGGGGTGAGTTGTATCCCCGTAACTTGAAGATTGAACAAAATCGTTTGGCTGAGGACCCTCATGGTATTTATCAGGTTGTCTTTAGCAACGGCGTTGAGGCGACAAGTGTTCATAGAGGCCCTTGGGAATTCGAAATATTGGGGACGGCAGGTAGCCTGCGGATTCTCAATAATGGTACAGATATTCTACTTCGCCAAGTTGGCGATAATACCGCCCGCACCTGGCAGACGGTTTCTGTCCCAGCGGTCGAAGCATCGCGCAGCCCCACAGTCAATTGTCTGGAGGATTTGGTTGAGGCGTATGAAACTGGCCGCCCTACCTTAGAAGGTGTTGAGGTTTCCCATCACCTGACCGAAGTCTGTCTGGCGGTTGCTGAAAGTCATCGCTTAGGGCAACGAATTACCTTGCCCTTAGAGAACCGCTCGCTCTACGTCTTTCATCGCTAAAATAAAACAAGATAAGCATTGCCCGTTCAGGAGAAGAGTATGACAACATATCGCGGCGGTTTGGTTGGTTGCGGTCGCATTGGCACATTGTGGGAAACCGACCCACCGACCCCATTGACCCACGCCGGGGCTATGGCCGTTCATCCACAAATTGATCTGGTCGCCGGAAGCAGTCGTGGCGAAGCGCATCTTCACTGGTTTGGCCGACGTTGGGGGGTGGATGCGCTCTATCTGGACTATCGGGAAATGTTGGAGAAGGAGCAGCTTGACATTGTCTGTGTTGCTACCCATCCAGGCTTACATCTTCCCATTGTGGAGGCCGCTGTCTCAGCGGGAGCCAGGGGCATTTTTTGTGAGAAACCGTTGGCGCTCTCCCTAAAGGATGCCGATGCGATTGTCGAGGCGTGTACCCAGGCCGGTTGCGTACTTTCAGTTAACCACTCGCGACGCTGGGATTTGGCTCACCTACAGGCCAAGCAGATGATCCAGCAAGGACAAATCGGCGAGGTTGTCTCCCTTTTGGGCATCTGTCAAGGGATAAAACCATTTCCGGCCTGGGTGGCTGATGAAGAAGGGCCGTTGATTCACGATGCGGTGCATACCTTTGATCTCTTCCGCATGTTTGCGGGTGACGTTGCCACCGTGGTGGGAACGGCGCAGCGCCGCAAGCAGCCTTTCCAGGTTGAGGATATCAGCGACGCAATCTTCCATTTTAAGAATGGTGTCAATGGGGTGGCTATGGTTGGCGAAATAACCCGCTATAGTCGCTTTGAGCTGGAAATTCAAGGAACAGACGGCCTGATTGTTTTAGGCAATAGCGGTAACCGCTGGTATCGCAGTGTGGATCGTACGGATCGCCTCAACGAACCCGACCCCCGGATCGAATGGTATTCCCTGACCCCGGAGCCATTCCCAGAGGTCGCTAAGTCAAGCTCAGTGCAAACCGCCATACAGGAGTTGGTCACCTGCATCGAAAGTGGCACGTCGCCAAGTTCCACAGGCGAAGACGGTGTCGCCTCGCTGGAGATGGTCATGGCGATCTATGAATCGCAACGGCTAGGCAACACGCCGGTGAAACTCCCCCTGGCTGATCGCGCGTCAGTACTCTATCGTCTGCGGGACGAAGGATATTTTTAGGGAGGTTGGGTCGTGGTTGGCGTCTCCCTGAAAACAAGTATTTGTAGTAACGACTTCAGTCGTTTTCGGCTTCAGGACCGAGGCCATGAACGACTGAAGTCGTTACTACGTATTTTCATCCTTGGTGGCGCGCCTTGGCTTGTGATTACTTCTTTAATGCTCAGTTTCGGCCAGAAATGCCTCCACCAACTTACGTTCATCCTCGAGGGTGGCTACCTCACCATCCAGGCGGGCGTCGCGCAAGCGGGTCAAGATTTTTTGGAAGAGGGGCGAGGGGCGAAGCTGAAACTGCTCGATCAGATAGTGGCCGTCAATGATGGGGCGTAGGTGGCGCAGGTCGCGGCTGAATTGAAGCAAGCGTTCCTGCAAAATGGGCTCGTCGGCGGCCAGCCAACAGATTAAGATGGCCTCCTCGGTAAAACGATTGAGATGGGCATAGATCTGGCTGGGGCGGTGGGCCTGGATCAGTTCAAGGGCTGCTTGTTTGATGGCCTGAACCTGGATCAAGGGCCTGGCAATCTCCGAGGGAGGATGGAGACGCTGGATAACCGCATCGACATCCTGGGGCGAAAGATTAAAAGTAAGCAGCCCCATATAGTGGACGGCGGCCGGTCGTACGTCAGACCAGGGGGTATCGTCCAGACCGCTTCGCAGCCGTTGGCATTGGACGGCGTACCACTCGGTCGCTTCTAAACGGGGGTGAATGGCCCGCAGGACGCCCAGTTCGCTCAAGCGCAACATAGCCTTCTCAGGTTTTTCTTCCTTAAAGATGTAATCCAGCTCAGTGAAGATACGGCTGGGGGTAACCCGCTCGATCAAATCAAGAGCGTTCTTTAAATGTTCCAGGGTGCGCCGCCCCAGGTGAAACCCCAACCGTTGTTCCAGGCGAATGGCCCGCAAGATACGGGTTGGATCTTCGACAAAACTGAGGCTGTGTAAGACGCGGATCCGTTTTGCTCGTAAATCTGTATAGCCGCCGTAAAAGTCCAACATATCGCCGAACCGGTCCGGGGCCAGACAGATGGCCAGGGTGTTGATGGTAAAATCGCGCCGGTGGAGGTCCTGCTTAATCGACGATTGCTCCACCTCCGGCAGGGCGGTGGGATGTTGGTAAAATTCGGTCCGGGCGGTGACAAAATCGAGGCGTTCTACACCGCTGGCAGCCCCTTCGGTAATCCAATTAGCCGTGCCAAAGCGCTTATGGCTGTGGACACGGCCATCATATTTAGCTTGCATGGCTCGCGCCAGAGCAATGGCATCCCCTTCAACGACCAAATCAATATCTAAAATCGGTTTTTCCAACAGCAAATCCCGCACAAATCCGCCGACGATATAAAGGGTGCTGCCGATTTTGGCTGCTTCCTGCCCGGCCTCTTGCAACAGCTTGAGCAGCGGCGGCGATAATTCTCGTTCGAGCTGGTCGGCCAGGTTGATGAGTTTTGGCCTCGGTTGCATAGGCTCGCTCCACAGGTTGATCAGGTCGGTGCGGGTAACGATGCCGACGATCTGGCCATTTTCCATGACCGGTATCTGCCCTACCTGGGCTTCAACCATAACCTGCTGTAGGGTCTCGATGGTGTCGTCGGGGGAGACGTAGAATTCGCCTTGTTGCATGAACTGGCTGACCGCCGCGTTGCCCAGCCGGTGATGCATAGCCTTGTCAATTTCGCGGCGGGTCAGGATGCCGACGATTTTGTTGTTCTCAACCACCGGGTAGCCCTCATGCCCATAGCGGGTGACCATCTCGGCGGCGTGTTTGATGGTCTGGTTAGGGGTGAGGGTCCGGACGGTGAAGGACATAATTTGGCGCACCACCATGGCCGGCTGGACGACTTCTTCCAGGGTGGCCAGGAGTTTTTGATGAGCCGCCTCCAGCGTCATATCCACAATATGAGCCGCCGCCGCCCGGGGATGGCCCCCCCCGCCGAACCTGTCGGCGATGTTACCCACATGGATGGTGTCGGTGCTGGAGCGGGCAATCAGTTGCAGGTAGGGGCTGTTATCGTCGTCCATAGCCACCAGCAGAAAAAGCCCATCTGGATTGTAAAGGTCGCGCAGCCGGTGGGCGATGCTGCTGATCTCACTGACCCGGCCGTTGGCCTGAACGGCACTGATCATAACCTGGTTGCCGTGAATGGTGTGGGACTCGATATGATTGACAACGGCGTTATACAGTTGCTGTTGGTCCGGGCTGAGGGGATAGTGCAAAAAATCCCGCAGCACGTCGAGATGGGCGCCGTGTTCTAGCAGCCAGGCCGCGGCCCGAATATCGCGAGAGGTGGTATTGCCATAGGTTAAGGAACCGCTATCTTCATGAATGCCCAGTAACATCAAGGTCGCCTGAATAGGCGTCAGGGGCGTATTGGTCCGGGCCATCTCTTCGACCAGGTAGGTCGCGTTGGCCCCGGTATCGTTTAAGATCACTTCTGCCTCCGCCGACAGATGCTCGCTGGGGTCGTGGTGATCGATGATGCGAATTTTGGTGCGCCTGGTTTGACCTTTGACTTTCGGCACGTATTGCGAATCAACCATGGTGATCTGGTCAATACTTGCTTTAGGCCGGTCGCGCCCCTCGATGAAGGGCAATTCCCCCCAATAGAGGGTCAAAAAATCGCGGACATTTTGGTTGGTCGTGTGGGGGACGATGGCCTGGGCTTCAGGATAGAGTAAGGCCGCGCCTAACAGGGAAGCAATCGCGTCAAAATCTGCATTTTCGTGGGTCAGAATAATATGCATAACTTTTTATTAAAAGAAACCCGGTTTTTAGCTTAAAATCAGGCAATTATTAATGGTAAGAAATTTTAAGTGGGCAATAGACTCAGGCAAATCAACGAAAAAACCGGGTTTCCGGGTTCTTAAAAATGACTTACAATCAAGCCTACTGAGAGCAAAAGCGCGTAGATCAATTCCAGCCGGGCGGTTCCGGCCAGCGTTTTGTTGAGCGCCCGGCCTGTGTCCCGGTAAACGGCGCGGATGAGCGGGCGGGTGAGGGGGATGGATAACCAGACAGCTACTGCCCCGACGGACATGACGCCGCTTAACCAGGCCAGCAAGGGCACCAGATAGGCGACGATGAGCAGAAGCAAATACTCCACTCGTGCCCCTTTGGCCCCCAGACGAACCGCCAGGGTCTTTTTGCCCGCCCGCCGGTCAGTTTCAATGTCCCGCAGGTTGTTGACCACCAGGATGGCGGTGGCCAATAGCCCCATGGGGACGGCGGCCCAGAAGGCGGCCGGGCTGACAAAGCCCGCCTGAACGTAATAAGTGCCGCAAACAGCCGCCAACCCAAAAAAGATAAAGACGAACAAGTCGCCCAGGCCGTTATAGCCCAGCGGGAAAGGGCCGCCGGTATAAGCAATGCCTGCTAAGATAGAAAGCAGGCCGATGACCAAAATCGGCCAGCCGCCGACGACAATAAGATAGAGCCCCAGCAAAGCCGCCAGCCCGAAGGTCACCGCCATGCCACCTGTGACCTGTTCAGGGGTCAGCAGGCCCGCCTGAGTGACCCGCATCGGGCCGAGCCGTTCGCCGGTGTCAGCCCCTTTTTTAAAGTCAAACACATCGTTGGCCAGATTGGTGCCAATTTGAATCAATAAGGCGGCCAATAAGGCGGCTACCGCCGGGCCCGCCCTGAAAACACCCTCGCTGACGGCCACGGCGGTGCCGACAATGACGGGGGCGGCGGCGGCGGGCAATGTTTTCGGCCTGGCCCCCAGAGACCAGGCTTGAAGGGGGGTCGGTTTGTTTTGGGTTTGCTGCATGCTGTCCAGGTTCGCGTTCCTTAAAATATTTATCACTACAAATTATAGCAAAATATAAGCAGGTGGCGAATACTACAACGAGGCTTCATTGAATATGTCATTCCTTCGTCTGGCTCAGGACAGGTCTGAGCGACCAACAGGAGCGAAGAATCTCCTCGAACCTGTCATTCTGAGCGACCAACAAGAGCGAAGAATCTCCCCCTCCAAAAAGGAAGATTCTTCGTCGCTCCGCTCCTCAGAATGACAAAATCTCTTATAAATGTTTAACCCCCAAGTTGACCTGGCCTCAAACGCGCGTTACACTCATGAGGCTACTATTGTGGGCTTATGAAAGAGAGGTCGCATGATCAAACGTGTGGAACTGAGTCCAACCCAGCGACAGGTTATCTGGCTGGTGGTGGTGATTGGTATACCCACTTTATTGCTGTTAACCTATTTTTTGTGGGGGCTTTTCTTCCGCGAGGCATTAGCCTCGTGTCCGCCAAGTTGTGCCAAAACTGATTTTACCGGGGCCGATTTAGGCCAAATCGATTGGGGGCAGGTTGACCTGACAGAGGCTAATCTGGGTCGAGCGAACCTGCAAGGGGCCAACTTACAATCGGCCACGCTTTACTTCGCCCAACTTCAGAGGGCCAACTTGACCGGGGCGAATCTGGCCAAGGCCAACTTGCAGGGGGCTTTTATGTTAGGGGCTGATTTGCGCCGGGCCGATTTGCGCGGGGCCAATTTGCGCGGGGCCAGATTACGCCAGGCTGATTTGGCTGAAGCCGACTTGCGCGGGGCTGATTTGACGGCCGTATTTTTGGAAGGGGCTAACCTGCGCAGCGCTCGTCTGGACGAGACGACCCTGATCAGTGATAAATGGCGCTTAGTCTGGGCGTTGGTCAACCAGGGGGGTTCGGGCCGTCCTCTGAGCGGGGTTGACCTGCGCGGCGCCAACTTGAGGGGCGTCGATCTCCAGGGGGTCGATTTGCGCCGGGCCGATTTGCGCGATTCTGATGTACGGGAGGCCGATCTGAGCGGGGCCGATTTAACCGGGGCCAGGCTGCAAGGGACTCTATTAGATGAAACAACCAACCTGGCTCCCGAATGGCGACTGGTATGGGACATCCTCAACCACGTTGAGCCTGACCGTAGCCTGACCGGGGTGGATCTGAGCGGTGAATTTCTGGCTGAAGCTTTTCTGCAAGGGGCCGATCTGCGCGGGGCTAACTTGAGTCAAGCGATACTGGCCTACGCTGATTTACGCCGGACAGACCTGGCCGGCGCTGATTTGCAAAGCGCTGATTTGACCGAGGCCAGTTTGCGCCAGGCGGACCTGGGAAGGGCCGATTTAAGGGGGGCCACTTTGGCTGGCGTTGATTTAAGTTGGGTCAACCTGCGCGAGGCGACCATCGATGAAACAACCGTCATTTCTGATCGCTGGCGGCTGGCCTGGGAAATTGTCAACCAGGGCGGGGCGAACCGGGAGTTGAGCCGGGCCAACCTGAGTTGGGCCGATTTGGCTGGCGTTGATTTGCAGGAGGCCAACCTGGCCGGGGCAGACCTGCGGCGGGCTGATTTGAGGGCCGCCAACCTGGAATCGGCTAATCTGACGGAGGCTAACCTGAGCCGGACGATCTTACGCCAGGCCAACCTGCGCGGGGCCAATTTGCAGGGCGCCGATTTAAGCTATGCCGATCTGGAAGGGGCTATCTTGCCTGATGATGTCCCTATCCCTAAACAATGAAAATGTTCAGAGTTCAGGGTTCAGACTTCGGCGACTAGAACGCTGAACGCTGAACTGTATAACTGATAACCTATTTTAGAGGAGGTTGTGGTGAGCATTATTGCCGTTGATGTCGGGGGCACATCTATTAAGGTCGGGTTGGTCGAGCAGGGGCGTCTGTTGGGGCGACGATCTATGGCCGCAGCGCCTGAGCGCGGCTTGGGAGTTCATCTGCCTGAACTGGCCAAGCTCATTCAGGCGTTGTGCGCCGAACACGGCTTACAGCCCCAAACGTGTGATGGTCTGGGCATGGCCTTTCCCGCTTTAGTGGATGGCCAGGCTAACCGGGTCGTTTCACCCCCGGCCGATAAATATACCGACGCAGGCGATATTGATTTGAATACCTGGACACGCCATACCTTTGGTCTGCCCTTTAAACTAGAGGTTGACGGCCATGCGGCCCTCTTGGGCGAGTGGCGTTATGGCGCTGGGCGGGGCTCGGATGATTTAGTTATGGTTGCCCTGGGCATGGGATACGGCAGCTCGGTGATTATCCGCGGGCGACCTCTGCGCGGCAAGCACCATCAGGCCGGGGCGCTGGGCGGGCACTTCATCGTCAACGCCGGGGGGAGACAATGCATCTGTCCGGGCCGGGGCTGCATCGAAGCTGAAATCGGCACCTGGGCCCTGCCGGCGATCATTCGGGAGCAACCCGACTATGTTGACAGTATCTTGGCCCAAGAAGCGATCCTGGATTACCGGGCCTTGTTTGAGGCCGCGGCCAAAGACGACCCTCTGGCTGTTCGCCTACGCCAACGAAATCTTGAACTATTGGGATACTCGATTGTTTCCCTGATCCACGCTTACGACCCCGAGCGCGTCATCATGGGCGGCGGTATTATGCAGAGCGCAGAGGTCATTTTGCCCACCGTCAGAGAGGTCGTGAGACAAAACGTCTGGACCTCATGGGGTTATCCCGATATCGTCCTGGCGGCTCACCCTGATACGGCGGCTTTGTTGGGGGTGGGCGTTCTTTTTGAGGGAGAGATAGAAATGTTATAAAAATAACTAAGCCGCAATGGGTATCGGTGGTTTCTCCACCAAAGCTATAGGCACAGTTTCAGCCAGTGAAGGAGTATAAACTGACACCTTTAAGATTTGGTTCACCGGCGGCTTTGTGATAATCTCAATGACTGTATCTTGCCACGCTTCATCCAGGTCTTGCAAACCACTCAGAGGAAAACTACGCGGTCTTAAGTTCGTCAACTGCACCAATACTGAAAAGTCCATTAGGGTCAGCCCGATGGCTCTCTTCTCGGCGCGGTTAAATCGTAATAAAATATTATCATTCAATTCTACGGCAGACGTCGCTTTCTCGCCGACCGAAAAAGAGATATATAATACGTCAGCCTCTTTGTCATAGGAATAAACCGGTTGTTTGGTATTCATAGTTATGTTCCCAACGTTCTTGAGTATAAAAGCATGGGGGTTAAAGAGCAAACCGTCAAATATATCTCCGGTGATAATGATGCTAATGTCCCTTTATTTTGCCTGGCGAGGTTAGAGGAAATTTGAGTGAAATAGAGGCGACTGAGGAGGATTGAGCGTTTTCCTGAGTTCTCCCCAGTTCCCATATCAGGAATGCCAGTAGGATAATTTGAATTTTGAGGCCTGGTTCCATTCGCTTAAAAAACTGCTTTATCCCGCAAGGGGACATTCTTTTTGCAAATTTAGGCGTCTGCCCTAGCAACGCCGTGAAACGTGAAGGATGAAACGTGAGGCTTTTCGGCATAAAATCTTCACGTTTCACGCTTCACGCCCGT
>JABAHQ010022917.1_pt1 | contig 14685 bp, 16 predicted proteins | sample 7062091 | NCBI WGS metagenome assembly JABAHQ01 (sample SAMN14534359, study PRJNA622989) | marine sediment metagenome | biome: marine biome [ENVO:00000428]; feature: marine pelagic biome [ENVO:01000023]; material: deep marine sediment [ENVO:00002113] | place: India: Gulf of Kutch | collected...
TTTGAGTTGCACTTACAAATTGAATTCACGCATCACATCTATGCTTGATTTCTTCACTGAACGCCAGGTGCATTGCCGGCAGATGCTTTCCGGCACATAACTATAATCGGAGTATAGGCGAGTAACAGCGCTGGTATAACGCTCAGATCTCCATATTGGTGAAAGCAGAAAATCGGGAATAGCCAAATTAAAGTGATTGCTGAATAGGCAAGCGTAATCGGTGTATGGTTATTTAGCCGTTGCGAAAGTTTCTGATAGGCGTGAGAGCGGTGCGGTGCAGCCCATGCCTGGCCCGTGAATATGCGGACAGCCAGGGTCCAGCTGGTATCCGTTATAAAGCACGCCAACAGTATGGCCCATCCGGACCATGGTATAATCGAGTGGAAGAGTATGGCCGTTGCGGCAAATGAGTAACCGAGAAAAGTGCTCCCCGCGTCTCCCATAAAGACTTTTGCCGGGGGCCAATTAAAGATAATAAAGCCTGTTAGTGATGCTGCTAGTGGTAAAAAAACCAATATGCCGGCTGTATTGCCGCTAGTCGCTAAAGCGATAGATGCCAGGATGCTAACCGTAATACCATAAAGTGCCGCCATGCCGTCTATTCCGTCCATGAAATTATATAAGTTTATTAACCAGACTATGGCGATGCAGGTTATGAACAAGGTCCATATATTAAAATAATAAGCGTTTGATGGATCGTAGGTCAGTGCAATAAGGGCTAGCGCCGCTACAAACTGTATTGCCAATCTTGCGCGTCGGTTTAGCTGAGTCAGATCGTCTATAAAGCCGGTGAGGGTTACCAGTAGCCCGGGAAATATTAACGGAATCGCCAGCTGGGTTGCTGTTACATTCAGTTTCCATGTTGTTGCCCACGCCCCAATCGTTATTAAACTGAATATCAGCCCTGCCCCTCTTGGGGTAGGGGTTGTGTGTGAGCTGCGTGCATTGGGTTGATCGAAGAGTCCGGCGCGGTAAGCGCGTTTTTGAAACAGTCGGGTACCGATGAGGCTCATAAGGCCTACTATCAGTAATAAGAAACCGGTTTGGAACAGGTGGGTCATGTCGAGCCAGTGGTTACTTGTCAGAATTAGGTAGTGGTTTCCATCCAGTAATCTTCTCGGTCTCGGATATCGAAACCTCGAGGTTGCCAAACAGCTTTTTGCCTGCGCGCGATAGTATTGGTGCTTTAGTTGCAAGCGACTGTAGAAATGCCGGGCAGGGAATCAGCCGAGCCGGCACCCCCTCTCGCCTGGCTATTTCGCGGATCAGTGTGGTGGTCGAAATAGGGGCGCCATCCGATAGCAGTAGCGTTTTGTTGTAGGTGGCCGGATTGAGGAGGCAACATTGAATAAGGTTGGTGAGGTTTTCAAGGCTGCTGAAGTCCCGCTTGTTCATGGTGTTGCCTAACGGTAAAGGCAGTCCCATACGGAGCGCTGCGATAATAGTGTTCAGGTTCCCCTTGGGAGTATCGCCGTATACAAGTGGGGGGCGGATTACGGTTGTCGAGAGAGCGCCGCTTCTGGATAGGTCTTCCAGGGNNTCGTGCGAAGAAAACGGCCGACTCTGGGTGAATTCGCCGTTGACCTTGATAGTGCTCAGAAAAATAAACTGTTTGACTCCTGCCTCCACTGCGGCTTTGGCAATGGTGGAAGTATGGACGACGTTGGCGCGCCAGTAGTCCGTATACTGGGGCCTTCTCGTGTGGGCGATACCTGAAAGGTGGATTATTGCGTCGGCGCCGTCCAATGCTGCGCGCCAGGCAGCAAAATTTTCAAAATCCGTTATAATCTTGTGTTCAACGTCCGGAATGTCACAAGGGCGCCGGGTTATTGCCAGTACATGGTAGTCCGCTTTGTGAAAATGTTGGCACAGGTGGCGGCCTATAAAGCCGTTCGCACCCGTAATAACGATATTCATGATTGCCGCGCGGCACGTCCTGATTTTTATATGCTACTGGGCAGTAACAAGGGTGTTTGTTAGGCTTTGACTGGCGCTATCCCCCCGGGCCCGGAGCCTTTCGTCACGTACTGGTGCTATCCACAAGTCGCCGCCCGATATGGGCCCAAATGGGCAGATAACCGACACTATTATATAATCATCATCATCTAAAAAACACACATGAATAACAGGTCGATATGAGCAAGTCAGGGGATCACCCTATAAGGAAAGGATGGGCCATGTCAGCGGGCTTGTTGCGACAGCTATGGCGCAAAGCGCTCGAACTCCCCGGCAGCTGGAAACAGGCGGGCCTGCTGGCCATGGACCTGATGGTGATCCCCCTGGCCATCGCCCTGGCGGTTATCGTGCGCTGGGGGGATCTCAGCTACCGGTTTACCTCCGCCGACTACGCGGCAATCCTGCTCACCATGCTGTTCAGCGCGGCCTATTTCCTGCGGATCGGCTTTTACCGGGCGATTATCCGCTTTATGGGCCAGCAGGCGATCCTGACGGTCATCCAGGGGGTGACGGTCTCGGCCCTGTTTCTGGCCATTGCCGGTTTCCTCTCCCGCAGTAATATCCCCCGCTCGACACCGCTGATTTACTGGGCTATCGCCCTGATCGGTATCGGTGGTACGCGCCTGGTGGTGCGGGCGTTCTACCAGGGGCTGTTCCGGGCGGCCGGGGATAAGGTGGCCATCTATGGGGCGGGAACGTCCGGGCGCCAGTTGCTCAATACCATCAACCAGGTGGGTGAGTATTCGGTGGCGGTCTTTCTCGACGATGACCACAAGCTGGTGGGGCGGGTGATTAACGGTGTGCCGGTCTATCGTCCGGAGGAGTTGCCCCGGCTGATCGAATCTTTTGATATCAATTACGTCTTTCTGGCGCTGCCCTCGGCCAGCCACAAGCGCCGGGGGGAAATTATCGACAAGCTGGAAGGGCTGGCTGTGCACGTCAAAACGGTGCCGGACTTTTCCGATCTGATGTCGGGGGCCGCCAAGGTCGGCCAACTGCAGGATATCGATCTGGCGGACCTGCTGGGGCGGGACCCGGTGCCTTCGTACCCCGAACTGATCGATGCGCGTATTCGCGGCAAGGTGGTGATGGTTACCGGTGCCGGCGGGTCCATCGGCTCGGAGCTGTGTCGCCAGATCGTGAAACTCGCCCCCGGTGAGCTGATTTTGATGGACAGCTCGGAGTACGCCCTGTATCAGATCGGCAGTCAGTTGGAGCAGCAGCTGGCGCGCAGTGACGCCCAGGTCAAGGTCACACCGCTGCTGGGGTCGGTCCAGAAGCAGCCCTGGCTGGAAGCCGTTTGCCGGGCGTTCGGAGTCAACACGATCTATCACGCCGCCGCCTACAAGCATGTGCCCATGGTGGAGTTCAACGTGGCGGAGGGTGTTTACAACAACGTGTTCGGGACTCTGGCGGCGGCCAAGGCGGCGGTCAATACCGGGGTCGAGAATTTTGTGCTGATCTCCACCGACAAGGCCGTGCGCCCCACCAATATCATGGGGGCGTCCAAGCGTATGGCCGAATTGCTGTTGCAGGCCTGCGCCCAGAAATACAAATCGACGGGGTTCAGCCTGGTGCGGTTCGGCAACGTCCTGGGCTCGTCCGGCTCGGTAGTGCCATTGTTTCGCCAGCAGATCCAGAACGGTGGTCCGGTCACAGTGACGCACAAGGATATTACCCGCTATTTCATGACCGTCACCGAGGCGGCACAGCTGGTCTTGCAGGCCAGTGCCATGGGCGGCGACGGCGAGGTGTTCGTGCTGGATATGGGCGAACCGGTGCGCATCGAGCACCTGGCGCGCCGTCTGATCCGGCTGATGGGGTTTGAAGTGAAGGACGCCGACCACCCCATGGGGGATATCGAGATCCGCTACACCGGGCTGCGCCCCGGGGAAAAGCTCTATGAAGAGCTGCTGCTGGGGGACAACGTCATGGGCACCGAGCACCCCCAGATCATGCGCGCCGAGGAGGAGCTGCTCGAGGAAGCCGAGATTGACGCGCTGATGGGCGAACTCCGCGTTGCCTGTGAAAACAACGACTGCGAAGGGATTCAGGCGGTGCTGAAGCGCACCGTCAACGGTTTCCACCCCCGGGACGGGATATCCGACGCCATGTGGCAGCGGCGCCAGGCCAGCCTTGCCGGTCACGCCAAGGGTGAAAGCGGCGATGTTCTCGGTCTCCCCCACGGTGAAACGGAACAGGATAAAAAAGTGATCGCCGGCCGGTTCAGCCCGGCGCCGAAATAGCTCCTTTCCCCGCCGGATGCGCCTGCCCGGTGGCATTTGTGGGCTGCTCCGAGTAATATTCGACCTTCAAGTAACCGGCACGGCGTTCGCCCCCGGGATAAGAAAACTGGATAATACCGGGACCGGGAACCACCGTCGGCCTGTGGCCTATTGCACTGTGCGATTCAGTGCCACGACCTGTACCCGACCCGGTACCCCAACAGCAGGTTGCATCGCCGGCATCTTCACGCCTATGCAAGCAGAACAGGAACTCACTACCGGTGAGACGGTTGGCCGGCTGGCCGACTTTGTGCCGCAGGAATCGACAACGCAGCGACAGGCCGTGCGCCCGCTGCGTATCTGTCTGCTCGGCTACCGCAGTGCGCCCTACGGTGGTGGGCAGGGTATCTATATCAAGTACCTGAGCAAGGCGCTGGCGGAGGCCGGGCATCAGGTGGATGTCATTTCCGGCCAGCCCTACCCGCAGCTCGATCCGGGCGTTAATCTGATCAAAATGCCGGGGCTGAACCTGTTCGAGACCGGTCTGCGCTCTCTGCGCCCGCGCCACCTGCGGTCGATGACCAACATCCTCGAGTGGACCGGCAAGCTTACCGGTGGATTTGTCGAGCCGTATTGCTTTGGGCGTCGTGTTTTCAAGTATCTGCGTGAGCACGGGCGGGACTACGACATTATCCACGACAACCAGTCGCTGAGCTGGGGCATGTTACAGCTGCAGCGGGCGCAGTTTCCGCTGGTTACCACCATCCACCACCCGGTGACCAGTGATCGGGAGATCGCTCTGGATGCCGCCCGCACCTGGCGCGAGCGATTGCTGATACGCCGCTGGCACGCTTTTCTGGGTATGCAGAAGCAGGTGGCCGCGCAGCTGCACCACATCGTGACGGTATCCGATCGCTCCCGACGGGACATCGCCGCGGCCTTCGACATCGCGCCGGGGGCGATTCAGCGCGTGTACTGCGGGATCGATACCGGGGTCTTTGCTCCCCGCCCGGGGATTGCCCGCAAGCCCGGGCGCCTGATGGCCACCGCCTCCGCCGACGCGCCGCTGAAAGGCATGCGTTATCTGCTGGAAGCCCTGGCGGTGTTGTTGCCGCGCTACCCCCACCTGGAATTGCTGATGGTGGGGCGGCCCAAGCCCGGCGGCGATACCGAGCGCCTGATACAGCGACTGGGGCTGGCGCCGCATCTGAACATCGTCAGCCAGATCACCACCGATCAGCTGGTGGACTACTACGCCCAGGCCCAGGTGGCCGTGGTGCCCTCGGTTTACGAGGGCTTCGGACTGCCCGCCGGTGAGGCCATGGCCTGTGGCGTGCCGCTGGTTGCTACCGATGGTGGCGCCCTGCCGGAAGTCGTGGGGGACGCCGGCATCACCGTCCCCACCCGCGACAGCGAGGCCCTGGCCGCGGCCATCGCGAGGTTGCTCGACGATCCGGCGGAGCGCCAGCGCCTGGCCCTGGCCGGCCGCCAGCGCATTGAGCAGCGTTTTTGCTGGCAGCGTGTGGCCCGGCAAATGACCCGCTATTACACCGATACCGTCATCGCTCAGGCCCGCCATGCAGACCGTTGATTTTCGCCAGTTTCCCTTGCAGGCCGGGGACACGGTGCTGGATCTGGGCTGTGGCGAGGGTCGCCACGTGATCGCCGCTTATCTGGAGGAGGAGGTCACCGCCATCGGGGTGGATTTGAAATTGGACGACGTGGTCCTGACCCGCGAGCGTTTCGAACCTTTTCGCGAGGCGGACAACCCCCGCAAACACTTCGGTCTGTCGGTGGCGAATGCACTGCAACTGCCCTTTGCCGACGCCAGTTTCGACAAGGTGATCTGCTCGGAGGTGTTGGAGCACATCCCGGACTATGCCGGGGCGCTAGGGGAAATCCAGCGGGTCCTGAAACCGGGGGGACTGTTCTGTGCCAGCGTGCCCCGGGGCTGGCCGGAGCGGGTCTGCTGGTGGCTGAGCGATGCCTATCATCAGGTCGAGGGCGGCCACCTGCGCATCTTTAATGCCCGGGAGCTGCGCGGTCAGATCGAATCGCTGGGCTTTAGCCCTCTCGCCCGGCACTGGGCCCACGCCCTGCATGCGCCGTTCTGGTGGCTGAAATGCCTGTTCTGGGAACGTCGCGAGACCCCGTGGGTACTGCGCCAGTATCACCGGCTGCTGGTATGGGACATGATGCGCCAGCCCTGGATCACCCGCACCCTGGAAAAATGGCTCAACCCGGTGCTGGGCAAGAGCGTGGTGCTGTACTTCCGGAAAGATGGAGCGAGTGTATGAGTGGTGTGTTTCTCTCCCGGGGGCTGTTCCCCGCCGAGTTTTTCCGGCCCACCGTGGAGTTCATTCTCCGCTGTCAGCAGGCGGACGGATCCATCCCCTGGTTCGAGGGCAGTTACACCGATCCCTGGGACCATGTCGAGGCGGCCATGGGGCTGTCCATCGGCGGTGAGCACGACGCCGCCGAGCGCGCCTATCGGTGGCTGGCGAGGGCGCAACTGGCGGACGGCAGCTGGTGGGCCGCCTACCGCGAGGGGGACGTGGAAAACGGCGAGCGCCGCGAGAGCAACTTCGTCGCCTACGTGGCCACGGGGGTATGGCACCACTACCTGGTGACCGGCAATGAGGATTTCCTGCGCGGCCTGTGGCCGACCGTCGAGCGGGCGATCGAATTCGTGCTGACGCTGCAGACCAGCCACGGCGAAGTTCACTGGGCGGTCGGACCCGATGGTACCCCCAAGCGCGATGCCCTGGTCACCGGCTGCTCGTCGATCTATAAAAGCCTCGAGTGCGCCTACAATATCGCGGCGACACTCGGCCACGAGCGCAGCGAATGGCTACTGGCGCGCCAACGCCTGGGGGATGCGCTGCGCGACAGGCCCGAACGCTTCGACCGCACCTGGGAGAGCAAAGCGCGCTACTCCATGGACTGGTTTTACCCGGTGCTGACCGGAGTGCTCAACAAGCCCATGGCCCAGGCGCGTCTCAAGCAGCGCTGGCAGACCTTCGTCAAACCGGACATGGGCTGCTTGTGTGTCTCCGATGAGCCCTGGGTGACTGTGGCCGAGTCCTGCGAGCTGACCCTGGCCCTGCTCGCCGCCGGCGATCACGCCCGGGCGGTCAACCTGTACAGCTGGCTGCACCAGTGGCGCCTGGACGACGGCGCCTACTGGACCGGCTATCAATACACCCTGGACCTGTTGTGGCCGAACGAGAAGCCCACCTGGACCGCCGGTGCGATTCTGCTCGCCGCCGACGCCCTGACCGAGCACACCGCCGCCAGTCGGCTGTTCACGCGGGTGGAGTTGTGCGAGGGGGTCACCGAGCTGCCCGCCGCCGAGCAGAAAACCAAAAAGCGCTAGTCATTCAGCGGCAACGGCGCAGCAGCCCCAGGGTATTGACCACCTCGATCTCCTCGAACAGGCCGGACGCCAGTGCCATCCGGTAAATGCTGATCGGTGCCTGACCGCCCTGTGCCGGATCGGGAAACAGATCGTGGATCGCCAGCACGCCACCGGGTATCACGTGTGCGGCCCAGCTGCGGTAATCGGTCAGTGCAGCTTCCATGCTGTGCCCGCCATCGATGAACACCATCGACAACGGCGTATGCCAGCCGCGGCTGGCTAGCCCGGAGCTGGCGACGATCGGGATCACCGTATCTTCCAGTTGCGCGGCGCGCAGATTGGCCCGGAACGTCCTGAAGCTGTCCATCACCGCGGCCTCGCTATCGAACAGATCCGGGTCGTGATATGCCTCGCCGCGCTGATGTTCCTCGGAGCCCCGGTGGTGGTCCAGGGCGTAGAGCACGCCGTTGGCCCGCTGGCAGGCCGCACCCAGATAAATCGTGGACTTGCCGCAGTAACTGCCGATCTCCAGCACCGGTGCCTGGTGCGCCAGGGTCAGCGCCGTGTCGTACAGTGCCTCGCCTTCATCGGCGGCGAGAAATCCTTTGACGGAGTCGATAGCGAGCGGTAGTTCGAGTGGCATGGTAAAGCGGTCCGAAGGGTGGAGGCGGCACCTTAGCCCAAATACCCGGTACCGGCAATCGTGCGGCGCCCTGCGACACTATGACACATTCAGCCTTCCCGCCGCAGTTGATAGGATGCGTGCGATTTTAACGGCTATCCGGGAGCAACCATGTCCATTATGCGTCGACTGTCTTTACTCACGCTGACCGCGGTCAGCAGCTCTGCGGCACTGGCGGATGCGGGGCTTCGCGCCGACAGTCACGCCCCCATCGGGGTGATGGGTGACCATGTCCACCAGCGGGGCGAGTGGATGCTCTCCTACCGCTACATGCTGATGGAAATGGATGGCAACCTGGACGGTAGCAGCGAACTCAGCAGCGGCGACATCCTCGACGATTATAGGGTGGCCCCGGACAACATGACCATGGTCATGCATATGCTGGGTGCCATGTACGCCCCCAGTGATGACCTGACGCTGATGGCCATGGTGCCGTTGCTCGACAACGAAATGGACCACGTCACCCGTATGGGAGGGGCGTTCACGACCGAGACCGACGGTGTCGGTGATGTCAAACTGTCCGGTCTGTATCGTTTGCGCCAGACCGACGACAGTACGCTGATTCTCAATCTGGGGCTGAGCCTGCCGACCGGCTCCATTGACGAGGAGGATGTCACCGGCATGAGCATGGGCAACGCGGTGCAGCTGCCTTATCCCATGCAGCTGGGCAGTGGCACCTACGACCTCAGGCCGGGCATCACCTACACCGCCAGGCGGGACCATTATTCCTGGGGCGCCCAGGGCAGCTACACTTATCGCCTCGGTGAAAACGACAACGACTACACCCTCGGCGACCGTTTTCAGGTGACCGCCTGGTACGCACGCCCGTTTGCCCGCCACTGGAGCTGGTCCCTGCGCGGCATCTACAGCGACCAGGACAGCATTGACGGCGCGGACAGCGCACTCAACCCGATGATGCGGACCACGGTCCCCACCGCCGACCCCGATCTACAGGGAGGCGAACGCATCGATGTGGCTGCGGGGCTCAACTGGGCGATACCCGGTTCGCTCACCAACCGCCTGGCACTGGAAGTCATCAAGCCGGTGTATCAGGATCTGGACGGCCCGCAGATGGAGGCGGACTACACCGTGGTGGTGGGGTGGCAGTTGTCGTTGTAGGTGGGTGAAGATGGTAACATCCCGACATCGACGCTGGCGCTCGCCAGCGCTGCCCGCTAGACTGAGCGCGCACAGTCATCCACCACCCGCATCACCGTTATGGCGCGCCAGCTCTACACGCTGCTCTACTATCTGTTGTTACATCTGCTCCTGCCGCTGATGGTGCTGCGCTTGCTGTTTCGCTCCATCCGGGCGCCGGCTTACCGTCGCCGCATCGGGGAGCGGTTCGGGCGCTTCGAAGCCCCCATGCTGCATCGCCCGATATGGATTCACGCGGTTTCCGTGGGTGAAACCATCGCCGCGGCCCCGGTGATCCGCCAGTTGCAGCAGTGCCACCCCGACCGGGCGCTGGTGGTGACCACTATGACACCCACCGGTTCGATGCGGGTCAGGGAATTGTTCGGCGACACTGTCTTTCACGTGTACGCACCTTACGACCTGCCCCGGGCGATTTATCGTTTTCTGGACAAGGTGCGGCCGGAATTGCTGGTGATTATGGAAACCGAGCTGTGGCCCAACCTGATTCATTGCTGTCAGCAGCGCTCGATCCCGGTCGTGCTGGCCAACGCCCGGTTGTCCGAAGCTTCCGCCGCCGGCTATCGCCGCTTTTCGGTATTGACTCGCCCCATGCTGGCCTCGCTGTCCCGGGTCATCGCGCAGACGGACGCCGATGCCGGGCGCTTTCAGTCACTGGGGCTGCCGGCGCAGCGCTCGCGGGTCAGCGGCAGCATCAAGTTCGATATCACCCTGGACGAGGGTTTGCGCGCCGATGCGGTCGCTCTCAGGCAGCAATGGGGGCAGGGTCGGCCCGTATGGATAGCCGCCAGCACCCACGAAGGCGAGGACGAAATTGTGCTGGAGGCTTTCGCCGGCCTGGTCCGCGATTTTCCCGATCTGTTGCTGGTTCTGGTACCGCGCCATCCGGAGCGCTTCGACCGGGTGGCGCGGCTGATCGATCAGCGCGGTTTCGGCTGGCAGCGGCGCTCGCAACATCCATCGGCGACGGGGGCAACACAGGTGATACTGGGCGATACCATGGGCGAGTTGCTGTTGTTATACGGCGCGAGCGACATGGCATTCGTCGGTGGCAGTCTGATCGACAACGGCGGCCACAACATGCTCGAACCCGCCGCCTGGGCCCTGCCGATTGTGACCGGCCCCAGTGATTATAACTTTCTGGCCATCAGTCAGCTGCTACAACAAAAAGGTGGGCTGGTCACCATCGACAACGCGGCACAAATGGCGGCGCAGCTCACGCTGTGGATCGAATCGGCGGAGCTGCGGCGGCTCACCGGCGAAGCGGCGGCCAAAGTGGTGTCGGATAACCGCGGTGCGTTACAGGTGTTGATGGACGAACTGGAGCAATGGGTGGAGGATGAGCACATCGCCCCTGAGCATCTGACGCCCGACGCCTGAGGCTGTAGCCGTTAACCTCTCGACCGACCTTTTACTCTTCCAGATACTCCTNNCGTAACGCGCATTGGCGTAGTCGCGAATGGAGGAATACAGAGAGCGTTGCGCCAATAACACATCGACTACGTTGCGTGTTCCCACTTCGTAGCCGGCCTGGGTGGCCTCCAGAGCACTTTTCGCTGAAGTGATGGCCTGCTCCCGGGCCTTGACCCGCTCCACGTCGGTGGTCACGGTAATGTGTTGACTGCGAGCATTACGGATCACTGTGCGTTGCGTTTCGATTTTGTTTTGCAGCGCAGCGTTGTATTGCTCGTGTGCCTGACGTCGCTGGGCACTGACACCGCCACCGGAGTAAATGGGCACACGGAGATTGACGGACCAGGTAACACCGTCGGAGGCCTCTGCAATGGGGAAGCCGCCGTCAAAGGTTGTACCCCCGCGGGTGCCCGAGGCGGTCAGATCCCCCTCTGTCTCTGTATCCCGGTAGCTGACGCTGGCGTTGACGGTTGGTGCATGGTCCATCTTTCTCGCTGTCGCGTTTTCTTTGGAGGCCTGCATGCCATAGAGAGCNNTTGATCCCGCTCCATGGGTTCGGGGTTGGACACCGGAAACTCCTCACTCAACAGCCATAAGTTGGCGTGGCTCTGCCCGGTCAGCACCGACAGTGACTCGTAGGCTGTACCCAGCTCTCCTTCAAACCGCAATCGTTGGACGACAGTAGAGTCATATTGCGCGCGGGCCTCGTGAACATCGGTGATGGCGATCAGCCCTACATCAAAACGTTGTTGGGTTTGTTCCAGCTGGCGTTTTGTGGCCCGCTCCTCAGCTTTTGCGGCCTCCAGGTTATCAAGGGCACGCAATACATTGAAGTAGGCCTCGGCGACACGAACAATAAAATCCTGTTGATCAAAAGCCAGCTGCGACTCTGCCTGTTGGGTTAATTTTTTGCCCTGCTGGAAACTGAACCAGGTTGATAAGTTGAACAGTGTCTGATTCAACGTTACTTCATAGGTATCGGTTTCAGTGTCGCTTTCCGTGGTGACGGGAATCGTGTCGCCCACGCTTTNNATGCGGTGGCATCGATTTGCGGTAACAACTGCGAGAATGCCTGATTTTCGGTTTCGATATTGGCACGATACGTCGCTTCCGCCGCTTTTAGCGTGGCGTCGTTGTCCAGCGCCAACTCATAGATATCCGCCAGCGTATCCGCTCGCCCCAATAGTGGCGTGGCGAGTAGTACCATTAGGGTAGTACGGCGAAATAGTGGTAGCATGAAGTTTTCCTTCAGATCAGACATTAAGTTGCGATTGATCCTGGGGCGGTGCGGCCCTCGACAGGTTCGTGCAACCATTGACAGACCCTGTCAAGCGGCTCGCGCATTTGAGCCAAGTTGCCGGATTTGTNNAGGGTTTAAAAGTTGGGCAGAGTTTAGCAAACTGCTCCGCAAAGCCATACAACCGCTGCACAATTTCTGGTTAATTTTCGGTAAGAGCGGTAGCCGAGCTGCTACAATCAAATGCAACGCAATCGGCAAACCCTGTACGAGGGGGCGTTTTGAGAAAGAAGTATTCCATCGATCTGGCCGCGCAAATGGCGGAATGCGAGGCGAATTACGCCCGTATCATGCGCCTGTTGCCGGATATGGAAAATATCGACAGCCGGGAATTCGGGGTGGATATGCCGGGCAGCGCGCCGGCTCAGCTGCGGATTGCGGTGACCGAGCGCTGCAAGTACACCACCATGCTGGATGTATGCCAGGAAACGGTGCCCGCGGTGGCGGGCGTATTGCCGGAACCGCTTAGCGAGGCACCGGTGTTTTCCCTGCGTGTGTATCACGATGTGCAGATGGCCGAGGTGGTCGGATTCAATCACCACCGCCGTATCCAGCCCCAGTATGACTATCCCAACGAGAATATGTACCAGCGCGATGAAAAGGTGCAGTTGAATCGTTTCCTGGGGGAGTGGCTCAGCCACTGCCTCAAGTACGGGCACGCCCTGGGCAACCCTGCGCGGCAGGCGTTTTCCACGGTATAGGCCCACCGTTACGCTCCCTTGAGGGCGGGGCTGATAGGTTAAGGACAAAACGACTTGCGGATTTCCCTCGATCATGACCAGGCCACGGTCCGGCTGGTCCAGCTCACCGATTGTCACCTGGGCGCCAACCCGGGGGATACACTGCTGGGTATGGATGCCGACGAGAGCCTGGCCCACGTGATCAGCCTGGTCCGTGAGGAGCAGGGGACGCCGGATCTGTTGCTGGCCACCGGGGACCTGTCCAACAGCGGTACCCAGGCCTCCTACCAGCGTTTTGCCCGGGCCACTCACGACCTAGCGCGTCACACCCTCTGGTTGCCGGGCAACCACGACGAACTGGAACCCATGGAAGCGGCTTTTACCGCTGGCGAGGGGCTGCCGCGTGTCGCAACAGCGGGTAACTGGCAGGTCATCATGCTGGATTCACGTATTCCCGGCGCAGTGGGCGGAACGCTGGCGGCGACAGAACTGGAAAACCTGCGGGAAGCGCTGGCAGCCGGGGGTGAGCGTCACGCGCTGGTCTGTCTCCACCANNCCATCATCCCATCGACTGCGGCTGCGACTGGCTGGACGGGCAGCGGGTGGACAATGCCGACGAATTGTTTGCACTCCTGGATCAGTTTCCCCAGGTTCGCGGCGTACTGTGGGGGCATATCCACCAGCAGGTCGACACGCTCAGAAACGGCGTACGATTGATGGCCACGCCGTCGACCTGTTTTCAGTTTGCCCCCAATGAGGTGGATTTCAAGCTGGACCGGCGCAACCCGGGCTATCGCTGGTTGCACCTGCTGCCGGACGGCGGTATCGACACCGGTGTTTCCCGGGTGCGGCATCGGTTTGACATCGATTACGACTACACCGGTGGTTACGAATAGCCAGTGCAACACTGAGCGATTACACTACGCCACCATCCTATGCGCCCGCTACTGATCTACATACACGGTTTCAAGAGTTCGCCGCTGTCGCAGAAAGCCACGGAAGTCCGCGACTTCCTGCACGCCCGGCAACTCGATATCGACTACCAGGTCCCGGCACTATCGGACTATCCCGAGCAGAGCTACCGGACACTCATTGATCTGCTGGAGGGCAATTCCGGCCGCAGAATAGGCTTGATCGGCAGCTCCATGGGGGGATTCTGGGCGACGCTGCTGGCGGCCCGCTACGATCTGAAGGCGGTACTGGTCAATCCGGCGGTGCGTCCCAGTGAATTGATGCAGACGGTGCTGGGGGAAAATGAAAACCCCTATACCGGCCACCGTTTCGTGCTAGACGGCGGGCATGTCGACTACCTGCGACAGCTGGAAATGCCGGCGCCGGTGCGCCGCGACAACCTGCTGTTATTGGTGCAGACCGGCGACGAAACCCTCGATTACCGCCGCGCAGTGGATTACTATCGCGGCTGCGAACAGGTGGTGGAAGCCGACGGCGATCATCGCTTCCAGGGGTTTGATCGGCACCTGCCCGCGATCATGCAGTTTCTCAACGTGCTCTGAATCGATAACAGTTAATCACTATGTCCAATTACAACGCTGAGTCCATAGAGGTTCTCACCGGCCTCGATCCCGTGCGCCGGCGCCCGGGAATGTACACCGACACCAGTCGCCCCAACCACCTGGCCCAGGAGGTGATCGACAACAGNNGACGGTCGCGGCATGCCGGTGGATGTACATCCGGAGCTGAAAATGCCGGGGGTTGAGTTGATTCTTTCCACCTTGCACGCCGGCGGCAAATTCAACAGCGACAACTACCAGTTTTCCGGTGGTCTACACGGCGTCGGTGTATCGGTGGTCAATGCCTTGTCGAAGCAGCTCGAAGTGACGATTCGTCGCGGTGGGGATGTCTACCGTATCGACTTCGCCAACGGCGACAAGACCCGGGATCTGACGGTGGTGGACAGC